>FUFK010043512.1_pt1 | contig 22232 bp, 12 predicted proteins | sample 1021851 | NCBI WGS metagenome assembly FUFK01 (sample SAMEA51879418, study PRJEB19060) | metagenome
GCTCTGAACTCCCTGCTGGGTCGCGGCAAGCAAGCCAAGAGCTGGCAGCCGCCGGAGGCCTCCTGGAGCATGTCGCCGGTATTGATAATGACAGTCCCAGGTTCGTTTGGCACTGTGATCCATTGACCATCTCGATGTTTAACGAGTAGCCCAGGGCCATTGGCGGCCGGGAGAATCGTGAGCAAATTGATATCCTCGTGGGCGGCAGACCTGACAGCACCTTGCGGTATGTCTTCACCTAGCGGCGGGTAGTGGATGATGCGCATTATCGTGTTGCCATCGTTCGTCATTTCAACTAACCAGTCACTGTCTTTACCAAGATATATGCTGCAGGCTGACAACAAATCACACGATAGCGATTCCATTCGGTTATACAAATCATCGATCACCGCTGCAAATTGCGGCACTGTATCATCTGGCCAAACATTGGCTGGATAGGAAGGAGTTTCCCCCGGCTTGTGCGTTCTGCCAGTTTGCCAAAATTCCTTAAGGTCCGGAGCAGGATTGTCCTTAGCGTGTTCAACGCCAAACGCGGTGTAGCCTCTTTGGTGAGCAATCTCTCGGTGCGCATAGTTCATTTTTACGTCAGCACTCAACCCAAAAAATTCATCGCCTTTGTCATATGATTGTTTAATCAAATCAATCGGTATGCCATGGTTTTTCAAGGCAAAAAACCCAATTTCCTTTAGCGAATCACCAACCTCAGAAATGAATTTATGTTTTCTAGTTTCATCTCCAGAAGCATAGTCTGCGAAATCTATCACCGGAATGCTTCGGCTCATGTTATCACTGGTTGCTAGAATCAATACCGTATCAAATCTGTGTCTGAAATAGCAGAAATATCGGGTTTTGGTTAATCGCGTAGTTTAGACAGTAGTCTTACCATTTCGATGTAAATCCAAATAATCGTAACCAGAACGCCGAATGCGCCCCACCATTCAGCATTCTTTGGCGCGTTCATTTTAACGCCAGATTCAATGAATCCGAAATCTGAAATTAAGCTTAGAGCCGCAATACAAAGAATGAACCCTGTTATACCGATACCAATAGGTCCTGATGAGTGAAGATATGGTACTTGGAATGGAGTGAAGAAGTAAAACATGATTGATACCAAGTATAGCATCATGATCGCAAACACCATACTACCAATTACCTTGTTGAATGTGGGTGTAGGTCTGATCACTCTTGATGAATAGATAAACAGCATACTACCGGTGATAAATAGCGTTCCGAAGGCAGCCTGAATGATTATGCCGCTGTAGAATGTTTCAAAGACCAATGACAGAGATCCTACAAATAGACCTTGCATGACTGCGTATATCGTCATCAAGATTGCAGGATTATCCGGTCGCATTATCATCAATATTACTGCTACTACGATTCCACCAAATAGGCCGCCCCACGTCATGCCACTAATGATGCCGGCATTACCAGCTTCCAAAGCATCAAGTGCTACATATGCCGCACACAAGGCAACGACGGTGACTACTCCTAGAAGGTAGGCTAACTTGCCAATAGTACCTTGTAGAGTCATGGTGTTTTGACCTTGTATATTTGACCAGAAATTTTGAGTCATCACTGGGTTACTGGTGGTATAGCGCATCTTTATCAGCAGGGCTAAGACAAAGTCCTTTGTCAATCTTACGATGTTATTGGTTATCTTCAACCTGTTCTTGATAGTACTCTGCAAGTTGTTCAATAGTCCATCCATTGTCTAGATATCGCTGAATCACATCAGTGCCCCAGCCAGGGAATTTTGCAAGGTCTGCTGCCGTAATATCGCTGGTTGCCTCGCTACCAACTTCTTCACCGCTGCCATCCAAGACAGGCATTGACCAAGATTCTGTGGCAACAGATTCGGTGTTCTCCATCAACATCATCTCTTGCTCTTCCAAACTAACCAAATCCTTGGCTTCAGTTGCTTTACTCTCCAGTTGTTTGAGAATAAAGAATGCTCCAGCAGTAAATATTGCGGCCACAAGCATGACAATGAGCATTGTATTAGAGCCAGTAGTGTCTTTTTCCCCATCACTAGCATCTGCTTTTTCAGCCAACTGGTTGCTAGAACAACCGTCTTGGTCAGTCAACCCACCAGGTTCAGTATTGGGACAAAGGTCGTTTTTGTTGGCGACGCCGTCTGAATCATCATCAGCATTAGGATCAATGGTATGATTGCCATCAGGTTCAGCAGTATCGACATCTGATACCAAATCACAACCAAATAGATCAGTATCTTTCACCCCATCACCATCGGCATCCTCCATATTTAGCGCATCACTTATTGCAACATTTTCGATGCTAGAATTTAGNGCAGTACTTTGTGCCCAAGCAATTTCAGCAGAATCAATCGCACAATCTCCGTCGGTGTCCGCCAGCAGTGGATGCCCACCCTGCTTTTCTTCATCGGTATTGTTTACCCCATCACCATCAGAATCATACATATCTTCTGATACACCAGATGGCATAATTCGCTTGGTTCTGTTCAAACCGTTAGCTACTTCCCACTTGTCAGTGAGTGTGTCTTGGTCTGTGTCAGTTACGTTATCCAGCCGATTCCAGTCAACATGCCACGCATCAAGATAGAATTGAGTTACCGTCGCAGAGTGAATTATTATACCCATCTCTCTATTCCGGCTCATTGCTGAACTTCCCATATTTATCGAGGAGACTAGCACACTTTCACCATCAACAATTATCCCTTTGTTGTGAAGTTTAGAAACTTCATCGTCTTCACTCATGACAATAGCTGAGGCGTCAAGTCCCTCAGTACCATTCCAGACCTCATTAAACAAATCAACAACCTCTTGGTCGTCATCATCAAGGTATGCTCCATTGATTATCAGATGTACTCCAACACCATCCATTGCAACCTCATGTAGGGCGGTAATTATTGGGTTTTCATCGCCCCAACCATATGACCAATCGAGATCAAGAGTTTGTTGTGATAGTAGCACTTCCTCGTCGGCCGAGCGAATAAATTGCGTTATTTTGGTGATACAATTCTCGGGGCAGGTCAGTACTTCTCCAGACACGCTGGCTTGGATTGCTGACTGTATGCCGCCACCGCCGATGGTGTTTGGCGTGTAGAACTCATGTGAATCATAATCACTCAATGACATCAATTCAGACCAGTAGATATCCAGGCTGAATTGTTGGTCGACCATTTTTGCAACATCTGAGTTGTCGATTACAATACTCCATTCGACATTACCCCTAACACCTTGGGCAGGGGTCGATGAAGGTTTCCAATTACCCGAAGACATCCACACACTGCTGGTATCTCTAACCGCGACTTTGCTGTGGAGATATAGATATGGTTCATCACCATTGGTGTTGAACTCATATACTTTGGCGCCAGCCTGGATAAGGGTGTATGCAATGTCATTCTTGTATTGTAGGTCAGTTTCAGACCAAATATTGCAATTGTAACAGCCTGGATCTAACATAATCTCCACACTAACTCCTCTTTGCAGCGCATCTAACAGGGCTTGGACTAGGTAAGCGTCTTGCATTTGATATAGCTGAATACGTAGACTATTTTCACTATCATCTATGAATTGCTTTAATTCTAATAATCCGTTTTGGGGGCCGATTATTGGTACGATTATTGATTGTGATTCCTCGAATACAGTTTGTAGACATATAGTTCCCATGCCGCCGGTGACAGACCAGTGGTGTTTCCAATCCTCGGCAGTATCAGTGTCTGGCAAGAAAGAACAGCCATCACCACGCACATAGACGAATTCGTCGTTAGCAAGGCTTGATGTTGGGATAGAAATTGCTTCGCTACCCCAGCCGTCATGGCTTGCTGGACCACTGTCAAACACAAAGGTGTCTGCTAAATTACCATTCGGGTCTTCGATCGATATTGCAACACCTGAATCTGGAATATAAAAGTCAGAACATCCAATAGCGTCAAAGTTCAGATAAACTGTAGCTTCACCTAATAATAGGTTGGTATCTTGGTCGATAATTTCTGCCATTCCATCATTATCTGAAATATCATCACTCTTGGCGAAAACTACGGTGCTTTGAGGGCCAAAGAACATGTTGTTGATAATGGTACATTCTGACACGGTTCCATTATTGATACTGATTGTCCAACCATTGAAAAACGCGTCATTTTCTCCAAGGTTTTTGATTTGAATAAACTCGTTGTCATATGGTGAAATCCTACTCATCACAATGTCTTGTGCTGATGCAAAGTCAGTTGCTTGGATATTAGCAGAACCGGGGGTTGGATAAGCCGAGGAAAACCAATTTTCACCATCCTCTGAAATCCATGACTCACAGGTGTTGGGCGAAAGCCCTTCGCCGTGAGCATTAGATGAGGTTATTTTTGTTCCATCAGGGTTGTAAAAATCGATTGTTTCTATCGGCATCAAGTATTTGTTTGGTACGCTTACCAAGGCGTATTCACCAGGGTTAACGACTGTCGAGATGGAACTATCCGGGGCAATATCATACTGGTCTGAATCATTGACAGCGGCTAATTTTGTTATGAAAAATCGCTCAGATTCAGTGTCAATGCGCCATCTTGATAGATTAATTGGTGAGGTGCCGTTGTTAAGAACTTCAAACCAATCGTTGTAAATGTGTCCCATTTGTCCACAAAACCCTAGATATTCGGTGATTACTAGGTCATTAGAATCCGTATATTCAGGCCATACTGGATTTACCTGATTTGGAGTTGCCCAGGCGGGCTCGACCCAACCGGTAACTCCCGATGGGTTGGTAGTAGTGTATCCGGCATGACTGGATCCTGGTGCCACTAGCGAGGTATTTTCAGATGAATAATTCCACGTGACAGTATCAACAATTCCGCCGTTTGTATCTGTAATAGTTATGATATCATTGGCCTCTTTTAGGTAAAACGAACTGGTCCCACTCATGGCTATTAGGCCGACACTGCCAGCCTGAATTATTGCATCAGATTGATGTGGGAATTTGCTTGCTGTTATTGTGAAACTGCGACTGTTAGAGGCTTTCAACATCCATCCCTCTAAATCGATTGCTACAGTGTCATTATTGTATAATTCAATCCATTCGCCTAGCGGCCATGGCCGGGTATCCAAGCCCTCACTATTAGGTAATATTTCAGAAAAGACAACATCAGCTGAAGAATATTGTTCTGCCCCGGGTTCTGCTTCGCCGGGAGTTATCCAATTCGATGGAATCCACGCATTACCTAGATCGTCATAATCCCTGATCATCGAAACATTGTCACCAAAATAATTACCGTGCCATGCGCTGTCGATAATTATTCCATTACCGTCCTTCAAAACAAGATGCTCGTAGTTGTCATATAAGTCGAAATTATTTGACATGCTGACCAGCCTCCTCTCACCAGGATTGACTTCAGTGATGCCGGTATGGGTTTGATTGAAAACCATGGTTCCGGGGTCAAAAAATAGTTTATCGCCCTTGCCGTTGGTTAAACTCCATCCAGCGATGTCTACCATGCTTGAACCATTGTTCAGAATTTCAATCCATTTTCCATCGGGAAAACTTCCAGTTGTGTTGGTTGATGGTAAGTATTCGGTAATAAATACTTCAGTTATCATGGTTGGTAAAGAAGCCATTGGATTAAGGTTTGTCATATTGATGGTCGGGTGTGCTGAGATGTACATCGCATCACTTCCGACAATGCGTGATAGTGAAAACCCGGGTTTGCTAGTGGTCCAGTTTACCTCATCGGCAATTGAGCCGTTTGGCCAATGAACGCCTAGTTTTTCGATTCCATTGTTAAGTACTGCACTATTTGTCGAGCCATTTAGCGCGATTATTCGAGTATGTCCAGGGTTAATCATTAGTGAGTCTGTATCACTTGAATAACCTATCAAATGCTCTTGGTCAAACTCAAGGACATTTCCAGCAGCATCGGCAAGATACCAACCAGTCATATCAATTGCAGTGGCTCCCTTATTGTATACTTCAACCCACTCTCCGCCTGGATAGGCAGCATTGTCTAAACTTGGCGAGGCATCAGGCATAACTTCGTTGATCATGATGTCACCGGGGGAGTATTCTGGGCCAGCAGGAGTGCCACCTTGATTGGGTTGTCCAGGCGAAAGAGTTGGTGACTCTACCCAATTGGCAGTCGGATCTGAGCTATCTTCAGTCATAGATTTCCCATCAGAGGTCGTTTTCCAGGTAATTGAATGGACTAGATTTCCCGAAGAATCTTTTAGATTAACCATGCCATTAGAGTTTTTCAGGCAGAATCCACAAGAACCACCATCGCCATTTCTTGCTAACACGATATAATCACCCGCAGCAACATCGAGGTTTTGTGCATTAGTTGGATATACGACATTATTTGTTGTCATACTTAGTAGTCTAGTGTTATGGTCTTCCAAACTCCAAGTTGAAAGGTCGACGGTAGAAGCTCCTGAGTTGTATAATTCTACCCACTCACCACTGGTCCAATCACTGGGTCCCACTGCCGAGGTTTCCTCCCCACTTGATGAACCGTAGGCGTTAGCGAGTACTTCAGATATACATATGTCGCCAGTACAAGCTGATGATCGGCTCGAAGTTTCTCTAATTCCTTGAGTTTCACTCAAGGTTTCGTTCCCTAGTAATGGTGACAGAAATGAGCAGAGCATAATTGTGATCAGAATTATTGGGTAATTTTTGTTTGCCATAAATCTCCTCTCCATGTCAATCCAGTATTATTCGTCATATCTTTATTTTGATTTTACAAGAAACCAAATGCATCCTGTGCCTGGGAAAATGTGTAAATCATAATTGGGACAATGATTATGCCCATACCGTGACTTCGGCGGATTCCAACTCTAGGCGGAATCAAACCAAGTATCGTGCCGATAATTAGTACACCAATACCAATGAATCCTGTGGTGAACCATACCAGGGCACTAACAAAAATAATTACTCCCATGACCATTTGTTGTAATGGAATCGCGGCATGCAATCGGAGCATCCCTTTACCGACATATTTCATGATTGGCATTGCCATCAAGCCGGCAGCAACAGTTATTGCAATCAATCTGACAAAATCAGCGGTTGGTTCTGTTGAGGACCAGGTATCAATTGGATACATCATTTTGAGTGCCAGAGTTGCGCCCGACCTTGACCGGCCGATGATATATAGGAAACCAAGTACCATTACAGTCACTGCGGTGTTGACCGCTGAAAGTATCGCAATCACTTCCAAATCCTGTTTTGTTTGAGGACCTTCAACGCCGCCTTCTGCTTCAGATAAGGCAATTTCAAGGAGCTCCTCATCAGTCATCTCAGTTAATCTGCGCGTCTCCCAATCCATACCATATCCTTCTTTTCCCTGTACCTTGGCTGCAACATTTCTTCCGCCCATTACCAATACTGTTGCCTGAGATGCAGTCATTCCAGGTAGCACACCCATGGATGCGCCTGCAACACCGGACCAGAAGCACGGTACAAACAACGGCTTGGCTGGTGGCAATGTCCAATCTTCATTTTGCGGGGGTATGTGTGATGTTGTTGCATATATGTCTAGGAGGTTGGCAATACCGAACAATCCAGCAAGGCTTGGCAGTAACAAACTAGCATCTGGGATTCCAACTGGTGATCTGGCCGGGAGGCTGAAAACAGCCCAGCCATAAAAACCTGATAGTAGGAAGAATCCGGTGGCTGCTAGGAATCCAGCGAACCTACTGTCGGTAGCCAGTTTATTCATCGATAGTTTTTGCAACCATTTGGGCCAATCTAATCTGGTGGTCTCAGTGGCTAGTAGTAGGAAGGAAATGCCCAATAGTAAAAAGAAAATGATATTCCTCAAATAATCGTACCAACCTAATTCATCGCCGAAAGCGATTCTGGCGACAATAATCAGCGGTAGTGACAGAAACAGACCGAGCTGAGACCCTCTCGCTGACCATGCGACACCTCTTGGTGCATTGCCTGATAACAACATTCTATGCCCGGGTAATAATGACAGCGCAGTATCTCCATCAGGTGCACCTAGCAAGGCTGAGGGAATGTAATTTAGGAACGTATGTACAGTTCCGGTTGAGACAATAATTGCCGCAACAGCAGATAGCGGGATTCCCCAACTTAAGAACACTGGTGACAATGCTAGTAGTATCAACGCAACGTTGTTGACGTGGAAACCAGGAATTAATCCAGTTAGTGAACCCATCGCTACACCAAAGAACAAGGCAAACAATAGCCAACCAAGATCAACGAAATAAGCTTCTAACATGTCAATTCTTCAGTAGTTTGGATATGTGTCACTATCATCTCGGTCGTTTTCACCATCTCCATCAGTATCAGGGCTATACGGATTGGTACCATAGAGGGATTCTAGATTATCTGACAATCCATCATTGTCAGTGTCGATGACATCTGCATTAATCAGATGATAGACAGTNGCCACTAACTCAGTGTCTTGTACTTCCATCAATCTGCCATTCCACACGTGGGAATATCCGGAGTGCACACTATCGGTTCCAATTATTGTGTTATTATTTGGGGATAGCCTGATGCTTTGATTAGTACCATCTCTGTGCAGCCACCAATTTCCAGAATCATCTTCCATCGCGATACCTGGTATGTTTACCATTTGACTCCTTGAATATCCCCATTGTGAGGCTCCCTCGTCCCATAACAGATTTTTCGCATCTGGAACATCGCCGAGTTGGTAGTCATGTATTTGCAGTCGAATAGCCATATTTGTGTCGTCCCAAGTCACTGATACATTAGCGGTGATTGCTTGTCCAGCTTCAATCCATTGAGTTGAAGTTTGAGCAGGGAATGTAGCATAAATTTTCGTTTGGCCTCGGTAATCTATCTTGTCAACCAACCATCCACTAACATCTTGGACACTTGGTTCAATCGCATATCTAACATACGCGCTGATTGTATACCGTGTGTCTGGATCATCAATCAGCCTAATAGGGTCACCTGACAATAACGCAAGTAGATCAATAATGTCCTCGGAATTGATTAGGTTGCCTGTTGGTGTACCTTCACTGGAATCCACACACCAACTAGAATCTGCCTCAGACCACATCAGTCTTCCTTGCACATCTCTAAACTCATTGTGAATAGACGTAGTGCTGTGTTCATCAAGATCGGCTTGGCTAGGCTTCAAACAAATCATGATACCCCCAGGGCCCCTTAATTGCCATTCTTCACCGACGTTGATATAACCAGCAATCTTGACTAAATTACCTGATTGATATGACCATGTCGCTTCCTCGCCCCAATTTAGCCTAATTATCTCTATCGGGTGATTTCTGTCAACTAAAATTTCGGGTCCCTGAACAGACATAACCCAGTTCATATCACGTTGGTTATAGGATATTGTTCCAGTCACTTGTATCTTGGATGATGATTCTATCCAACTACCAACTTTAGATCTAATGTTGAGTTTAATTTGATGCTCGGCGTTGCCGTACGATGGATGGTCTCGCAAATCTGCCGATACAAACATTTCATCAGGGGGTATAGATTCACCGATGTATCCTGTCAAAGTAATGACTTTATCGGTGTACTGCTCTGGTTCTAGGGCTACATCAAGTATTGAAAGTTGAACGATGTCTGGCAAATCATCCTCACCCCACTCCATAGCACCAGAGCCAATTGCAGTCATGTAGATATTGCCTTCAAATTCCATAACTTTTCCAGTTATGATCACGTTGGTACCAATTGGTGGTATTTCTGCTGGGCGACTCCATCGTGCTTCAACTACGGCAGTTCCGTCACTCACAATTACGTGAGTTTCCCAATCACCAGAATTCCACGGGTCTTCTCGCCAAGAAATTATTTCACCCTCGACTTTGACGACNTCGTTCTTATACTCAATTAAATCCTCCATTTCAATGATGTCTGGTTCCCGAACCATGGCATAATAATTTAACACAGCAACAAGCAAAATAGCAAGGGTAAACATTACCCAAAGTTGTTGACCTCTAGTTGCAGGATCGTCATCAGTAATTTTGTTCATTATGCTCTTCAGCACATCCGCCATGATTACTGGTATCCGAAGAGTCTTTTAGTCATGTTTGATAGTAAACTCAATATCTTACGCGGCCTTTTTAAACACTAATCCGAGGGATGGGCGGCGATGGAATGAGGGAGCGGGTGATTCGTGACGAAATTCACAAAGACATTCTCGTGCCGTTTCAACACTCTCGAATAATCGATACAAAAGAGTTTCAACGACTTCGCGCCATCCAACAATTATCTACCTGCGAGTATGTTTTTCCTGCAGCGAATCACAACAGGTTCTCACATTCACTCGGTGCTTATCATTTAGCCAGAAAGCTGACAAATTTGATACAGGATGTACAGCCTGGAATGATCGATGATGAAGATGCTGAATTAGTTCAGTTAGCAGCATTGCTCCATGACATTGGACATCCACCTTATTCACACTTACTAGAAACCCCAAAGGTCTTTGCGACATTTCATTCGCATGAACACTGGGGTCGGCTATTATTAGAATCCAATGACACGGAAATCGGCCGGGTTGTTCAAGATATTTTGGGTGGTGAAAGACTTACCAGATTATTTGCTATTATGGATGGTAAAGCAGAGCATGCTGGCAAACCAATACCACATTTTTTGAAAGAAATAGTGTCGTCACAATTGGATGTCGACAGAATGGACTACTTGGTCCGTGACCAGGCTAATACCGGCGCGCAAATCGGCGGTTTCGATATTGATAGGGTGTTTAGAGCTTTACGCATCGGGGATGACGGGCATTTCCACATAAAAACTTGGGGTTTACCGGCCGTTGAGGCTTATTTGGTGACAAGATATCACATGTATAATCAGGTTTACTTCCACAAAGTTAACATGTTGACACAAAATTACCTAATTGAAATGCTTTCTAGAGCGAAAGTTTTAGCCCAATCGGGTGCGTTAATACTTGATGGCAAACTGGAACAAATGCTATTGAATGATTCATTAAGCCCGTCGCAGTACGCAGTATTAAACGATTCCCACATCAAAGTGGTACTAGACGACTGGTCGAAACATAACGATGAATTGTTGTCACTTTATGCAGGGAAATTATTGTCAAGGCGAGAATTCCATAAGTCTTTGAGAATTGATACTCTTGACACAACTATGGTTGAAACGGTTAAACAGAGATTAGAGGACTTTATTCAAAGTAAAGGCTACGACCCTAAAATACACGTTTTGTATGCTAGAATCTCAAAAAGAGGTTACCTGCCTTATGAACAAGGTATTACTTTGGAAGATGGCAGGGATGTTTCAGAACATTCTGCCATGATTCGTTCTCTCTCCTTGCCCAATGAGAGAGCAATGGTATTTGTTCCTGAGGCTGTTCGTGATGAAGCAGAATTAGCGGTCAGGGAATGGATTAAACCAAGCCAGTCATCATTATCACAATTTACTTAGTTGGAACATTTTATCACATAGCGGCATGACGGGCGGCCAGGGGCCTGTAGCTTAGTTGGTTAGAGCACCCGGCTCATAACCGGGCGGTCAAGGGTTCAAATCCCTTCGGGCCCACTATGCTTAATTGTTATTTTTTTGTTAAAATTACATCCATATTCCCAAAATGGTTATGAGGGTCACAGAACTGGGAGTGTCGATAGGTGATTCTATGTCAACTGTAAAGCGTGCTTCGTTCCTCTTAACATTGTATATATTTTCTATGCTTGCTGTAGCAGCTCCAGCAGCAGCACAAAACCCGACTCCAACTGCGGCAATTTCGGTAACTTGCGCCCCATCTAACATCAATGTAGAGGTAAAACCCGGTTCCACTTATTCAGGATTCACAACTTGTACTGCAACCAACCCAACCGCATATCAAGAGAAAATTAGTATCAATGTACAAGCAGATGGCCTTGCGACAGCAGCCCCGGGTGACATGTATGTCGGTGCCAGTGACTCAGTGGATTTCCAAATCTCCGTTAGAGCAACACCTTACATGCGCATGGATGCCAGAACACTATCAGTGTCTGCTACCGTTCAGGAAATAAACGGATTCCCTCCTGCAAATTCAGCATCTTCAAACAACAACATGATCGTTAACATAATGCAGTATTCCCTTGTCCAAGTAGAAGCAACCGAACCGTTCGTTCAACTTATGCCAAAGACTGACAAGATTTTCGAGTTCAAAGTCTACAACCTTGGTAATCAAATCGATTTCATGAAAGTTGGAGTTACCGATACATATCGTAAAACCCTAGAAGAGAGCGGATTCACCATCACTCTCCCCGCTGTCAAAAAGCAAGTTGATGCCACACCAACCCCGGCAAGCGTTGAGGTGAAAGTTAGAACGCCAAAGACGCAAGGTTGGAGTGATGCATATCACGTTCTAGATTTCTATGCTGAATCAGAGTTCGCCTGTAACAACGGTGGGTGTATAACAGAATCACAAATGATCACTGTTTACGTCAGAGGAATTTACCTCCCCGGTTTCGAAATAATTCCGGCACTTTCCATGATTGCTCTTGCCGCCGCAGTGGCTGGACGCAGATTTATCAACATAGATGATGAAGAAGAGGAATGGAGAGAAGCCGCTCCNGGNCTTTGATNNANATATNANNNCTAGNNAAACACNNAGTTTTCGANGCCAGCAGGCGTTTAATTNATAACATNAACTTGTNGTCCANTATTTTGGGGAAGGCCAATGAGTGGACTACTGGACAAGGCNAAATCNNCTTCANCTNANGAAAAAACNCCNANNNAGNAAAAANCTCAATCNGCAACNTTACTTTCNAAAGCAAANNCNACAAAANCAAANACTGCAAATGCCATGGTAGCACAACAAGATGGTCCTGATATCCCAATGATTCTCAACATCGCTGGATGGGTGATAATTGTCCTAGGGGCAATATTCTCGCTTCAAGGCGGTGGATTTGGACTGATTGTAGTCCTAGTGGTGCTGGCATTAGGTATCGGTTCAATCGTACAATCGCAAAGAATGACTGGAGGAATATCTCCTCTGAAGACAGGAATTTCTGTCGCCCTTGCTTTTGTTATCGCAGTCGGTCCTTATGCCGCTATCATGATTGTACCAACTAACGCTTCTATGGCCGTGACAGAAGTTACTATCGACGAAGATCAGGATGTAATATCATTTGTTGTTAGAGGTAGTTTTGCTGAGGCTGATGCCAAAATATATGCTGACGGAACTGAGGTCTGGTCTGGTAGCAAATCAATGTCAAATGACAGGGCAAGTTTCGACGTGTCAATTGCAACAATTTTCCAAGGTAATTCACTTGATTATACTGCTAATGTTGTCAAAGAATATACCATTGAGGTAGAATCTTCTGACGGTCAAAAAATCACCTCTGACATAGACCCAGATTTTACCACAAGAGAGGTATTAAACTCCGCAACAAGAGTTTCTAAGGTTCTAAAATCATCAACCAGTGGTAGCGGTGGAGGTACATCTTCTACTGTCACTGATGGATTAACTATCGAAGCAATAGCTGGTCTTTTCTCGCCTTCTGAAAGCGAACAAGATGGCGGTGGACACACGCTAAGCAACCTCGGTTTAATACCTGTAACTTCTGATTATAGTTTCAAAATGACAATTAAAAAAGGTACCAGTACGAAATATGTCATGCCGACAGTGACAGTAAATGGCTTGGATGCACAGTGGTCTAGTTCACTATCCGGCAGCCAAACTGGCAAAGCGAATGGATGGCTTGGTATGCCGGGTACTGCATTGAACGATCTAAGCACAGAATACTTGCAGAAGGATGATTTCTATGATGGCTCAGGATGCTACACCTTCGAAATTGAAGTGACAAATCAATTCTATGCAGGAGACACACCAACAACCTATACTTCAGCCAGCAGTTGGGAATTAGATTTGCATCCGGAGGATTCCACTCAAGATGGTGAAATGACCACTTGCTGAGGCTGCTAACTTGTCTAATTGGCTTTATCTCGGACTGGCCATATTTTCCGAAGTACTTGCAACTTCATTTTTAAAGTCATCAGAAGGGTTCACTAAATTATGGCCATCTGTAATTGTTCTAGTTGGATACATGCTGGCATTCTATTTCCTCTCTCTCACACTTGACACCATACCTGTTGGTATTGCTTATGCCATATGGTCGGGAGTCGGTGTGGCATCGATTACCATTGTTTCAGTTGTTGCATTTGATCAAAAAATTGACTTATCTGCCGTCATTGGAATAGGCTTAATAATCATTGGAGTAATTGTCTTACGACTGTCTAGTAACGTCAGCGTAGAATAATTCAACAAAATTATTGTCGGTCTTGCCGTTTATACCAAGCATATGTTGGTGTAATCTAGTCGGGTAACAATTCAAGAATGAAAACAATCCACCGGATTTATGGAAGAGCGAAAGCGTGCCTTAGTTGCGTTGCTCTTGGTTGGTTTAGCGCCATCCGTATCTATTTTCATTTCATTCGGTACTCAGGGTGGTATATTTTCTCAAATATCATATCTCATGTCTAAAATCTGGTTACTTGTTATTCCGCTAGTTTGGTACTTGAAAGTAGATGGTGGTGAATTCTCACTATCAAAACCTAAACAAGGCGGCTATGCTATGGCTACTGGACTAGGATTGGGTATGAGTGGTTTAATCTTTGTAACATGGTTCTTAGTTGGTGATCGGATAAATGGAGATTTGCTGAAAGATACTGTTGAGCCAGTTGGTTTGTTAGATGTGCGTTTGTATATTGTTGGNGTTATTTACTGGACAGTGGTTAATTCGTTGTTAGAAGAGTATGTGTTTAGGTGGTTTTTGGTTGTCAAGTCAGAAACCCTAGTTGGTACAGGAACTCCAGCAATCATGTTGTCGGCATTTATATTCGTAATACATCACACATTTGCGTTGCTATTTTTTGGTTTTCCATGGTGGGCGAATCTATTGGCCAGCCTCAGTCTATTCGTAGGTGGAGCTATTTTTTCATGGCTTTATCTCCGTTATCGCAGCGTTTGGATACCTTATATAGCCCACGCTATTTGCGACATTGCCGTCTTCGGTATTGGTGCAACAATCATATATGGTTAATATTACTCAGGGGAAGATGCTTCTATGGAATCATTAATTTCTTCAGTTTCGTAATCCTTTTGTTCTACTGTAGACATTTTGTTAGCTGCTGCTCTAGTGTAAAGTACTGTTGCTGTTATTACTACAATTACAATAGCAAAGTACAGAATGATTGGAGCATCTTCCCTGTCCTCTGCATCTTTGAAAGAAACTTGCTCAGAATTGGTTCCCAATGTTGAGGTTAAATCATCAGCTAGGGAATTGAAAAATAGCGGAATTGAAGCCTTGCAATTTAGTGATTTTGCTCCAGAGGCATTGGCGTACCACACCCCAGGTATATCTTTTGTTTGACCTGCTTCCAAACTGACAAACATAGTCGCCATATCTGCTTCATTGACACCTTCAAAGCATCTGATATTGGTACTTACATCCACTGTTCCAGTGTTGGTTACTGTAACCATAACTCCAAGGCCTCGGTTTACCGTGCCCTGGGTATCTTCGGGAACCACACTGTCAATTTGGACATAAGGAAGGGCGATATTGGCAACATATGTTGGTATTGTAGGTGCAGGTTCAAGAGTTATCGAATAATCGCCGTTCCAAACGTTAGTTCCACCGTTAAGAGTAATTACAACCATACCAGATTCTTGGTGAAGTACTCCTGAACTGTCTACCCACTCGGTCATTCTGAGATATTTGCTGATTGTCGGATTAGTGTTGTGCCCGAGATCAATTGCTCCATCTTCATCGAGCATTAAATCTCCACTGCTACCTTGATAACCCAATCCTTCGTAGTGGACACTGGCTGGTGCATCTTTTAAATTAGTAGATATCATTCTTTGAGACAATAGTCTAATCCACATATCTGTCGGTCCACCTGTTCCGACCATTGAATCAGTATCGAAATCGATGGTAGCAGTATCATGAACAATGATGTCTTCATATGTTCTGCTACCATTTATCACGCTAGTCTCCATGGTGATTGTTGCTCCGTCATTGACATTTATTGGTGCACTCCACGAGAGTGTACTGTTATCAAATGAACAGGATCCTGAACAAGTGATGTCGGCATCTGAGATAGTTCCGCCATTTGATGCAAAATCCCCTTGTACATCGATAGAAAACGATGGTTGACCTTCTTTAGTCTTCAATACTCCATTGTTGTGATTCCATTCATCGGCATCTAAAGTGTATATCACACCGTTACTGTCAAAGGCTTCAATTGAATCAATCCACACTGGGAATTGCCAGAATCCTTCAAATCCAACATTTATACTAGAATCATCAAAATCTACACTATAATCGATATAAGTTTGACCTGTCCATGTTACATTTTCATCTGCAACTATGACATAAACCTCCATAGAAGTGAAGTATTCTTTTGCCATATTCACTCTCAGGGTACCTGAATCAATCAAGCCGTTGAAGTAGGGTTCTAGTATTGTATTTTGATAGACTTCCATATAAATCTCATTATTAGATTGTATGGCGTTCAACTGGCCATTAAGAATCAGTTTTCCACCTTGTTCAATAGTAATCATGCTACCGTTTGCCACATCAATATCCGAGTCGATTGTTAGCACTCCACCACTACTAATGATAACATTACCATCGAGTGTAGAGTCACTACTCCAACTTTCAGAACTATTAATTGTCTGAGTTGTGCCATCATTTTGGGCTTCAGCAATCGATGTCGGAATCAACAAAATAGTCGCACTGACTATTAGTGCTACCAAGGCAATACTTGCACGCATATCTACCACTCTTTCAAGTCATTGATGAAACCTTTGCCGTTTTGGCATCGAAGAATGCAATTAGTACGGGACATCTTTCCAGCCGATATAATAGCCTATGAGATTGAACGAGCGATGAAGGATTGGGGTGATNATAACCATTATCAGCATTGGGACAATGAGTTCCCTTTGTGATAGTAATGAATCTCCGAGGAACAATTGACCCCACAAAAATACCATGATGGCAAATGGTAAGGTGTCGAGTAGGGGGGCTTTTGATGAAACATCACCCTCCCTTTTTAATCCCCTTCGGCGTTTGAAAAATGAACCTGTACTATCACCAACCAAGCATGCAAAACCAAGGAAAGTCCCTAGCATAAATGCCGAAATATGAGTGGAACCAACATCAAACCAGGCCCCCTGATATCCAGTCAATGGGTGGGCAAAAATACTAGTTTCAATTGAACTATCATTTGGTACTTCTCCCATTATTGTAACGATAATAACACACAAAATTCCTGATGTCAATGAGCCACCAATCAAGCCATTCCAGGTTTTACCATCGCCAAGAATTCGGTTGCCATCTTTCCAATTTCTCCCTCCATCAATTGGCCACGGTCCATAACCGGTTTTTGGCAACCACTTACCCCACATCATCGCAAAAGTGTTGGCTAAAAACCCGGGTAAATATAGCCATAAAGTCATGATGCTCAACGAAATTATGCCCAAATCTAAAGCGACATCATTGACTGTTTGCATGATATACCGTCAACTTGAAGGCACTTAACATTTGACAGAGCAAATATATCATTTTAGCAAAATAGATTATCAATCGTTTACTTCGAGAGTGTTACATGCCCGGCCACAGTGTTCTGGTGATAGGTGGAGGTGGTAGGGAGCATGCCCTGTGTTTGGGTTTGCACAAATCACCCCAGGTGGCGCGGATATTTTGCAGCCCCGGCAATGCAGGAACGGCAATGTTCGCAGTGAATGTCGATTTATCGGTTGGTGGTAATTCTAGCATTGCTAGTTTTTGTCGACAGGAATCTGTTGATTTGGTTGTTGTCGGTCCAGAGGCACCACTTTGTGATGGTTTAGCCGACATTTTATTACAGTTGGACATTCCGTGTTTTGGTCCGGTAGGCAGTCTGGCTAATTTAGAAGGCTCAAAGTTACATGCGAAACAAATAATGCGGCATGTTGGAATCCCTACTGCGGGCTTCAAAATACTTGATGAGACATCTGATATTGCTGCTGCTCTGGACGATTATTCTAATAATCCGTGGGTAATAAAGCGAGATGTTTTAGCTGGCGGTAAGGGTGTTGTAGTCACAACAGATTATGCAGAAGCACTACAATTTATCCGAAATTCAATTATTTCTGATGGGAAGGTTTTGCTCGAGGAGTTTCTTCCAGGTGAAGAGGCCAGTATGCTTGTCATAATGGATGGCTCTGGTTATGTTTGTCTGCCGGCCAGTCAAGACCATAAGCGTGTTTTTGACGGCGATAATGGACCTAACACAGGAGGCATGGGTGCATATTGTCCAGCGCCAGTCGTAACAGATGCTGTTCAAGAGAAGGTAGTGTCTAGAATTGTTAGCCCGATGTTTGAGTACTTGTCCAATTGCGAGACACCATATCGTGGAGTGTTGTATGTTGGTTTGATGATCACCGAAAATGGAGATCCAAATGTGGTAGAGTTTAACGTTCGTTTTGGGGATCCTGAATGTCAGATAACCCTGCCATTAATTAAAACAGATTTGTTTGATTTATTGATGCACGCAGCCACTGACACTCTCAAGAATTTGGAGGTTCAGTTTCATAAGGCCTGTGCGCTAACGGTTGTTTTAGCATCGGAAGGTTATCCTAAAAGTCCGATTAAAGGAAGGGTAATAGAAGGGCTAAATTTCCAAATACCAAGCTTAGAATTTGGTAGTAATTGGATAAACTTTGCCGGGGTGAAGAAATCGGGTGAAAGTTACATTGCTAGCGGTGGAAGAGTGTTATCCTGCAGTGCAATGTCAGATTCATTAGGGAAAGCCGCAGAATTGGCTTATGATTTAATCGAATCAATTTCTCTTGAAGGCTCTCACTATCGAACTGATATCGGAGGAAAAGCGCTTTAATTTGGCCTTGATTTTTTGATAGAAAAAGCGCTTACTGCGGGAATATGAGCATATAATACGTGCGTCACAGTTAAAAGAGGTTCTCATGTGGCCAACCTGCTCCAGCCTTTAGGCTGTCGCGAAACACCGATGAGGGAAATTAAATGGAAGAGAAAACAACAACATTGCGAAACTCTCCAGCACCAATGTTAGGATGGCTTATTGCGCCACTAGCAGTATTGCTGGCAATCGCTGCAATTATGGTCGCGGGATTAGACTTCGACCTAGACTTGAACAATATGTCACCTCTGCTATTGGTAGCAGTAGGCGCAATCTTGGGTGTAATTCCAAGAATACTCAAGGAAAATGGTGCGGTAAATTTCTCTTCCTCTGCACTTTCCCTTGCAACCCTGGGCACAGCCATGGTCGGCCACCAAGCAATCGTACATCTGACCGATCAAGGTGCTTTTACTGCATTGCAATTTCTTGTAGTTGCCTTTGGAGTTTTCTTCTTTGATTCAAGAGGAAGGCATGAATTGGCAACAATATTGACTTTTGGGATGATTGGGATTAATGTTGGCATGATCGCTGCGGGCTCATATAACAGCGAACTTGACACAATTTATACCATGCCAGATGATACTTTGATGGATACGTTGAACCTGCAAAGGCAGGCTCTAGGTTACGTGTTCTTCAGTTATCTCACAATTTTCACAGCATTAGGACTGCTAGTCGCGGTGCTCGCTAGAGGAGTGATAAACCCTGCTGGAGATGAAGGTTGGTTCTCAACCATTGCAAATCATGACGGCGCCTACAACAAGTCAACAATACCACTGCAAATCGCTACATTGGTTTGGATATTAGCTCACGTGGGCAGTTTATACCACTTTGATTCAGTATCTATGGCCGATAAACTTGGACTTACGAACGTTGGTGATTATCACGGTCACTTTGGTTTTTGGGGAGCCTTCTTCACCGGTATTGTTGCAATGATAGTCGCAGGAATGGCCTCTGAGAGGTGGTACACACGCTCAATGTTTATTGGTTCGATGTGGCTGCTATACCTAGTTTCGTCATGGTATGAGTCTGGTATGTGGCAATCAGAACAACTAAGCGGCACATGGGGTGCATTGATATGGCTTGGATTCACATTCTTCATTTGCGTTGGAATCTACATGATTTCAACTCATGAGAAATATGGTGGATGGGCTAATTTAGATGACCACGAAGTCAGTGGTGCGAGGAAATTTTGGGATGCCCACTGGGCAAGCTTGATGGTTGGCGCAGCATTCTTCTTTGGGTTAGTCATCAGGGTTCAGTGGTATATCGTACCATCAATGAACGCCTTTGGTACTGGTACATGGGACATGACTGGTGGTTCAGACCCTTGGTACATGAAGCGAGTTGTCGACTACATTCTAGCCAATAATGCTCATTTGATATTCGATGCAGACAGGTCTTATCCTCTTGGCGGTGTCAATCCTCGTCCTCCGCTGTTTACTTGGTCGATTGCCATAGTATCAATGGCTTTGGAGCCAATGCTAGGTAGTGATGCAGTATGGTATGCAATACTTGGCCTACCAGCAATTTACGGTGCCCTCACTATTTTCCCAATTGCTTCAATTGCTAAGGACAATTTCGGTAAATCAACCGGCGTTGTTGCTGCATGGCTGATTGCATTCATGCCTGCACACGTATCACATTCCACTTGGGCTCTTGCTGATCACGATGCGTTTGTGATGCTCTTCATCTCAATGGGATTCATGTTTTGGTTCAAGGCAATTAAAAACTCGGGCAACGAGAGATTAACTAAAACCTCCTCGCCTAACTTAGGTGCCATACTACACTCATTCTCAGTAGTAGGTCGAGAGAAGCGCTCATCGATGGCCTTTGCCATCCTTGCAGGTGTGTCTTTTGGTGTTGCCTCACTAGCTTGGAAAGGGTTCGTAGTCGGTCCGAGTATTCTATTTTTAGCCTATTTTGCTCAGGTAGCACTCAACATGTTCAGAAGGAAGGATTCAACGACCCTCAATGCTTTATTCCTTGCCATGCTATTCGCTAACCTGCTAATGTCACTGCCATTTTACGGGCATCCACAAATGGCTCTAGTTCTTGATGGAACAGGATTGCAACCATTCTTGTTCATCTTTGGGTTTACTCTTGCTATCTCATATGTTACAACAGGATTCCGTGACAAACCATGGTTGTTAGTTCTCGGCACATTATTTGCTGCAGCAACGGTTTTCTTTACCATTCTGTTTGTATTAAAACAACTAGAATTGAGTAATGCTTGGGACGTATTGTTTACTGGTAGTGGTTATTTCACCAAGACAAAGATTTTCGGTACAGTTGCAGAAGCAAATGCACCCGATAGAGGTCAGTTGTTCGCTCAACTAGGGCCGATAGTTCTAGTGTTGGCTCTATCCATGGGATTCTATGCACTATGGTCAACCTTTAGAAACAAGAATCAATCTCATCTATTCTTTGGAATTTGGATTTTTGTGGCAACATACATGTCATGGACCGCGGCTAGATTCATGTTTAACGCCACACCTGCTGTGGCAGTATTGGGAGCATGGGGAATCGTCGCTTTGTGGGACAAAGCTAACTGGAATGGCCTTGTAAGAACTTGGAAGAAGTATGGTATCAGAACTCCCGCAGACAGAATTGCGGGTGCTAGAAGAGCAGTTTGGAGGACTCCATCATTTTCTGCAATACTACTAATCGTTGTTCTGCTTGGCGGTCAACAATTCACATATGGGTTGGATTCTGCGATTCCTGGATCAGATCCTGCTGAGGATGACATAGACGAGAATATCTACAATATAATTCCAGACGCACTTAGGTGGGAACTTGCTGGATTCTCGATTTTAGACAGTAGCGCTTACTCCGGTAACTGGTACCTAGGTTCGTTTGGTTCCGGATTCAACGACCAAGGCTGGAATTCAGCTTATGACTGGATGACCAAGCAAGATGCTCAGATGCCTTATTCCGATAGGCCAGCATTTGTTTCATGGTGGGATTATGGTTTCCAAGCACTTGACACAGGAGAACACCCCTCAGTATCTGATAACTTCCAGTCTGGTATTCCTGCATCAGGAAACATGCTTCTTGCTAGGTCTCAAACAGATCTAGTATCGATGTTTATCTGGCAACTTGCCATGGGCGATATCCGATACACACAGATTAATTCTGGAGATTATGAACTGACAAGAGGGTTTGAAAACCTAGTTGATTCTCATCTTGATGACGATCAATACGAATTGTTTGTGACAATATTGGAAGAGCGTGATTTCGACAAAATGAAGCAATATATCGATGACTGTGTAATACCCAGGGGAGGTAAAAATTTAGTCAAGAAAGTTCAAGAATTATCAAATGTTGCAGTAATAGGTCATTTGGAAGGTATTTGTCATACTTACATAGATAAAGATGCAAAT
>FUFK010067756.1_pt1 | contig 22228 bp, 20 predicted proteins | sample 1021851 | NCBI WGS metagenome assembly FUFK01 (sample SAMEA51879418, study PRJEB19060) | metagenome
AGTATAGAATCTCCGCAGGTTCCTAGCAGGACTAATAATCGGATACTTTGGAACATCTAACGTCGGGACCGTATTTTCGTACACTGGAACATATTTATTTTGTAAAGCAAGAGCAGCTACCTCCACTAAACTAGTGATTGTGTCAACGCTTATTGTCTGGTTAATTTGAATTGTTATAGACGGCGTAGAAGCTGTTGCAGCCACCACCGCAGGTGCAACATTACCTGTCCCTGAAATCGTCGCAGAAGGCGTTGTAGCAGCCCCAGCGATCACTCCAGCAGCGATACTAGCTGTACCTGAAATAGTCGCTGACGGCGTAGCGCCAACACCAGCAATCACACTAGGAGCTATGTTTGCTGTCCCTGAAATAGTCGCTGATGGCATGGTGGCAGCAGTCGCTACCACACTAGGAGCTACATTACCTGCCGCTGATACAGTTGGTGCAGGTGCAGTTGTCGTAGCTGCAATCACCGCAACGGCAGCATTCGCAAAAGCTGTCACGGTTACAGCCGGAACAGTCGCAGTACAGGCTATTGTTGAGGGGCTTACGGTTACGGTTGATTGCCGGTAAGCGCCTGAGTTTCTGTAGTTTGTTGAAGTACGATATGCTATTCCAGCCACGCACTTGCCTTACGCTGGTCCTGTTTCTTCGTCTTGCCGTTGTTTAGCTGTTTTAACGTCAGCGTTATTAATAACTGTGTCTTTATCCGCAGGAATAGAAGTAACACTGTCGTCGTCAGTCATTCTTTGAACTTCTTGATCGTACAAACGATCCATTACTTTACGACATTTATTTTTAACAGCCTCTTCAACCCATTCTTCTGGGTCTACTACTTCCCAGTAGAACGCTTTTTCTTCAGCGTCAGTGATCGTTACTGTAAATGTTTTAGCCATATTACCTCCTTATCCTACTAGCCAACCTTGAAAAGCATTGTATTTTGAAGACGTATACGATGTTAATGTTTTAGAACTTGCAATGTAAGGGTAACAAACATCTCCTGCATCTAAATGAAACAATGCTGAAATGCTTTGACCGCCATCAACTCCTTCATCGCCGTGGTTAAAGTATGCGCTATCGCCAGTAGCAACAAAACCAAAATACGTATCAGTATCATTGTCGTAACCTGTGTGCATAAACATGTGCCAAGAAAAGAAATAATAGCCATCTACAGGTGCATAAAATTTACCTGTAGAAGTATTAAAGTTATTTCCATTGTCAAAAATTTCAGTGTCACAAACCCATACCGTTGCCCCTGTAGCAGTCACAGTGCTACTACCTGATTTGTATGCTCTAAACGCTGGAACAGTACTGTTTATTACAGTTCCTGTCATTTTTATTTCATTTTCAGAAGTGTCTAAGAAAATTTGGCAACTACTATCGTTACCACCTGCTCGTATGTACACGTCACCTTCAGTGTTGCCTGTTCCACCACCAGCAGAAATAAACGTGTGCTGACCATTACTCATAATGACGTATTCGTCACCGCTGTCCTCTGCCATGTTAGCAGTACGCAAACCAACATAACCACCAAAAGCTCGCCCAAGAACAATACCGCCGTCAGCCCCCTCTTTGTAAGCGTTTAATTGCCCATCTTTCGTTATGTTCGCAACTGCTGGAGGATTAGTGGTGTGGTTATTTTCGTAATCGTCATGATAATTAAAAATAAAACCGTTGTTTCCAATAGAAAAATCGCCTGCTTGGGGATAACTATTAACATCTAAATGGTGAAAATTGTTATCAGCTCCACGCTCATAATTCCACGACATGGTAGTCCTGTACGAACCTTGCGTTCCTATGCCACCGTAACTTCCTAAGGAAATAGTTGAATTAGCCCAAGGCTCTTGTGTGAATGATGTTGCTCCTGTCTGAACTTTCTTCTCCAAAAAGGAATGGCCTTCAACAATCATCGCATCAGACGACTCATCCCATTTCCACTTATCGCCTGCCGTAGCACCATGAAAAACAACATCATGACCAGTATCATCTTCACCAACAGTCACCGCACCCTTAAACGTAGGAGAAGTATCCCACTCAGACGTGCCAGAACCAGTACCCATAAGCACAGCATTAGCTGTGGCATTAGAATCACCAGTACCCAACTTCGTCTCTAACGCAATAATCGCACCAGAATGATTCGTATGAACAACATCATGCTCCTTACCAGAATCATCCATCTCATCCGAAGAAGCAATCGTCGGCTGCTGAGTCGAAGTATCTAAACTACTAGGGTAATTTGTAGCCATACAAAACCCCTATTCTTCTCCGTAAAGAATCTCCTCAGGCTGAGTCTTACGACCAACCAACGAGAACGAACTATCCCCAATTTTAGTAGCAGCCCAGCTCTTAAGAACAGATAACACGGCAGCAAAACCAGAAGCTACAACAAGTTTCCAGTTGCTTACGCCCATCTCAAGGAAGGAGTTACCACTGATCGTAGCTACTGCTGCTTGTACAAACGTCGCTCCGCAGCGTTCAAGTAAATCTAGATATTCTTTCATTTTCTTAATAAAGCCTTCCAAGTATTAGGACCAACGATCCCATCAACATATAATAGACGACGCTTCTGAAACTCCACAACAGCCTTATGTGTAAGCCTTCCAAAATCTCCGTCTACTTTGTACCGATACAACCCCTTATTACCAAGAAGTCGCTGAACTACCTTCACAGGTTGCCCTTTAGAACCCTTCTTCAATGGGTGTCGTCGGATTAGTTCTTCTATTTCAGCTAACGCAGCGCCAATACCCTTAAGGTCTTGCTTGGCTTTCTTCTTAGCTTTCGTTCCCTTTAGAGCTGGAGCGTCAAACCACTGAATCTTGCCTTTAACTACCTTGCAAGGCTGGTGATGCCACCACTCTCCTCTAACGTATGCAACCATACCATAAGATTTAGCTATAGCGTTTACTTGAGAAGTACTGATACCACGCCCAGTAATTCTAAAGTCAACGGCATAACCCCAACTATCAAACGCTGGTTGCTGCATGTGATACGAACCCTGAAAGCCTGACGCTGTTTTACGGTCAGGGTTAGCAGCTAAATTAAAACCTGCCCTGCCGCTTTTGTATCCGTCGTACAAGTATTTTTGTTGTGCGTAAGTACGCACAGCAGATACCACCTTGACACGGCCAGAGATTCTGTCGTCAGCAAAAAACGCTTCTAACCTGCGTTTAAACTCAGGGTGTAAAAGTTTAGTATTTATGCTACTGTTCGTCGTCGGTATCATTTTCTGGTGGCTCTTGCAACTTTCTGTTTTGTAGTGTCAACGCACAAATTGTTAATTCTTTAGGAAATTGTCTTTCTACTTCTTGAAGTAACTCTACTGGGCTGATTTCCATTATTATCCTTCCAACTCTTTTAAGCGGTCATTCATATCTTTAATTATTTTAATTAAAGGAGTAACTAACATTCCATAATGAACTGAACGAGGAGTTTCTGTGCCAGCATCATACCCTACAGCGTATGTCCAACCAGAATCATGGACACTTTCAGCAGATAAACCAGCTTCTAAAGGAGCAGAAGCATCATCATCTAAACCCCTGTACTTAATAGGTCTAGCATCAAGTACTTTGTAAGCCTCTTCTGTAGAAAGATCTTCAATATCTTTTTTCCATCTAACGCTAGAAGTCCATTCTTTAATAGATCCGTCACTATCCATTCTAACTAAAGCAGCATACCCTCCAGAACTTGCTGTAGGCAAAGCAGTATCTAACACAAGTTTGCCAGTAAGAGCTACTGTGTTTGTACCTATATCTGTAGCTAAACTAAAACCAGTATCAGTATCATTTTGAAAACTATAAGCAAGCCCACCACCAGCTCGACCATCCGCAGCAAGAATCGCTTGAGAATGATATGTATTTTGTGCAAAGCTAACTGTTTTATCTGATCTAATAGTAACAGCAGTTGCTGGCGTTTGAGAATCAACAGCAGTTACCAAAAACTTTAATTCAGTAGGCATAGAGCTTCCACTAGGTGTGCCATTTACTTGCGCCCTAATCTGCGCTCCATTAGCCCAACTATCCCCGTCATAGCCTTGGAACATAATCTTTCCAAGAATAGCGTCATCATCAACAAGCGCCGGAGAAGCCTTAGACCCATCTGATTTACGCAACGTAAACTCAGCAGCAGTCGCCTCAGTATTATGATGAGAAGTTAAATTAATAACCGCATCAGCAGAATCTTTAGCAACCGACAAAGAACCAATAATTGACGGATCAGAAGTCCACGTAGACGTACCAGAACCAGTACCATGTAACACAGTACCGTCAGCACAAGTAGTATCTCCAATGCCTAACTTTTCTTCAATTTGAACAATCGCCGTATTCGTAACCTCATGCATATCAGCATGATTAGGTGAATTAAGATTAGCAGTTTCAGAAATACTACTAGGAAGAGTCCCTGTACCATCTAAACTACTTGGATAAGATGTTGCAGCCATTCACCCTCCTACGGGGTCAAATCAATAGTAAAAATACCACCAGCATTAAACGCAATAGTAAACGTACCATTAGTGGAAGAATAATCAGCGCCAAAATCAATGTACGCAATAAGCGGATCATCAGTTAAAGAATCGTCATAAATCACAGCGCCTCTAGCGTCTGTAATAGTCGCAGATGACCATGACGTATCGGCAGCATCAAACTTAATAGTGCCACCTGTCTGAGTTAAAGCCAAACTACTTAACGTATTACCACCAGCAGTATAATTAGTTCCAGAAACTTCATTAGTTACATCAGCTTTAAAATCGTGCGCTCCAAAATCAGGCGTATACGACGACGTAACTAACATTATTTTAATAGTGTCGCTGTCTAAATCTAACGCAAGAGTATTTTTTAAAGCATTTAGGAACGTTATCCCATAAAGGCCACTAGCCATCAGCGTTCTCCTCGTCGGCTATAACCTTTGCCTTAATTGTTTCAGGGGCTATAACCACATCTACTTGTTCGTCTTCCATAACCGTTAATAATAATATACTAACACATTAAAAGATAGAGGGAAGGCCAACCTCCCAGTAAAGTTAGCCTTCCCAAACTATCGTTAGGAGCTATTAGTTAGCGCCTATTGAGGATGAAGTTTCAATCCTTCTGATGGATGCTTCACGGAATCGTGAGTACCCAACAAGGTGATACCAGCCAACGTGGTTGAAACGTCGGAGGAGATCAGTTGTAGGACCAAATACAATACTGGGGTCTTCACCAAATCCGGCTGCACGGCTAACGGCTTTTGCCATAGCTTGCTTACCGCAGATGATGGTTTCATACTCGTCAACATTAGAAGCTCCAGCGTTTGTACCAATGTCCAAACGTGGGGTTTCAATGAAGTCAACACCACCGAATGTACCGATGCTGCCTGTTCGGACAGCGCCAGCGTCTTGACGGATTTGGTGTTGGATAACGTCAGTTACGGCTGTAGCTTTCCGCAGATCGTAGGAAACGTCAGGGTGGATAAATCCAACGTAAACGTTGCCTTCAAATGCAGGTGCAGATGCAGACCTGAGGTTAGCCACAGACTGTCGAAGAAGATCAGCGGTGATAATGTCACCTGCTGCTAGTTCTCCTGTAGCTGTGGCATCGCCACCGTATAGTACGTTGCTTCCAGCGACAAGAATACCGTGAACGATATTGTCGAGGCTGTTGGCCATGTTGTAACCGATAATGTTCGCAGCGTCAGCGTCTACGTTTAAGAAGCTGGTTCCACGNAGTTTAGCGGTTGTGGTNACNGCGTTACCATATTCAGCAAGAGTTACAGTAACCGTTGAATCNCCAAGCGCAACAGCGGTTACGTCACTGGCTTCAGTNAGNGNTNNTGTAGCTTGNNCAAGGTCANTNTAAATGTTGAATTGGACAGCTAGCACCNGNATGAGACTGGTTNGTTGACTTTACGTCACATACCATCTCAAACATAGGTTGTGAACGGAGAGCGAAATACGCTAACTGTTCAAATGCTGTTGTATCGGAACTTAATTGTCCCGTTCCTGTAAATGCCATTTTAGGCTATCTCCAATTTGTGTTTGGAGCCTACCTAAACTGCTGCGTTCCAAGTACCGCCGTTAGCTTCCCAAAGTTGCCGTAATTCATCAGCATTAGTGGTTTGTCTTATCAACTCATTAAGAGAGGGATCTGACACAGGACCAGCATCATCAGAAGCCTGCTGTATTCGACGTTCAGCTTCAAACTGTGCCTGTTGCTCCAAATTGCCGATACTCGCCGTAGTCGTCATAGTTGACAACCCGGCACTATTAGCCTCAGCTTGTATCGCTTCAACATTTAGCTCGCCATCGTAGCCTTTCATGAAATACTCAGTCATCTTATTAGATGGATCTAAGCCAGCATCACGAAACACTTCTTTGCGTTGCATCTGTTGAACTTGGGCTTCAAGCTCATCAGCCCTCTTAGCTTTCGCTTCGAGTTCTCTACGCCAATTAGGTTTGGATTCGGTACTTGAAACTTCTTCTGTTTCAGTAGACTCTGTTTCCATTATGTCACTCACCTTCTCATACACGCTAACAACGGTGGAATGCTAGCGGAGTTTAATTTGTTGTGAACGGCTCACCCTCTTAATGGGGCAGATCACATAATTAAATATAGGCAAATTTAGGGTTTTCGTCTATACCCTACGAATCTAACTGTCCAGGAGCGCTGCCTAAGCCTGTGGCTCCCATGCCTGTCATCAAACCACCAGACCTGCGTTCTGCTGACGCTTGCCTGCGTTGACGCAATCTTCTAATGTTTGCCGTAGCTTCTGAATCTAATCCAAACGTGGATGCAGCTAACTCAGTTGTTGTCACACCCCGATCAGATAATGTTGCTTGAGTCAAGCCAGCCATCGGAGCTAAACGTTGCGCTACTTCACGTTGTTGTACTTGTTGCTCGCCTGCAAGTTGCCTTGCTACAGGAGCAGCTATGCCTTGCCCTGTTGCTTGGATAGCAGTAGCGGATAGACCAGCAGATTCCATGCGTAGCCTTTGCTCAATGACGCTAACGCCACGTTCAGGGTCAAGGAAATACGCTATAAGTTCTCCGTCGTTCTCGACACCTATACCGTACATTTCATTTAATTGATCTTTAAGTAAGGGATTAATGTTAGATACTGCTGACGCTGCCATNGACACACGTTGNNCTANNTCNTCAGGNGAAACATCNTTTCCTATAAANTNAGCAAAATCATCAGGGCTGTCATAAAAACCTTGTGGCAACCCTGCGGTAGCCATAATGTCACGATATTGTCGCTCTATTCTAATGTATTCTGCTGGGCTTATTTGAATCATGCCAGGCTTACTGTTCCTAATATCTAACCCTTTGAAACGTTCTTTGAATGTTTCTGTTTCACGCAACTGAATCATTATGCCGTCTGCTGATACGCCTTCAATAAGGTATCTAACAGCTTCAGGAGCTAACTCAGCTAAACCGTACTGTGCTAACGCTTCCTGTATTATTTGTAAAGCGTCACGTTCATCTTGTGTTTGTTGCGCTGCTTGTATAATTTCATCATCGAGTATTGTTGCCATTACGCTACCTCCCCAAACGTTTGACCTATTGAGAACGCCAAAGCTCTTGCTTGAGATTTAGCGTCTTCGGATTGTTGCCATTCTGGTAGCCCACGAACAAACGTGCGTACCTCAGAAAGACTCATTGGTCTAGAACTTCCACTTTCAGGAATGTACTCAATAACGTCTGGGAACTCTTCTAACAAATCTATATTGGATCTGCCAAGCATTTGTTCTATCTGGTATTTGTACGGTGAAAAATACTGTGCAGGTGTTACACCCATTTCGTTGATAACTTTGTCAAGTGTTGGGAACCTGGCAACTGCTCCGGCTTTTAAGAACTGATCTAACTCTACTTCTGTTGCTTCGCCTGTGTACAGTAACTCTGCCCATTCTTGCGCTGCTTCATCATCTATTGGCGTGAAATACTTGTACGCTTCTTTTTGCACATTATCAATGTTTGCTTGGAATGAAGATATTTCGCTAATAGTGTCTTGGTATCGTAACTGTCCTGCCATAGCTATTCGTATAGCTTCAGCATCTTCACTATCACCAAAACGTTTGAGGTTCTTTGCTAGGTCAAATAGTTCGCTTTCTTCTAATTGTATGCCTAGGAATTGTGCTTCTTTGCGTAGAACGTCAATGGTTGGTTCTAGGTATTCTTGTAGCATTAGGTCGTTCATGTCGGCTACTGCGATGTCGAACTCTCGCATTGCTACGTCAGTTGTTTGCCACCATTCTGTTAGTTTTAGTAGACCGGAAACTCTTGTAAGAGCTGTTATGTCGTTTTCTACTAGGTATTCAGTGATGTCTTGGTAGTCAACAGCGTCTGGGTCACGGTAACTTGTTGGTGAACCGTCGGCTAATATGCCNATACGCATGTCTTGTTTGTTTTTTTNNAAGAAGTATGCTGCTCCACCAAATTGTTCTTCAAGTAATGTGTANACGTCTTCGGNAGAAATGTCCTCAATGCCTGTTTNGTCTGTTCCACCAGGNTTNGGTATTGGNGGNGNTCCTGAGCCGTCGCCATCTCTAATGCTTCCACTTCGTGCTGATTCTCCTATAGNAAGATATTGCTCATACGCACCATTTGTATACACTGACCAAGGACCGAAACCAGGATTATCGTATTGTTGATAACCATTCATGCCTAATGCTTCTTCGTAAGTNTGATGGGCNGCNGCTATATTCCACCTTGGGTCNAGTAACGTTTCATACCCTTGCCATTCAGTNNNTAAATTATACTTTTGCCTAAACGCATTAGATTTGTAAANTCGNTCTCTAGCCTGACCTAAATTGCCAATCATGTTAATTTGAAACAACCCGTAAGAATTATCAGGAGCGACCATGTTTGTAGCTCTAGCATTAAACCCTGANTCTGCTCTTGATATAGCAACCATTGTCACAGCTTCTTCTGGCGTAAAACCAACGCTTCTAATCATTTCATAAAGAGCATCTGCGGACACCATGTTACTTTCACCAGGTGCATACGGGTAAGGATCTTGGTTTCCTGGTCCAGTGCTAGCAAAATCATCTTCTTCTAATTTTGCTAAATCTTCGTCTAATCGGTCTTGAGCATCTGTAAATCCTATTTCAGGGATTTGTTCTTGGACAACAGGGGGGTCTTCATCTATCTCGCTAAAGCGCAATTCTAAATTTTCTCCGCTAACAAATTTTTCTTCCATGCCAGCCCATTGCGTCTGGTCCCACGGTATATCTAGTTCAATAAGAAACGGATCGTTTGTTCTAAATATGCCTGTAAAGTCATTTATTTCTGATGCAAAAGTTCCGAAAGTTAAATTACTAAAACTGTCTTTCTTAAGGTTCTGTTCCATTTCTGGATACGCTGTTTCTGACCAATTAATAGGCACATCTTTTAACAAAAGATCTGCCATCATTGCAATTAAATCGCTAATTGGGACTTGTTTGAATTTGTAAAAAGCGTCACCTATTTGAACACCATCTTGTGTCACCATATTTTCTGGTCGTTCTTGCACATTTCTAGGAGGTGTTTGCACATTTATTGGATCTCCGTCTGGTCCTGCTTCAGGACCGTACTCTTTCGCCATTCTTTCTACCATTACCCACCCATTCCTAACGCTTGCATAATAAGACTAGCTTTGTTCGCTGTTTGCATAGCTGTTGCTTCAACAGGTGCTTGCTCTTCAGCAAACATTTGTGATTGCGCTGCTAAATTAGGAGGCACTCTTGTAACCCCACCTTCTCGCAACTCTTTCGCAGTTGGCGTAGCATCAATCGTTAAATCATTAAACATCTTCACAAACTCACGAACTTCCGTATCTGTCGCCCCACGACCAGTTACCTTTTTGAAATAATCATCAACACTGTCATGTAACGCAGCCGGGTCTACTAATGTAACGTTTTTCATGTTGTCTTTAGCTTGAGCTTCAGCTATTTTGCGTTGGAACTCTACACGAATATCGTTTTTCTCTAATTGCGTTAAGTCATCAATCATAAACATTTCTAAGTATTCTTGGCTTAAACCAAACGCCGAAGCCGCCGCAGCATCCTCAATAGCGGTTGTTAACGCAGGCACAAACGTGTCAGTATTTAATGTGCCATCTTCTCTGTACACGCTTTCCCATGATGTGTACACATCAGGCATGTTTATAAATATGTTTTCAGCTAATAGTTTTTGTTCTTCTGGCGTTAATTCCATAATTGAATCAACTACTTTTTGTGTTGTGAAATCAACTTCTGCTGTTTCTAAAACTGTTCCGTCAAGTTGTGAGAACCGTAACGGGGTTTTTTCTGTTTGCGGTCTTGGGGCTATTTGACCTGTTGCTTGATCTTCGATAATTTGTGGTTCTTCGTCAGCGTCACCATCAAGCCAATTAAAAAACCTTCTAACTTGCCTAGGTATTTCAGGTATGGCAGTTGCAACCACTGTTGTTAAATTAGAATAAACAATGTCACCGCCACCATCAATTTCTTCTATAACTTGTTGACGGATTTGTTCAATTTGTTCTTCTGATAATTCTTCACCTGCATCTAACGTAGCCCTTGCCTCAGCTAATTTTTTTTGAAACTCGTCACGGAACTCATCAACCGATACATCTTCAAGATCTTCAGGGTCGTAATTATCTAAAAACCTTTGATACGTTAAATAATCTTCTGTACCAGGTTCAGCAGACCCGTATGTTTGAGCAAACCACGCTTGGATTGCGTCATTAAAAGATTGACCTTCAGCCATTGGTAGTGGGGAAATACCTGTTACTAACGGAGCGGTTTCTAAATACGTTCCAGCAATACTTGGCAAATTCTTAACAACAGGATCAACAACAACAGCTTCCCCTATTTGTGAAAGTTTAATGTTTTGCAAATCTGTTAAGCCGTCATAATTAGTCATTGACCAATCAACGCCATCAATTTCAGACAAGTACGGATCGCCTTGAATGTCATCAAAAGTAATTACAGGCAAACCAGCAAGATTAATTAAATCAGATAAGAAAAAGTCATCAAACGCTTCATTGTTCGCAATCGCAGCGTATTGTGTTCTAGACCAGTCAAAGTCTAATTCTCCGATTTTAATGTCAGCTATTCTGCGATTTAACTGCCCAAGGATAGGTGTTTGCGGTTGAGCCGTTGCTTGATTTTGTTCGTTTAGTGCTGCTATTTCTTCTTGTGGTGTCATTAAATTACAACCTTAGACGTTGTGAACTTAAAATCCATAAAACTATTTTCCGGTATCATATCGTTATCCAAATATCTATCAAAGAAAGCTGAAAATTCTGGTCGCCCACTTAACTCATCTCTTTCCTGTTCCCAATATAGTAGTAGATCAGAGTTAGAGTTCGCTAGAAGGTTTGACGAACCACCAGCAGATTTTCTTCTTACCAGTTCTTCCTGCACAGCTTCACGCAACCGCAAATAATCAACCACATGCTTCGTTGAAGGTCGAGCATATAATAACGGAGCGTATTCTTCGTTGCTTAAAGAACCGTACAAACCTTTCATAGTTTTGTAAATCGTGTCAGACGTTTGAAAGAACTGAAAGTTCTCATACCAAATCGGATACTTTTCAGCTAACTCAAATATCTTATCTTCTTTGTATTGTTTCAACCAGGCTAAATCGTTAGCGTTCAAACTGTACGGTAGCCCTACTCCACGCCGTTCATCTTGAAACTCACGAACAGCGTCATTTATTTCAGCATACGCTTTCCAGCCTTGTTCTATTTGCGGATCTGCTACTGTTTCAAACGGTGTTTTGCGTTCACGACGTTTACGAGTATCAGCCGGGCTGATTTGTTCTTGTTGCTGTTTACGATACGCAGCTTGACTAAACGCTAATTCTTCAGTTGTTGAACCGCCTAGGCTTTCTGTTAACCAACCACCAATTTCAGGGTAGGCTTGCACTAACGGTTGTAATTTATCGTATGTTGCTTCAGATGTCGCTGACGCAAACACGCCGTCGTTAAGCCTAGTCATGCGAGCAGTTAACGCAAAAAACTCTTCACCATATTTTTCTAAAAAGATAACGTTGCCTTCTGCTGTGCCATGACGGACTTGCAACCTTCGAGCTTCCTCAATATACGCTTGATATGGGGAAGATATAGTTGTTGACGTAGGAACAGCCATTCCAGTAAACACTCTGAATGTAAAGAAATTTTTTGTGCGTTCGTTGGCTTCATCTATCCACGCATTTACAGCTTCAGGGTTAGTTAAATCTATTGGCTCGCCACTTAATTGGCTTTCAACATATATTTGTTGAGCAAAGTATTGCACTTGTCGTTCTTTCGCTGGCGTTTCAGCAGTTAAGTTAATTAAGTTACGTTGATACGCAGGTAAGAACCCTTCAATTAAACGAGTTATGCCACCGCCTTCTGGTGAACCAAACGGCAACATAAACTTAAACGTTTCTTCTAACGACGGATCTCGTAACGTGGCTTCACGAATTGGTATTGTTACCATCGGTCCAAAGCCCGGTGTTGTTGATTGCAGCATGGAAGCCAAACCATCTTTGCTGAATTTGATTGGGTTGCTTCGTGCTGTTTTGCCTAGAATGCCAGGTGTTAATGATTCTGGCACGTTTTCTAGTTTTTCATTTAGTCGCCATACTAGGTAACTTGACCCTGTTTCAAATTGTTCCATTTCTTCTGGGGTAGCTAAACGACCTTGTTCTTTTTCAAATTCTGCTAATGCACGTTGATCGTAGGCAGGTACTTCTTCTATGCCTAGTCCTTCAGCATCCCAAGGCTTTGTGTATATGTTTATAAGTTTGCCTACGAATGCAGGGTTTTCATACGCTAAACCTGCCCATCTGCCGATAACTTCTTGCCACGCATTGTAGAAGGGCATGATGTTTGCTGTCATTTCGCTTATTCGTGTTTCTTCAGCTAAGTCGTATAGTAAGTCTCTTGTGTTGCCTAACGCTTTTTGTCTTGATTGTGTTTCTATTTTTTGCAACTGGGCTTGTGACAGATTTACGTTTCCTGCTTCATCCATGAATGGTGCTATTCTTCGCATTACTTCAGCGTCGTATTTTGCTTTGAAGTATGGGTTACGGGAAAGTATGTCTGCTGGTAAAGAACCTAGATTGTCATATATTTCTTCGATAACTTCGCCTAGTTTGCCTTTGAATCGTCTTGCGTCAGCGCTGAATGAATTTGGGCTTGCTGCGGTTGATCTAGCAAATCCCATTCTGTTTTCTCCTGATTCGTTACGAACGTATCGCACTAAATCATCTTTCAAAGCTCTTTCAGTTTTATAAGATTCAAATTTGTTGCCTGTTGCAGCTTCAATCCGTGACTTATTTTCAGGTTTCTTAGCCCACCTAACCAACTCATCTTCAACACCACCCCATTTAATAATCTGCCCCGAAGCAGCTTTAGATCGCAAATTTGTAAAAATTTCAGGAGGCAAAACATCGTTGTACTCATCAATCAGTCGGCGAGCAGCATCTAACGCATCTGTACGAGACACCACAACTTCTTTAGGCAAACCAAGACCGTTAACTATTTCATCATTTGCTTGAAACAAATCAGCTAACTGCGCTTGCCTTGCAGCATCATCAGCGTTACCCCAAACAATCTGATAAAACTCAGGGTATGCGTTTGTGCTAATAGGCGTATATCGTTGCATTTGCTGATTCCAACCACGGACAGCAATACTACGTTCACGAACATCTAAAATATCCCACCGTTGCCAATCAGCGGCAGTATCTTTCATTTGGCGTTTAGAATCCTCACGAACACCTCTAAAAATGCGGTCTTGAGATTTATTGGCAGAAACACGTTTACCAATCATTTCCCAATGGCGAGGATCATCACCAAACGCACCACGAATCACAGCGTTACCTATCAACAGATTAGGTTGCCCAGCCCGTTCCATATACTGATGCGCTCTTGTAAAGCCATCAACAATGTTAGTCATTTCACCAGGAGGTCTATCGTCTGGGAAACCAATACTACGAATAGCGTCTTCCATGCCTTCAGCTCTAGCCAACATATTGTTTGCTAAATCTATTTTTGCAGCGTAATTAGGGTCTGCTGGGTCTATTGTTTCAGATAGTATTTTCCGTGCTTCTGTTTGCAACAATGATGAGTAATGACCTGCTGATTGTCTAATAGCTTCATTGTTAATACGTCGGCTTCTACGCCATGTGTAATACCCTGCGTAGGCTGCTCCTGCGACTGGTCCTAGAAGCAACCCTCCAGCAAGTCCTCGTACTGCTGTTGGCGTAAAACTTGGTCGTGGCGTATCAGCAATTATTTCTTTAACAATGCTATCCATTGTGACGTTGTTTTCTTTAAGGAATCTGTCTAACTCAATATAACTTTCTACGTCAACGCCTTTTTTGCCAGCATCTAACTTTTCTGCTTTTTCACGCATACGTCGAGTTAATTCATCTGTTAAACCACCAGCACCATCAAAATGCTTATACGCATATTGTGTATGCAATTCTTGAGTAGCTCTCATTATGCCTTGCAACGTTGGGATAGCTCCCAAATCAACTGCACGACGCAACGCCTCATCTAACTGCACACGCATAGTCCACTTAGGAGTCAACAACACAGCAGGTCGCCAAAACTTCATAGTCTTATCAGCAGTTGTCGAAACGCCTCGTTTAAGTTTACGAGCCTGATCGTACAAAGAATTAACTGAATCAAATCGTTTGCTACGTTTAGTAGCTTTACGAACTTCATCAGATATTAAATCCCAACGAGGAATAATTTGAGCTTCTTTAATTTGCGAAGGAGTCATACGGATTGACGTTGCTTGCCCATCAATCAACAACGTTGTCCTATCCATACCACTGACAGGATCATCAGCTATAGATAATTGTTGTCTCTGTTTACGTTGAGATTTTCCCTCAACATAATTAGCAGAATCGCTTTTAATCGTATTGCCCTCATCTAACGCAGCACGCAAATCACCTTTCTCATAACCAGGAACATTTGCATCAGTTAACAATTCATCTGCTTTAGGAATCAACGTATCATCAACAACTTCTTTCCATAATTGTTGCAATTCCACAACAGCAGTAGGACTACCGGAAGAACTAATACGATACCAAGCCCCCACATACTGACGTATCTGGTCACCGTCAATTAATTTAGTGCCGTTAATTTCGACTTTGCCTGCTGACTCTAACATTCGTTCCCACATCACACTATTTTGTGCATTGTCAAAAAAGTTAATTAATGTTTGCGGAACACGTTGCGTTGAGAAACGCATGGTCCTACCAAACCCAAATGTTGTAGGTATTGTAAAATCAGTTACAGCTACGTTGTCTCCATTCTTCGCCATTTTACCTAAATGTTGTTCAGTCAAAATATCTAACCCACGATAAAAACGTGGAATAGCTTTGAAAGGCACGCTTTCTCTAACAAACGCAGACCCCATTGCTTCTCTACCAGCCACTTGCCTTAACGCCATACTAAACAAGTCATTATGCGCTATGTCTCCGGCACGAACAGAAGCACGTTTAGCATCAGCTTCCAAATAACCAGAAGAATTATGTTTAAGAGTCGCAGTCTGCGCTTCTTTCAACGTCAAATCAAAATCGTAAACACTAGCCCAATCAACATCAGTCAATTTTTGATTATTGCCTTGAACTCTTTGATTTAATTCTTGAATTTTTAATTCATTTTCAGCGATACGTTGCCGCAACTTAATTTTTGTTGCTTCCATACTTATTTGACTTTGTGCCGGAGATACTTTATTAGGATCTCTTGGACCAGGAACATCCATGTCAGACAAGCCTTTACCTTGACGGGTACTAAGACCCTTTATTGTCGCTTTGTCTTTAGCTATTTTTTGCGTCAACTTATCTATTTCACCTAAATCATCTAAAAAAGATCCCTCTGATAAAACTTGTATTGCATCAGCAGCTTTCACACGAATATCATTTAGATGACCTACGTCGCCAAGGACAAGACGCATATTAGATTCTCTTGCTTTTCTTGTAGCTCCTCTTGCAATAAACGCAATAGCTTCATCTGGCATTTCTTTAGCTGTACGACGAGTCAAATTCTGGCGCAACACACCAGCACGCTTATCAATAGCAGCAAAATCTTCAGGAGTCATAGGAACACCCGTATTACGCATAGTGTTACTAATATCCGGTCCTACATCAACAGCATCCATTTTGTTAAACAAATCTACAACTCTACGATCTGTCATAATGCTGTCAATACGACTAGACACAACTTGGTTTTTTATTTGTTGTTTAGAAGCTGTCTGCCCAAACGTAACAACCTTTTTTGGCTCAATAACGCTACGCCCAATAACGCCGCCTTTACCAACAATCGTGTCACCAAACCCATACACAGTAGAACCACGAATTAGTTTTGTAGAAGCGCCAATAGTCAAAGCCATCGGGTCAATAAATTCTTGTACAAAATCAAACGTACCTGAAATAACATTAAACATGTCACTTTGACGAACTTCATTGAATTGTTCTTCATCAAACGGATCAATGTCATACGCCAACAATGCAATAGCTTGACCAAACGTTCGACTGTCATTTATGTCATACGCTTGTTTCCAAGTATCAAAATTAAGTAAATGATGACCGCCACCCTCAATCGTTGCGTCAATAACTGTAAACAACGTACCTAAAGGTCTGTCAACTAGTTCTTGAATAGTCCAGTCCCATGCTTCCATAGCAGGATTAAGAACAGCACGACCAGGTTTACGCACAAACTCAGGCAAACCACCAATAATGCTACCTATAGCACCTTCAGGTCCAAACGCTCCTTGAACTGCTTGCCCTAACAAATCATCTTGAACTGATTTGTAAAAAGTATTAGCAGCTCCGTCTATATCACCTCGTAACGCTTTCGTACCAGCATGAGCCGTGTCAACTATAAATTCAACGCCGCCACCAACAACGTCAATAAGACCACCGGCTACACCGCCTACTCGGTCAAAAAACCCCATTATATTCTCTTATCTTGGAAATCTTCAACAGGACCAATAAACAATTTCATACGGCGAACAAGGTTACGCAAACCAGGCGACGCATGAGGCTGCGAAGCAGAAGCCTCTAACAACGGCAACATAGCCAATACTTTCATACGGCGTTCCATTGTTATTTCAGGAGAAGGCACATCAATCGGCGCACCAGTAGTATTAATGGATTCGCTTGGTCTTTCCGTAGGTCGCCCAAACGCTGATTCGCCAGGTCGCATCGTAGGCATTTGCGGTTCCTGCATTTCAGGCAACGCAACAACATCCTGTGCTTCTTCCTGCATCTTTGCTTGACCGTACTGTTGACCAGTAGCAGTCTGCACTTTCTGACCTTTACCTTTTCGTGGCATTACAACGCTCCAAGAAGTTCACGCAAACCGGCTGCCCCTCCCTCGGCAGGAGGTGGAGCCACCATAGCTTCTGCTCCTGCTCCGGGCTGGGCTATGCCAGGTTGTGCTTCAGGGGATGTGGGAGGGACCATTTCGGCTTGACGTTCTTGCGCTTCACGCTGTACTTTCTCAACAGCTTCAGGCAACTCCATTCTATCAGTTTTTACAAGTTCAATAATGCGAGCAATGTCAGACGGCGGTATAGCCCCTGACGCTGCTTGTTGCTGAATGCCAGCTAACAAACTTTGCTCTAATTGTTCAGCAGTCACAGAATCACGTTCAGCTTCAACATCCTCAACAAGAGGATCTATTTTCATAAACGATTCTTTTGACATCGTTCCCATTGCCAGCCTTTGACCGCCAGCAATAACAAGATTATTAATGTCAGCCCCAGCGTGACTATAACTGACCACATTGTCATCTGTCGTAAAGTGCTTGTTCGGAACATAATCTACCTTGCCTTTCACTTTGCCCATAGAAACATAGAAAGATTTAGATTTGCTACCTGCATGGGACTTAGCCATAGCAATAGCTATCTTGTTTTCTGTTTCTAACGAGCGAGCAAGGATACGTTGCGATTCCTGAACAGCAAAATCAACAACAGCGGAAAGCACAGCATCACCACGGCGACCAGTACGAATGTTACTCGTAGATTCACCACCGAACTCGGCAGGGACACCAGCAGTTAAACGTTGCGCTCTTTCCAAACGATCTATAGCAGGGTTNGTCATAAANCCTGGCTGTAATTGCATGTCTCGCAAATCACCGCCACGNAGAACACCAACCTCACCTGTCAACCCATTCGCAGGATTAATGATAGTTGGTTGTTCACCAGCACGACCTACTAACCATGTATCAGGGAAAATACCTTTTTGCACAGCTATAACTTCTAACGCCATGAGCTTTGCTTGTTGCTGATACATTCCTAGTATGCCGTCAAACTGTCCGTTCGGTTCATCTAACGATATTCGCTGTGACATGATGACCGGGCAAACACCTGTCAAATTAGGTGTGCGTTCCAGCTCTGCAATGATAGGTTCGTGATCGTCGTTCATTAACGGCATGCCAACACTATGAGCAGGGTTGCGTATTGCTACTAAAACGTATTCTTCACGGTCAACGTATTCAATAAGTTCGACAGGTCTGTCATTGTCGTATGGTGCTTCGTTAACGCCAGCAAACCGTAACGCAGCATCAGGATAATGTCTACGAATCCAACCTTGAGAACGCTCATAACCAAACACGCAGTCAACAGGACTCATTTCATCAGGTCCACGCAAGTTAGACGGATACGCTGTCAAAGGGTCACGCACATGCCATGTAGGGCAACCCTTCTCATGGTCAAAACGTATTTGCACAATGCTACTTGCATATCCGATAAGATGCCTTGCACGTTTCGCAAGTTGCATATCAATGCGAGAGTTTTGCCACCAACCAAACAACGCTTTGCGACGAATCGCAGCGAACTTCTGCGCTTGCTTTGATGACTCATCTTCAGGTGGGCAAACAATATCAGGAGTAACAGACGCTATACGCATAGCAGTCTGATCCAAACCCTGCGCCAACAAGTTAGCGACAGAGGAAGCCTCTGTAGAATCTATTTCTGGTAAAGGTACAATAACGTCACCGTTGTAATGGTCACGAATAAGACGCATTCGTTCTTTTACACCAGCATGATTAGATGACCTGGTATAGTACAGGTCTACAATTTCTTCAGCGCTTTTCATCTATTAGCTTTCTGTCACCCACGAAGGTCGCCATTGCTTCACTGGTTCAAGCATAGGCGTATACAATTTTTCAAGGTTATGTTCTACGAACCATTGTGCCATCACACAGTCATCAGTTCTAGACCCTGTGCCTTCTGGGTTCCATTTTGTTACNTCATTCACNAAAAGCAAAGAATGAGGTCTAGCATCAGTTCGTTGCTTGCCAGGCAANCGAATACGNCCCAANCNNTACAACGGAGCCAACATTTGCACNCCATACTTAGGGTCACCCTTGTTGCGAGAGTGCGTGTAATGCGGTACTAGCTCCACACCTCGCAGAGCTGACCATCGTCGGAAATGATCGTACTGCAAAATAAACTTTTGCGCTGCGTTAGCCTCAACTATCCAATGCGTAATAGGGTGACCTATCTCATTGCTTATTTGCCACCATTCCTCAGCTATGCCAGTGAAGCGTTGCGTGTCATGGTTCCAGTCAAGAAACGACGGTGCATCCATTTTGCGACGATACGATTCCAACAAGTACCTGTATTCGCTGTCAGGACAGTACGCCCAGCACTGTAACGCCCAAAAATTAGATGGTGACGGGTCAGCAGACGCTACGACCATAACTTCACCAGGTAAATATCGTGGCACTTCCCATAAATCACGGTCTTTATCCCAGCACCCAATGTATTCAACGCCGTTTTTGCCTTGCCCACCAGTAATCCATAAAGGATCTACAAGCACTGACGCAGGGTCAGAGTCTTCTTGCTGGTACAGTATTTCGTATCTGTCAGGGGTTTGTGCTTTCACATGCCGTATTTTTCGCCACGGCAACCGTCGAGGGTACAACAAACACCCTTCAGGGTATGCAGGAGCGTCTAAACCATGCAACTGTTCGCATTTATCGTCATAATGGGCTTTGTATTTAAGGTGACTGTACTTGCGTTCGCCTTCACCGTCTACCTTGTCCTCATCAACTTCGTCGTAATCTTCATCAACAGGAGCGAATTTATCTAACGCATAGCGGTAAATATCGTCAGAAGCCATACGCTGACCCTGCAACACAAGCAAACCACCAGGCTCTAACCGTGTTTCAGCTACCTCATCCCACCAACGATACATGTCAGTTCGTGATTCACTGTTCCGCATCTTGCGTGGGTCCCACACGTCATCCCAAATAATGAGATCAAAGCGACCACCTAGGAAACCGGAGTCCATACCGAACGCTGACCATGACGGTTCTTTCTGCGATAAGGCTACGTCACCTGGTTGCACAATCGTGAATGCTTCTGCACGCCATATTTCTTTAGCGTCAGGCTTAAACTGTCCAAAGTCTTGCTGTAATGTGCGTTCAGCGTCAACCGCTAACCCTAATTTAATGTCGTTTATTTCGGCACGGGCAACATGCTCTCGTTCAAACTCCGCACGCAAACGTCGTGTGTACCATTCAGCGAGACGTTGCGTCGAGGAACCGAGCATTCCCCTAATACCCCTATTACGGACTGTCGCCCATGCCGGAAGCACCTTAGCGAAAAACGTTGACTTACCGCTGCCCGGCGGTGCATTTATGACAACGTATTCCTCTAAAGGTGTCTCAAACAGCGAAAAAATTTTCTCAGTGGCTTCTATTTGCCACGGTTGTAGAATAATCCCAAAATAGCGTAACGCAAATTTCTCTATATTGTCCCAGCATTCTTGTATTTCAGGGGATAGTTCTTCGTAGCTGGGTATGTCTGATACGCCTAACGTGTCTACTTGCTCTTTAGCGATCACATAGTTACGGCTTGATGTAGCGCCTGACTCATTATCTCTAGCTGAATGGTAGTTTACACCGGATTTTTGTGATGCTTTCCAAATGCTGTTGCTACGTCTAAGAATAAGGTATTCAACCCATTTTTCTACTGGGGTAGCTTTACCAGAAGCCATTTACTTCCTGCCTCTGTTCCTGGCCCTATTTTTAGAAGGGGTTTCTAAAGTATACCCACCACCTCTCTTATGAGAAACATCCTTACCGCCTTTACCAGCAATACCACGACGGCGACGCTCCTGATTCAGCTCAGAACGATACTTCCGACGTTTTGCAGACTTATGATACTTCGTGTCATACGCTTTTTTCTTAGCCCTAGCTTTAGGATTCTTACGATAATACGCAGCCGTAGCTTTAGGCTTTGCTACTTTGCGAGGAGCCATCTACCACTTCACTTTATTAGCCCAATACGCAGCCGACATCTTGCCTTTCTTGATGTTCTTTGCATGACGAGCCTTAAAAGACCTAGCACGAGCCGTGTTTTTCTTATCACCAGTCTTACCCTGCTGACCAAACCGAATAGTCTTAATCTTATTACCCTCTTTAGCCACAACAACATGCGACTTCGTAGGATGCTTAGGAGTACGCTTAGGTTTGTTATACCCAGACACACCAGCCCTAGCCAAACGAGGATCTTTCTTCTTAGGCATTAGCGTTTCTTCTTAGCAGGTTTTCTTTTTTTAGCTGTTTTAGCTGACTGCTTAAAAGCTTTAGCAGTAGGCGCACCCTTAGAACCAGGTTTACGCATACGCTCACCAGAACCAGCCTTAATCCTGCGACGCTTCGCATGAATGTTCGCATACAATCCTTTTTTCTTAGCAGGCATTACTTCTTCCTTTTCTTAGGCTTACGCTTCTTCTTAGCTTTCATAGGCTTACCATAACCATACGCCACAATAATCTCCTTTACTGACAGCTCTCACAGATGTCTGGATTCTCTAACCCACACTGTAACACCTCGTCATTATCGTCATCAATTATTTCATCAAAATCTTCAGAAAACACAAAAAAGCCCCTTTCAAAAACCATCGGCTCCGATATACTAACACAAGACCAGCAACACATCAACAGGGAACTGTGATCCCTCGACCCATCACAGCAACGCTCGAACGAAGCGCCCCACTAACTCTGGGTGAGTCAGCCGTCAAAGGGCTATCGGACCGCTATGAAAACACAAACAAGGGAATGCGTGCATAGCGGCGTAGCGCAAAAGACAAAGCGACTACAAGGTCAAAGCAACCTCAATGCTTGGGAGGAACCCAGGGAAACCCACGCCCCAGCACAAACAAACAAAACACCCACCAACCAAACACCAAACACAACCGATCAAAACAAAACCAAAAAAACAANNACCNACACCCCACNAAACACACNCAAACAACAAAACCAAAACCCCCAAAACACCAAT
>FUFK010065106.1_pt1 | contig 22220 bp, 27 predicted proteins | sample 1021851 | NCBI WGS metagenome assembly FUFK01 (sample SAMEA51879418, study PRJEB19060) | metagenome
TAGCACGCCTGGAGGGACTCGAACCCCCAACCCTCTGATCCGAAGTCAGATGCTCTATCCAATTAAGCTACAGGCGCATAAATAGTTATTAAAAATATATTTAAAGATATTTTTATTTATATAATAGTTTCAATAATGGATAGTGTTCGTGTATTAAAAACAGAATTGTCGGTCACTAACATTGATGAAGTTACCGAAAATTTAATTTTCAAGAATAAAATTTCAGTTGCTGTATGTAATGCCAATACATTAGTCAGATGTTACAAAGACAAAGACCTCAACAATATAATCAACTCTTTTGATGTTAAATGTCCAGATGGGTTTCCAGTTGCAAAAGCCTCAAAATTCCTTTATCAAAATAATCAAATGAGAGTTGATGGATATAAATTATTTTTGCAAGCAATTGAAAAAGGCTTAAAGGATAATGTATCTCATTATTTTTTTGGAAATTCAGAAGAAATAGTTTTAAAAATGGTTGAAACTATCAAAACTAAATACCCTGATGTAAATATAAAAGGTTTTACTTGTCCTCCTAATTTAAGCTATCAAGAACTTTCTAATGAGAAGTTTGTAGATGATATAATTGCAAAAAATCCTGACATACTCTGGGTTTCACTTGGTTTTCCAAAACAAGAACAATTTATTAACTTATTGAAGAAAAATGATTCGATAAACACAAATATGGTTGGGGTTGGTGCAGTTTTTGAATGGGTAGCAGGAACAAAAATAAAAGCTCCAGAATGGTTAGCAGATATTGGTTTAGAGTGGCTAGTTAGGTTAATTCAGGAACCAAAAAGATTGTTTAGACGTTATTTGGTTGATAATTTTCTATTTATAATTTATTTTATAAAACAATATATAAGAAATTAGATGTACCAACTTACAAAATTAGAAAATAATCTAGAATCTGTATTAAAGAATTTCAGTATAACTGAAAAAATTGATATTAAATTAACAAGAAATGAATCTTTTGATCTGCAGATAAATAATCTTGTAAAGTTTAAAGATAATCCAAATTTGATCGAAATTATTGATAATTTTCAAAGAGAACTCGACAGTGAACCATTTATTAAAAAATATGAAATAAGTGAAAAAAACTTTATAAATATTGAAATTAACTTAAACGAGTTTTTAAAAACTGTCGAGAATATTCGTAATTTTATAAAAGTATCAAGCCCAAAAAAAATTATTTTTGATTATGGCGGTCCAAACATTGGAAAACCATTACATGTAGGACATTTAAGATCATTAAATATTGGACGAAGTTTATATAATGTAAATAAATTAGCTGGCAATACAGTTCTAAGTGATATTCATATGGGTGACTGGGGTATGCCTATTGCTCAAATCATCCAATATGGGATTGAAAAGAAAATTGATTTTGAAAACATAACAATTCAAGAATTAGAGGAAATTTATCCGATTGCTTCAGATTTGTACTCAAAAAATACTGACTTTACAAAACTAGCTCAAAATGTAAATAAGAATTTAAACAATAATCAAAAAGATTTAATAAATAAATGGAAAAAGATAAAAGGTATATCCCTTAGATCTCTTGAATCAACTTTAGATCAACTTAACCATAAATTTGATCTATGGAGAGGTGAGAGCGATGTTAATGACCTAATACCGGATATGATAGAGGATTTAAAAAGTAAAAATAAAATTTCATTAGATGATGGAGCTTATGTATCAAGTTTAAAAACAGATCCAAAAATATTAGTAACAAAATCTGATGGTAGCTATCTTTATCTAACAACAGATTTAGCTACTGTACTAGATAGATTAGATAGTTTTGAGTTCGATAAAACCCTTTACATTGTAGATAAAAGACAAAAACTCCACTTTGAACAATTATTTTTATCTTTAGAATACTTTGATTTTCCCACAAAAGAATATGAACATGTATCATTTGGAACAGTCAATGATGCTGATGGTAACCCTTTTAAGACTAGAGAGGGTGGAACAAAAAAATTGACTGATCTTTATGATGAAACTTATAAATACATAAAGGAAATAAATAATGATTTGGATGATATTTCTCTAGGACTTCTGAGTAATACTGTGCTTACATACAGTGATCTAATTACTAATAGAAATACAGACTATAAATTTGATTTAGAAAAGTTCACAAATGTAAATGGTAAAACAGGTATTTATATTCAATATGCAAATGTAAGAGCAAAAAAATTAATCAATGATTCGTCACTTGAAGTTTCAAACTTTTCCGTTGTTTCAGAGGAATTAGACGATAATGACAAAAGTTTGCTTAAATCATTTATAAAATTTGAATTTTATTTTGAACAGACAATAAAAAACAATGAGCCTCACCACTTGGCAGACTATCTCTACGAAATATCTCAAAAATTTAATGGAATGTATCAAGGAACAAATATTCTGGAAAATGAAAATACTGTATTAAAGGAAAATAAATTAAAGATTACAGATTTATTCCTTAAATACTCAAATTTGTTAATGGAATCCCTGGGTATTTTACCAGTTGAAAAGATGTAATAATTACAGAAACAATTGTGAAGATATCACCCAAACAAAAAGGGTAAAACTATATGAAAATTTTTCGGGGAAACCAATTGTTCTTGTTAGGTTATGTACAGCAAACAAGATCAACGGTACGGTAATAAACCCAGAAAAAGAGACAGCTTTTCCAAGGTCAATAATATCGCTTATAATCTGGTTTGATGGACTTAAGAAAAATTGAAAAAATACCAAAAAAGACAGCGATGTAAAAATTACTAAAATTACATTAGTTAATAAATCCTTAAATGAAATATTGTAAATCTTAAAAGTATTAAGGAACTCTACTGGAATAAATAAAATAAAAATCGCAACACAAAATAGTATTAAAAACCAAAATAGACCTTGTGCATTCCATGTAATAGTGCTTCTTTCAACAAGACCCGTGGATTCAAGAAGTAAATAAAAAGAATAGCCAAGGACTAAAGAGCCTAGGGAAAACAAATAGAGTCCAAATATACTGTAAAAATATTTTTTCTCAAATGAAAATTGCATTAAAGGATTGTTTATATTTTCATAATTCATACTGTCATATATTAATAAAATTTATATTAAAATTAACCTTAATTATGGAATTAATTGATACACCAAACCCAAATGCAAAAAAAATAATGACTGATTTGGATGAAAGTATTCTTTTAAATGATTTAAATAACATTGACGGTGTGTCATCTGTGTTTTTTGGTCCTGGTTTCATTACAATATCTAAATTAGAAGATAAAGAGTGGGAGACAATAACTCAAGAAATTAATAACATATTTGATAAACTGTAGTCATGGAAACATTTAACGAAGATCCTAAACCAGGAAGACTAGTTCTTCCATTGGTGTTGATAGGCATGATTGCAACTACTTATACTTTTATTAATCGAGTCTCTACAAACAATAATTTAGAAATAGAACCTGTTGTTGAAGATATTGTCGAAGCTGTAGAAGATGAGCCTGAAGAGGAAACGACCACTACAACCACTACAACATTGCCTGATGAGGTAATCACATATTTGGAAGAAATATCGTCAGAAAAAATACAATCTATTGATCTTGCAACAAAAGTTCTTGAGGCAAATGATAGATGGGATAACGAGGAAGTTACTTATCAAGAAGCAAAAGATGAGTTCGCAAATTTTATTGAGGATGCAGGACAGTTCGTTACTACTGTCTCCGAACCTGGCCCTCCTTCAACATTTGCTGGATTAGTTAAAAGCCATGAGGAACTAAAAGCATTAGTTGAACTTATCTATATTGATTCCCAGGAACTCTTAGAAGGTTTAACTTCATCTGACACTGGAGAGCGTAGAGCTGCAGCATTAGATTCATTTAACAATAATATAAATCAATTCCAAGAAAAAATAGAAGAAATAGTAGCTATTAATACCTCAGGTTAATTAGCTCGATGCTGCAGAACAGACAGTATCAATCATAACCGTTGCAATAACATAAGGATCTGCGTTTGCGTTTGGTCTTCTATCCTCTAAGTAGCCTTTTTTATCTACTTCAACTTGCCATGGAATCCTAATCGAAGCTCCTCTATCACTTACACCATAAGAAAAAGTGTCAAATCTTTGAGTTTCGTGATCTCCAGTAAGACGATCTTCTATCCCAGCGCCATAGTTTTGAACATGAAATTCTGCATTTTTACCTAAAGCCTCACATCCTGCGACTATTGCATCATATCCACCATCTTCACGCATTTGTTTTGTAGAAAAGTTTGTATGCATACCAGCGCCGTTCCAGTCTCCTTTTACTGGCTTTGGAGTTAAAGTTGCAGAAATGTTGTAATCTTCAGCAATCCTGTACAAAAGCCATCTTGCAATCCATATTTGATCTCCAATAGCAGGTGCACCTACAGGCCCAATTTGGAACTCCCACTGTCCTGGCATAACTTCTGCATTTGTTCCTGATATGTTTAAGCCCGCTTCCATACAAGCAGTTGCATGGTCTTCTGAAATTGAACGACCATATACCTCATCTGCTCCAACACCACAGTAGTAACCACCTTGGGGGGCTGGATAGCCTGAAGGAGGGAATCCTAGAGGTTGTCCATATTTCAAGGAATCGTATGACTGTTCATAAAATGTATATTCTTGTTCTAAGCCAAACATTGGTTCAAACTCAGAAAAGTTTTCNGCAGAAGCAACACATGCTGCTCTTGTATTTGAAGCATGTGGTGTCATATCTACATTTAATACTTCACACATAACTAATATGTTATCTCCCCCTCTAATCGGATCTGGGAACTGTGCTACAGGTTTTAAAACACAGTCAGACTGATCTCCAGTTGCTTGTTCAGTACTTGATCCATCAAATCCCCAAATTGGAGGCTCTGTGCCTTGATCCATAATTTTAGTTTTACTTCTTAATTTTGCAGTTGGTGTTTTACCATCTATCCATATGTATTCAGCTTTAATTTTCATTGTTTTTAATACCTCTTTTAATATTCTCGTTAATAATGTAGTATTTATTTAAAATATTGGTTACTCGGAAATATTAAATATTTGTTTCAAGATTATGGTAAAAGCGTATATAAATGTAGAGAAAGAGCATGAAAAGGTAATATCATGCCTAAATTCTTATGATTTAAATCCAGTTGATTTAGGTAAGATAGCTACACAAAATGAAGTTCACTTGGTATGTACGTCTTTTTCGTTGTATGGAGAAACCAAAAAAAACCTCTCTGACATAGAAACAGCTTCAAAACCTATTCCTGAACTAATAATTGCTAATGAAGAAGAATTTAAACAGAGTATCGATTTAATTAAAAATCCAAAAATTCAAGTAATATCAAATGATTGTTTGGAAGAGGAAGTAATTGCAAGATTTCAATCTTTAATTGGAGATAGTTCATCAGAAAAAATTGAGTTTAATGATCTTGTAATTAATTTGAAAACTTATGAAGCGAAAGTGGATGATCAATTATTAGATTTAACCTTTATGGAATATGAATTATTAAAATTCTTTGTTGAAAATCAAGAAAATGTGTGGTCAAGAGAAGAGTTGTTAGAAAAAGTATGGGGATATGATTATTTTGGAGGGGCTAGAACAGTAGACGTTCATGTTAGAAGACTTAGGTCAAAGTTGGGTGAAAAAAGATCTGACTGGATAAAAACAGTGCATTCAGTTGGATATAAATTTAACTAAAACTGTCTCCACAACCACAAGTTCTTGTTGCATTCGGGTTATCGATTGAAAATCCAGTCTCCATTAAACCTTCTTTATAATCTAAAGTTGATCCCTTTATATGTTCAAGGCTTTGTGAGTCAATACCAATATCAACACCATCATATGACTCGAAAACATCATTTTGAAGTCTTTCTGTGTCGAAGAACATCTCATAAGAAAGACCAGAGCAACCACCTGGCTTAACTCCCATTCTTAAAAAGCTNTCCTCACTAGATTCCTCAGCTTTCAATTCAACAAGCTTTTTTACAGCACTATCTGTTGCTAAAACTGAGCGTGATGATTTTATTTGTATATCCATAACTTAATTATATCGTATATCAAATTATTCAAAAAATTTATTGTTACATGAAATTTTTTCACTTTAAGATATAAACATGAGTTTTAAACCAATAAAAGCAGCGATATATGGATAAAATATCTGTAAATAAGCTTGTAGAGAAAGTGAAATCTAACCTTCCTAGAGAAATAATTGTTTCAATAGCTCAAAGTTGTCTTAATGAAAACACAGACAGTCAAACTACTATTAAGAATTTTGAAAACGAATTATATAAATATACATTAAAAGTTCAAAAAAAAGTTATCAACTGTACTGGGACATTGTTACATACAAACCTTGGAAGAGCACAAACTGATATTGACTTTAATGGGGGAAGTACGAATATCGAATATGATATTTTAAATAACAGAAGAGGAAAAAGAAATGAATTCCTGAATCAATCTATGAACTTACTTCTAGGTTCTGAGGATGTTTGTTTTGTCAATAACAACGCATCATCTCTCTATATAACACTTAAAACATTAAAAAATATTTATGGTAAAAAATCAGTAATTATTTCAAGAGGAGAAATAATTGAAATTGGTGGATCTTATAGACTTCCAGAAATAATACAAGAAACAGACTTGAAGATGGTCGAAATCGGAACAACAAATAAAACTAAAATAACTGATTATGAGAAGGCTCTAAAAGAAAATGAAGACTCTTTAATTTTAAAAGTCCATAGATCAAACTTTTCAATTAATGGTTTCGTAGAGGAAGTCAATTTGAAGGATCTAAGATCTTTGACAGAAAGTCATAATAGTATTTTGATTCATGATCTCGGAAGTGGTTTAGTTGCGAGTAGAAAATTTCTAGAGAAAGAAAATATTGATATCTTTGATGATGAGCCTACTGTACAGGAATCATTAAGACAAGGTGCAGATTTAGTTATGTTTTCAGGTGATAAACTATTTGGATCTTTACAGTCGGGAATAATTGCTGGAGATAAAGAAATGATTCAGTCTATAAAGGAATCTCCACTATTTAGGACATACCGCTGTTCTCCTTTAACTCTTTTTGAACTACAAGAAACTACAAATAAATATGTATCAAAAAATGAAATAGAAATACCATTATGGAAAATGATTGCTATGAATTATGAGGAACTTGAAAATAGAATCAAAAGTATAACTGAAAATCTCAAAATAAAACATGAAGTTGTCCAAGATAATTCCGTAATGGGTGGAGGTACTTTACCAAATAAATTTATAGCTTCACCAGTAATACAAATAAGTGAACTAGAAAATACAAATCTTATGAGCAAACTAATACATAATGAGATCCCAATAATTCCTAGAATCAATAAAAACAATATAATTATTGATGTAAGAAGTACTTCAGAAAAAAACGATATACCTATCAAAGATTTTTTTACTAATTTATGACAGTCATTGCTACTGCCGGACATGTAGATCATGGTAAATCTACGTTTGTAAATTTTTTAACTCAACAAGAAACTGATAGATTGCCTGAAGAAAAAAAAAGGGGTCTCACGATAAATTTGGGTTATACCTATTTTACAATCGAAAAAAATACTTATTCAATAGTTGATGTTCCAGGTCACAAAGATTTTTTTAAAAACACAATAGCTGGCTTTGCTAATGCAGATGTAATCCTTTTTATTATAGATTCAATAGAAAACTGGTCCGAACAATCTGAACAGCATTTTCAATCATTAACTTCACTAAATAAAAAGAATTTTATATTTGTATTTACAAAAATTGATCTACTTGAAGGCGATGTAAATAAAGAAGTCTTAAGTGCAAAATTGTCCAGTCATGAAAATATTAATTATCAAATTATTGAGTTCAACAAAAAAAACTCAAACAGAAAGTCTTTGTGTCAATCTATTCATAATTTTATTAAAACCTGTGAATTTGAAGAAAAAACACCAACACTGTGGGTCGATAGAAGCTTCATAATTGATGGAACTGGAAAAGTCATTACCGGTACAGCAAGTAAAAATCTAGATTATGAAAATCTTATATACAATTTACATAATGAAAAACTTCAAATAAAAGAAGTTCAGAGTAAACATCAGAAAAATCATGACAATGATGTAGCAAAAAGAGTGGCATTATCTTTAAAAAAAACAAATAAGAATTTTCCAGAAAGAGGTGACCTACTTTCAAATGAAAAAATTTATTTTTCAAACAACTTATTCATTAAATTAAATAATAAAGATGTAGATAAATCAATTTTAAAAGGTACGTTAAGGCTTTTTTTTGGAACATGTAACGCCCATGTAACAAAAATAAAATTGGTAAATTCCGAAAAAGAGACTTTTGCTATTGTAAGTCTATCAAAAGCAATGCCTATTCCAATTTTTGAAAATCTACTAATTCAAAATATAGATAGAGAAAAATATATTGGAGGAAAATTCTTACTATTTCTTGATAAATATCAAATTTTAAAGTTGAACAATAAAATAAAAAGCAATATCAAAATAAACAATTTATTAGATATTTTTGACTTTCTAGATACAAAATTTTTTGAGAGTAAGAAAGAATTCAAACAAATAGAAAATTTATTTGTTAGTGAATCAGTTCTGGAAAAAATTATTGAAGATCTAGAAAATAATACAGATTTAATAAATAAGTCTGGTGTAAAAGATTTCTTTCAAAATAAGTATCAAATATCAACTGATACATTGGAAAAACTAACAAAGGATAAAGAAAATATAAACATATCCAATAATCAAGTAATCAAAGAAATAGATAACTTTGAAAATCTAGAAAATCAGTACATTAAAATTAAAGAACTGCTTGGTGAAGCATTGGATGTAAATATTATTAATACAAAAGAATTTGATAGAAATGATATGAAAAGTCTTTTTATATCCAAAAAAATTTACAGAGTTGATTCTAAAATTATTATCTCTGATAAACATTTGAAACAATTAGTTGAGATAATTGGGTTTATGCCAAATAAATTTTCTGTAAAAGATTTTAAAGATAAATCTAATCTTTCAAGAAAGTATGCAATTCCCTATCTGGAGTTGCTTGACAAAATTGGAATAACTCAAAAAATTGATAAGGCAGGGTCTAGAAAAAAACTTTAGGAAAATATTAAGTTTCGTTTTCTTTCGACTTCGTTTAGCCCTCCCCAGATTCCAAAAGGTTCTTCAATCTCTTTAGCCTCCTCTAAGCAATTAACTTTAACAGGGCATCCATTACAAACAGCTTTTGCTTTTGCCTCTCTTTTTTCTCTATCTTCTTTTTTCTCAAAAGTGGCAGGGGGGAAGAATAAATTTGAACTATGTTGTCTGCAGAGAGCATTGTATTGCCAAGTTGAAATCTTTATTTCTAACATATAGGAACGTTATTTCAAAAAAAACAAATGGCAAAAGGTTTTTTTCGCGAAGTTTTACTGAATATTTATATGTAAAGGTTTCCATCTTTTTCAAAAAAGACGTAATCTTGACTTTTTTTATAGGATCTATCCGTTTCTAAATAAACCCTTAATTCTGTATTTTTATACTTCACAAGACCTGTGTCAGATTCTAAAATTTCAATTAATTCACAGCTTTGATCTACTAAAGATGTTCCTCCGCTTGTGTCGGTAGTAAGCCTTGATCTTATCACTGTAGGTATTGCTACAAAATAAAATAGTGCAAGCGCAACTGATACTAAGAATAAAAGAATAAAATTGACACTTATTTCATAGTTACTAAACATTACTAAAGATGAACCAAAAAGTACTAGAAAAGCAACAACACCTAAAGTTGAAAAATATCCCCTTGATAGAATTTTTATATACATTAAAAAAGATATAAAGAATATAAAGACCCCAAAATAATTTATTCCAAATTCTTGAAAGGGCAAGGTTGATGATATTACTAAAAGCGAACCTACAACAGCCATTAATCCAGGCCCTATAGCAAACAGTTCAAGGCCAATTAGAGCAAAACCTAAAACAAAAAACATATATGTAAATATTGGGTTTGATATTGAGATATAAAATCGTTGAAATAAGGAGGGTTTAAAAAATTCAATTGATTGGTCAGGTACATTAAAATCTATATTCTCGATAAACGAACCAAGGGTTCCTACTATCAAATAATTTTCATAAATACCTTCATTTGTGGATATGAGAATTTTTCCTTCTTCAAAATTACAAAGATTGATGTTGCAGTATTTTTCTTCGACAAATTTTTCAAAAGGTACATTATAGATTTCAACACCAGGAGAAAAGCCGATGAAATCAAAATTTTGTAGCAAGTCATAATCAACAGATATCTGGTATGGACCAAACCAAACTCCTTTCGGAAAATCATAATTAGACAATAAATTATTAAATTTTTTATAACTTTCTTCGCTTCCTTCTTTGGAACTATATTGGAAAATTAATAAATCATTATCTGTATATTTTTTTTCATCAATATGTTGTTCAATAGCATTTACATGTGCATTAGAAAAAATACCTTCTATTTCATAAATATTTAGTGATGCAGTTCCAGCCACTGCCAAAATTAATGTAGAAATTATATTTGTCATTGTTATTTAAAATTACAGAATAGTATGCTTTTAAAACTGTGAAAATTTTAATTTATAGCGACAACCAGTGGGTCATTGAATCAATTGAAAAATATATTGATTTTGATTACGAACTGCTTGAAAATATTGGTTTAGAAAGTTTGAATCAACGTGTAGATTATATCTTTGTTGATATGCAAGTTAAAAATAATGGTGGACCATCAATAATAAGAGAGTTGAAAAGAGACAAAATTACCAAGAATACTCCAATAGCCTTAATTGCAGACCGGGAAGCAGATGAGTTTCAAGCAAAAAGAGTAGGTGCTGATTTTTTTGCAGTAAAACCTGTTTCAAAAACTAAATTAAATAAATTCTTTAATTTAAATTAAAATCCTCTAGAATCATATATACAAATTGAGTATTAATTTCGACTTCGTTTTATATGTAGTATTTTTTATCTGTCTTGTTCTATCTGGTATGCTATCTGGATCTGAAACAGCAATTACCTCTATACCTAAACAGAAAGTTCACCAGTTAGATGACACCAAAAAAAATAATAGAATTAAAAAAGCTAAAGATAATTTAGAAAAAACAATTGGGGGAATTCTGGTTGGTAACAATTTTGTAAACATATTAATGGCTTCCGTTGCAACATTAATTTTTGTAAGAAGATTTGGAGAAAGTGCTGGAAGTGCAATCGCCACAATATTTACCACAATAATTGTATTGATATTTGGTGACATTACTCCAAAAACATTGGCTACTAAACTACCAATAGCATTTTTATCAAGGACAACATTTTTAGTTGAAATACTATCAAAAATTTTTGCTCCCTTTACAGAGGGAATAACTAAATTAATTATGAGATTTGCAAAAACATCTGAAGAAGATGATGCTGAGGTTACAGAAGCAGATATTCAAGCTTTAACAGCACTTGGAGAAATAGAAGGACAAATTTTGCCAGCTGAAAGAGAAATAATAAATGCTCTCCTAGATTTTTCAGATAGACCAATAAAGGAAATTATGACACCTAGAGTAGATGTTTTATTTCTTTCTTTACCAATCAATATTGCTGACGTTAAATCTCTAGTTGAAGATAAAAGAATTTCAAGAATGCCTGTTTCAAAATCAGAATCCCTTGATGATACATTTGGAATCGTATACGTTAAAGATTTGTTTAATATGAAAGCAAACTCAGATTCAGTTGAAATAGAAAATTTAGTAAAAGATGTGATCTACTTACCTGAATACACAACTGTTTTGTCAGCATTAAATATTTTACGAGAAAACAAATCAAGTTTTGCATGTGTTATTGACGAGAACGGTGGTATAGAGGGTGTAATTACTATTAAAGATGTACTATCTGAATTTGTAGGTGAACTTCCTGATGAACATGATCAAAGATTCTTAGGGATAAGAAGACTTGGACCAGGTCAGTGGACTATTGAGGGTAAAACAGATATAGATGATTTTGAGGAATTTTTTGGACTTGAGCCTTACGATAAAGATGTAGCAACGGTAGGTGGTTTGTTCTTAAGTCATTCAGAGCAACTTCCATCTATTGGTGAAAAAATTACACTTGATGGCTTAGAAATCACCGTTATGGAAATTGATAATAGAAGAATAGATACAGTAGTAGTTAAAAAAATTGCTAAAAAATAATTTAACTATTTTGATTAAGGTATAGGTATGGGTGCAATTTGGGCAGTTATATCACTAATGGCTGTCTGGCTATTATACGGGTTGCTTGCTTCAATATTTGTTAAAGGTATTAATAGTAGAGATGCTCTACCTTTGTTGTTATCTGGAATGATTGGTGGAGCTGTAGGTGGACAAATTTCTACGTTTATGGATATTCCTGACAATATTTGGTGGTTTAGTGAATTAATTAAATTTTTACTAACTATCTTGTCCCTGTACATGATCAGTATTTACTGGAGTAAAAGAAAAAGTAAAAGTTAGTTTTTTGGAACTCTAGCTGCTTTTAACAGTTTTCCATTTTCATCAACCATGCCACATCTCTTTGATAAAAGTTTTGTGTTGAATAAAAATAAATCTTTCCTAAAAATCGCAATATATCCATACCCTTTAACTTTATCCAATTTATTAAGTGCTTCCTCAAGAAAATCAATTTTGGATACAATTACAAGTGGTAAATTATCATAAAGAGCATCCCATTCATCTGATTTTGTAACTTTTGGAGATTTAATTAATTGATTGTAAATTGTTTCATTCATTGTCAATAACCTCAAAACAAGTTAATAATTCTTCTTCTATTGTGGGATTATCAAAATCTTCTTTGGTTCTAAATGCTTCTGTTTTCCAGACTGTTAATTCTCTCATTAATATTTCTTCGTCAGTTCCATCTATATTGATCTCAATCTCAGAATATTGCTTTGGCTCAACCTTGAAGAGACTTAAAAGACTTTTACCATTTGCAGTCTTATCTCCAACAACTATCGTTACTGAACTATCGAAACCTTGGCAAAGTTTCACAAATTCGCTACCTGGTCTTGCATGTAAGCCGGGATAAATTAATATCTTAAATTTCTTTTTTTGAGACATTTTATTTTCCTAATTTTTCTAAGTATGATTCTAATTTTAAATCCTGTCCCCAATATGAGGTATACATAATTGATTTATCTAGATTTAATACTTTGTCTTTAAATTCTTTATATCCTTCAACAAAACTAAAATCATATTCATATAAGATATCTAGAATTTGTTTAAAACTTTCGATTGATTTATTATTATCAATCAGTAAATCTAATGGGCCATGAAACCGCTCATTTTTTGCAAATTTGATAAAGGGGTTTCTAGCAACTCTTCTTAATTCATCATTAATCACTGAATTTGAGAATCTTTTATGAATTGTATCCATAAATCTTTCTAACTGAACTCTGTCTTCATTTTCGAGTAGGAGTACGCTTTCTAAAAATTCCTTTCCCATCTTTTCTGTAAAATCTTTAGTTCTTTTATTAATAAAAAGTTCATGAACATATTTTAAATTATTTGCTAATCCAAAATAAGATAAACAGAGATGATAACCGTTTAACATCCAAAGTTTTTTTCTAAATTCATATTCGTAATCTCCATAACGAACTATTTCAGATTCTTTAAATATTTTTTCATGATTTTCGTCAATGAGGATCATTCCGTATTCTTCTACGAAAATATCTAATTCATTTGATTCTTGTTTAGGAATAATTTTATCAACAACAACATCCGAAAATTTTATATTATTTTCTTTGTAATTACATTTTATTTTAGAAGTTGTTGATGAACGATATTGGTTTTCAAATGCTATAAAATTCAACTCTCTATTTTTAGCATTGTTAATAACAATTTTAAGTACTTCACTTACATGGTTGGGGCCAACAGAGGTTGTTACTAAAGCACATTGGTTTAGTGCTTTATTTAATTCCTTCGCATCGGATAAATTAATGCCATCAATATTCTCAATTGATTTGTATAGATTATTAGACTCAATTAATTTAATATCAAAATGTTTTTCTTTTTTAATCTTATTAATTAAGCTTTTATCAACATCAACAAATATAACATCATAGTTATTTTCTTTTAAAACTGGTGCAATAAAACCTCTTCCTATATTTCCAGCACCAAAATGTAAAGCTAATTTATTCACTTTGATTAGCTTAAAATATCGTATATTTTATCCACTGAATTTGTTTTCCATAGATTTTTTGCATCTTCTTCAGATTCAAGTGAATCTCCTAATGAAGCTAATACATTCATGTGTTCATCGCTATTAGCTGCAATGGCAATTACTATAAAAACTTTCTCACCTAACCAGTCAACCCCATTTGGTATCTGTAAAACACTTATCCCAGTGTGATTTATATATTTAAAACCTTCAGACATACCATGNGGTATTGCTACACCTGCTCCCGGTAAATATGTTGTGTACGGGTGCTGTTCAACTTTTTCTTTCATTGATAAAATATATTCAGGTTCTATATACCCATTATCTACTAACAATTTTCCAGATTGCTCTAAACACTCATCAATTGTTTCAAAAGCCTGATTGACTAATATGGCCTCTTTTATCAGTACTGGCCTTTTTGTCATGAAGATGTAATTGTATTTCCCTCTGATAAATCTTTGATTAATTTGTTTAAAGACGGATCATTCATAAACATTACGTACTGAATCAAAACTGAATTTTCTGGTGCAGCACTTTTTGCAACCCCTGCTAATCCTTGATGTGTTACAACTATATCAGCGTCAGCAGGTATTTGAGTTGCTGGTGAATGGACTATTTCTATATCAAGGCCGGCTTTTTTTGCTTTCTTGATAAGACTATTTTTTACCATCAAACTTGAACCAGCTCCAGCTTCACAAGCTAAACAGATTTTTTTTACATTCGATGCCTCGATTGAACTCATAAATTCCTTTCAAAAAAAATTGACTTGGGAGTTTCCTCCCAAGTCAATTATAACTAATTCTTATTAGTTCTTAAACATCAACTCCTGGAATTGAAGTTTCTATTGAATCTTCTACTCCGGCATCAGTTTCTTGAATTGGTCGTGCTCTAAGTAGTAATGTACCAACAACTGCTGAAGCAATTGCACCGATAGCAACACCACCTAACACTCCTACTGCTCCACCTCTCGGTGTCATCGACAAGAAAGCAAAAATACTTCCTGGCGATGCAGGACCAACTAGTCCAGCATCAGTAGCTACGAACCAAAGATCTGCTGAAATTCCACCGGCCCACATTGCAATAATCATTATTGGATGTGCTAACACATATGGAAAGTAGACCTCATGAATTCCACCAAAGAAATGGATAATTATTGATCCTGGTGCGGAAGCTTTCCACATTCCAGAACCAGCAAACCAATATGCAAGTAGTAAACCTAGTCCAGGACCAGGGTTAGCTTCTAGCATGAAATAAATTGATTTACCCATTTCAGCTGACTCAGCTGCACCTAATGGTGTCAAGACACCGTGGTTTACAGCATTATTCAAGAACAATACTTTTGCAACTTCAATAGGTATGTCTGCTAATGGCACTAAACCACTTTCAACTAAACCTGAAGCAAAATTTCCTAATCCGTCAGAAATTGCTGTCAAAATAGGTGCAAGACCTAAATAGGTTACAACGCTTGTTCCAAGTCCAAGTATTCCTAAAGAAAAGTTGTCATAAAGCATTTCGAAGCCTTCTGGAACACTATCTTGTAGTCCTCCATCAACCTTTTTAAGGATCCAGGCAGAACCAGGGCCTACCAACATAGCACCTAGGAACTGAAATGTTTCAGTACCTATAATTGCTGCAGCTGTTGTAACAGCACCAATGACACCACCTCTATGACCATAGACCATCTTTCCACCTGTATAACCTAATAGCAGTGGAAGAAGCCATTTAATCATAGGGACGACCATTGTTGATAGATCCTCATTTGGTAACCAACCGGGTCCTATAAAAAGAGCTGTAATTAGCCCCCAAGCGATGAAGGCACCAATGTTAGGAATAACCATTCCTGACGCAGCACCACCAACGCGTTGTATGAATTCTTTCATATCTTTTCAATCCCCCTTTAGATTGATCAATCTGTCACTCTTTGTAACAAATATGCGATATTGGTAATATCACATACTTTAATTATAAAAAATAAAACTTTAGGTTTCATACGTCTAGGATAATTTTTTATTTATAGCTTGTAACTTCAGAATGAGTTGGCAGTCATTTAAACCTAATTTTCGCTTATAATTCAATAAAATAGGAGGTTTTAATGGATGTAGAGTCAACAATGTTGCCACTAGGCACAGAAATGCCAAAATTTAATTTACTTGGGATTGATGGTGAAATGCATACAAGTGATATGTTTGATGGCAAAAAAGGTTCGCTTGTAATGTTTATATGTAATCATTGTCCCTTTGTTAAACATGTCAATGAAGAGATCGTAAATTTAAGCAACGAAATAATGGGAAACGATATCGGTGTAATAGGAATTAATTCAAATGACAGTACTCAAGAAAAATATGCAGAAGATAGCATTGATAAAATGAGAGAGTATGCAGAAAACTTAGGATACAATTTTCCCTATGTTGTTGATGAAGATCAATCTGTTGCAAAAAATTTTACGGCGCAATGTACACCTGATTTTTTTCTTTTTGACAGTGATCNAAATCTTNTTTATAGAGGTCAACTTGATGGCTCTAGGCCTGGTAATGATATCCCTACTAACGGAGAAAGCCTAAGAAGTGCTATTCAAGCCTTGTTAAATAATGAAGATCCAATCTCTGATCAACTTCCAAGTATGGGGTGCAACATTAAATGGAGAGTGGGAGAAGAGCCGGATTATTTTTTGAATGTAAAAGGTTAATCTAAATCTTGAATCTGAATAAACAGTCTTCTTGGGCGGGCACAATCTAACTCAACAAAAAAGAGACGTTGCCATCTTCCTAAAATAATTTCAGAATCTACAACAGGTAAAGAGACTGAGGTTGAACCAATGATAGAACCTCTTACGTGAGATCTTCCATTNACATTTTCATCTTCTTGCATNTTTTCTGTTCTTAAATCCCAATCATCATGCTCNTAGTATGAATCTGAAGGTATGAGTTCTTCTAGTTTTCTTTTAAAGTCATTGATATACCCTGTTTCGGATTCNTTGATAATTATTGCTGTAGTTGTATGTGGGGTTGATATTGTTACTGAACCNTGTGCAACGTTTGAAGCTGAAATTAAGTTTTGAATATTTTCAGTAAANTCACAGAACTGATTTGTTTCNTCTGTATCAAAATGTAAAGCGTAAGTTGCAGATTTGTTNGATGTTGATTTGTGAAGTTCTACCAAATCAGATTTAACAACATCTGCACCNATTCTTTGATTAGGTTTTTTCATAGTAAACTCAAATTTTATAATAACAATTTGATAATTTATTCAATATTTATTCAANTATTTTGTGATAACCAATACTTATAAAGTTGATTGTCAGTTATATCAATATTCTCAATCTCAATTGGTTCACCTTTTTTAACTTCAGAGTTCAAGATATTGTTCTCGGCTATACCTAATGGNGCAAGATTTTTCGAATTTTCTACTCTCATGGCCTTTCCATATATATTTTCTCCGCCGATTGAACCAAGATTTGTGCCAGCTTCTAGATCTTTTTTTGAATGTGCAACTACTTCAACGTTCCATTTTTTTGCACTTAGTTGTGTTTCTTTCTCAACCATTAACTTCATGATTGTTCTTGGAATCTCTAAGCTTGTTAAGTGATAAGGTCTATATAAAGTCCAGTATGGACCTTTTCCCATTTTTAAATACTCCATTTCATAATTTACATAATCATCTTCTGAATAAACTATTGCAAAAACACCTGGTGCTACCCCAAACGCAAAATCAACAACATTTGTATTTTCTAGTATCCCTCCAGATGTTTTAGGAATAAAAATAGAATTTAGTTCATCATAAGTAGAGTTAGGTCCGTGCATTCCATCAATATCAATATCAAAATCNAGATAATTTGCTAACGCTGCCATCTCAATCATTGTTTTACTACCATCAACAAAGCTTGTNAGCATATAGGGGTTCATTTTCTTTTCTTTAGCTTCTTTTTCAAGATCNNTTGGAGTTTTAAAGACATCAAAAGGATTATTCTTACCTTTACCAATTGCAATTACATCGAGGGAAATTTCCCTTGCAAAATTAAATAACTCAACTGCTGCAACTGGTTCATCTCCATCTCCAACAGTCACAATGGTATTGTTTTTCTCTGCCTCTCTNTTTAAAGCTANACCTATCGTTGCTTCTGTCTCNACATTTAATAAAATCAAATTAATGTTTCTATTTAAAACCTTAAATGCAACTTCAGCTCCTGAGGAAGGTGTTCCTGTTGCCTCTATGACTATATCTAANTCCTGATNATCGAGTGAATCAAGATNAGTTGAAATTGTAATATCATTATTCTGGTTGTATTTGCTTCGAGCCATATCTAATTTGTNTTCNTTTTTGTCAACNATTANAACAAGATCTGTATCTNGCATTTTGTTGATTTGAGTNACAATACCCTGACCCATTTGTCCAGCACCAACTAAAGCAACTTTTGTTTTTTTACCTCTTTCTTGAACAAAATCTGAATATCTATCTAATAAACTCATTTATTTCCATACTCTTCTAGTTTTAATTTAATAGTTTCTAAATCTTCTTTATATGTTATTTTCAGATTGAGGTCAGAGCCTAAAATAACTTTTGATTCAATATTCAAATTTTTTGAAACTTGTTGAGTTGTATCGTGTGAAATCATTTCATCTTCAACATTAATAAGGTANGCNTTTTCTAAAATTTCATATTCAAATATTTGGGGAGTTTGAATTTCAACAAGATTATCTTTTAAAAGCTTTTGTGATGTTTTACTGTAAAGGCTGGTCTCTATGTAAGGAGAGCAAGATCCATGTGTTTTTGCTTCTGTAATNAGTTCTTTCAATAAGTCTTCTGGTAGAAAAGATCTTGCACAATCATGAATTGCNACTAAATCATTNTTATCTACGTCCATTAATTTTAAAGTATTTAGAGCAAAAATCTCGCTTTCTTGTCTTGTTTTGCCTCCTAGAATTAATTCAAATTTCTTATCAATTACATATGAATTNAGAATTTCTTTTGTTTTTTCTATATTGGTTTCATTACAAACAATAACTATTGAGTCNATATCGTCACAGTTTAAAAAAGTTTCGAGTGGGTATCTAATAAGCTCTTTATCTTTGTATAAAGCAAATAGTTTATCTGANTCAAATCTTTCACTTAAGCCAGCTGCAAGCAGTATTCCAAAAACTTTCAATATATTTTTATGATATGAGTTTTCTTAAACTTTGAGAATCTGTTGAAGAAAGAATTTCTTCTTTCTTTATGTGGGATAAGTTTTCTTTTGCATGAATAAGTGAATTGATTATATTTGGTCCTTGAGATGGAGCAACACTAAATACTCTAAGTCCAAGTAAGTATAAGATAATTGATGAATCTTTATCCGAAGCCATATCTCCACATACAGAGACTTCGATATCATTGTTAAGTCCAGTATCGATTACATTACTAATTAATCTAAGTACAGACACATCAAGAGGGTCTTGATATTTGTTTAGTGTCGAAAGACCTCGATCAGCTGCATAGGTGTATTGAATCAAGTCATTAGTTCCTATTGAAAAAAAATCAACATGTTGAATATATTGGTCAGTATTTAATGCGACAGAAGGTGTCTCAACCATTATTCCTAAAGGAGGCACGTTAACATTTAATTTTTTAGATTCATCTGTGACTATTTTTTTAGCATCTAAAAAATCATCAAGAATAGTAACCATTGGAAACATTATTTTTACTTTTTGTACCAGATCTGAGCTAAGAATTGAAATTATTTGTTCTCTAAAAAGATCTTCTTCATCAAGAGAATATCTTATTCCTCTTACCCCAAGAAATGGATTTTCTTCTTTAGGTAAATTTAAATACGGAACTTGTTTGTCACCACCTATATCTAAAGTCCTAAAAACAATAGTGTTAGTAAATTTTGTATTTAATTCATTATTTATATCTATTTGCTCTTTTAATGTAGGCTTTGAAGATCTATCAATGTATACAAATTCAGATCTAAATAGCCCAACAGATTTTATCTGATCATCATTAAAAGCATTTAACTCTTCACTGCTACCTATATTCGCTCTAAGTTCAATACCTAAGTCTGTAATTGAATCCTGATTATATGACTTTCTTAATTTTTTTATTTTATTCAAACCTTCTTCAACTTTTTTGAGAACCTCGGATGTAGGATCTAGGAAAATTTCTCCTGTATCTCCATCTAATACAACTCTTTTATCAAATACCGTGTCGATTTTTGTGATATCAAAATTTATCACACAGGGTATTCCTAAGTTTTTTGCAACGATTACAGCATGGGATGTAGGTCCTGCATTTGAAACAACAAAACCCTTTACTTTTGTAAGGTCTATGGATGAAGTATCATTTGGTGTTAAATCGTCAGCAAAAATAATTACGTCCTCAGTTAAATTTTTATTTATAACAATATCCTGCATTGTAAAAATGATTTCTTTACCTATAGAAATTATGTCTTCAGCTCTTTGTTTAAAATACTCATCTTCAAAACTAAGCATTTGATCTGATGTGTCTTTAAAAACTTGAAAAACCTCTGTGAGATTTTGGTCATCATCGATCAGTTCAACTATCTCTGGATCATTTATAATNAGACGATATGCATCTAAAACATTTGATTCATCATCTCTGTTTTCTTTTTCTAATTCACTAATTAATTTTTGATATCGCATATCTAATTTGCTTTGACTTTCTTTAAAACTCAGCTTTTTAGGAATTGAAAAATCAATATCATTGTTTATAACGTAAAATTTACCAAGACCAATACCGGGAGAAACTCCTGATCCTTTGTAAGTATCCATAGAGTAAAGTTAGTGAAATATTTTTATATTGCAATACTTCTTAGTTGTTAAAGATTGTATCTTTGTATTAATGGAAATATTAGAAGTAATTATTGATAGAGAATTGTTTTCTTCTAAAGATATTGAAGATCTTGGAATAGTTGAAGATCAATGCTTGAAGCTTGTTAACTTTAAAAACAGTAGTGATCTAAGAATTGATGATGAGGTTCTTGAAAATTTTGACTGTGTTGTAACTGCAAATGAATTAGGCAGTGCAATCAAAAAAATTTCAGATGGAAAAATTGTTGAACATCTGAATAGAGAAAACTATAAAAAACTTACTTATCCATTGTTTCTAAAAAGTGAAACTTTTTTAAAGTTCTTGAAGGAAAATAATTCAGAATGGAATCTGATTAAATTCTTAGAAAATCATACTTTTTCGATTAATCAGATTTAATCCTTGAATCATAAATCACTTGGGATATTCCGACAAAAATAATAAGAACAAAACCTATTAACTGGCTTAGAGATATTATTTCATCTAATAAAATAATCCCTAAAATAACTCCAGAAGTTGGCTCTAAATANGTAATGGTNCTTACGGATAAAGGTTTAATAATTTTTACTACATACCAATATGTTGTNAGACCTATTGCTGTTAAAAAAATTCCAAGAAAAAGACTTATGCCTATNTTCTCTATCATCCATCCAAAGCCTTGAGTAGTAAAATAAAGCATTACNAATCCTGCAGAAATCAATTGTGCAAATGCAATATTTAAACCACCAAATTCAGATGTATAATGTTCACCAATANTTATCAAAAAAGATAAACTTATTGCACTTAAAATCCCAAAAATTAATCCACTTATCGAATTGATNGATCTAACCTCNAGCAAAATTATCAAGCCACTAAATCCAATTAAAATAATTAAAATTTGAATAATTGTTAATTTTTTTCCACGGATTCTTTCAATAATTAAAACAAAAATAGGATAAGAAAAGACTAAACCTATTCCAACAGCGACACTATTTCTGTCTATAGATTCAAACATTGTTGCCCAGTGGATCGCTAATAAAGGTCCTAAAATTAATCCCGGTTTAATTAAAGCTTTAAAGTTTACTTTTTTATTGATAAAGAATAATGAAAGAAAAATAGAGCCGATAAATGTTCTTATTCCCACAAGACTTAATGGACTNATNTCAGTGGTNTTGATAATTATGGGTATGGTTCCCCAGGAAATAGCTAAAACTGTTATTGCAGCGTAAGCTCCAAAAGTTTTATTCACTAATCTTGTTGTCTTGAATAAT
>FUFK010617300.1_pt1 | contig 22220 bp, 30 predicted proteins | sample 1021851 | NCBI WGS metagenome assembly FUFK01 (sample SAMEA51879418, study PRJEB19060) | metagenome
TTAATCCAAAAGGAAAAAGTATTTATAAAGATACTTGGGATATGTGGGATGAGCAGGCGTGCATAGATAACGCCTGTCAAGAAATAGATGCAGATTTAGAGGTTAATGATGAGTAATTGTTATGACATAGAAATTAAAATGGATTACTTTTATGAAAGTGATTCATACGAAGATATGCTTGAAAAGAAAAAAGAATTTGAAGATGAAATAAAAGATCATTTAAATTATTTTAAAAGAATATCTAAAAGTGAAAAAATATTTTTAAAAGAAAAAGACAGGTGTTATGGGGATGATTATAAATTTCTTAATGATCCAACTGGTAAAGGTATGGAAGGAGAAAATTATCATGATTAAAGTGGAAAAAAATGATTTTGTTTTAAAAAAAGAAAGAGAAATAGCAGTAATACAAAAAGAACTAGAAATATTAAATAAAATACATGAATTTAATAAGTTAATATTTTCAATTCAAGAATCTGTTATTGATTATGAGGAATGGGGTTTTGATATAAATAATTTGAACCCCTTCATTAAAAATTATCCATTAAAATTATCATTATTTGATTATACAAATAAGAATATTTGGGGTGAAGAACAGGGGGAAAGATGACAAATGAAGAAAGAGAAAAATTTTTAGAAAACTGTTATGAGAGAGCTTTTGTTATCTACAGTTATGACAAAAATTTACACATAGCACATTTAAAAAATTCTAATATGACATTAAAAGATTTTTTAAAATCATACAAAGTTAAGATGAGAGAATTAACTGATGAGGAGGTAATATATACACCATGAATAAAATAATAATTTACAAAGAAGGTGAGTATCGATCACTTCCAATGACTGAAAGTTTATTTTGGAATAGAGTTGATAATTTAAAGAAAGCTCTATTAAATAGTGAGGACTTTGAATTTAGATTAATGTGGTATCATAAACTTCAAGAATTAATGAAGGAGGCACCTTAATGTTTTTAGTAGTATTAGGATGGAAGATAGTTATATATTTTTTAATAATGACTAATTNNACTNNNTCNATAACTTCGTACTCTGCATTGACAATATTATTATCCCGTATCTCTTTTAACTTNGACTCTAATTCTTTTCTAGTCATGTTATCTAGGGATGCGGTCACAACTTCTTTACGATCAACATAAAAACCACCTAATTGACCTCTTCTAAATTCTGCAACAACAGCAGGCCCTAACTGTCCATTTTCTACAGCTTTATCTCTCAACCTGGCTAATTCCCTGGAATGCTTTACAACATCAATTTTTGTAGCCTCTGCATATTCTCTTTGTAAATTTTCGATTGCTTCAACTACTTTTGGATAATATTTAGGATTTCTCAAATTTGATGCAGCTGCGGTCGCACTATGTTCTTTGTATCCTGCTTGTCTTGCACACTCTGTTGGAGTTAATCTCCCATTTTCTTTACAAAAGATTTCAACAAATGCTTGTTGTCTGGGACTTAACCCACCTCTATTTTTTGGCATAATTACTATAATATAATGGTTTTTTCAAAAGGTATAGTTTATTTTTACCCTAACTAATTTATAAATACTTAATACGGTTTAAAATATCCCAATAGTGTCACATATANAAATACTTGTTGTTACAANNATGTTTCATAAAAAGTTTTATAATTCAATAATTTANNACAATGTAACGTTGTNACANCTGTAACAGGGGGGTAATNNATATTTTAAAACAAAGGGGGGCAAAAACAATCTATACTTTTTAAAAAGCCGTGATTTTTTTCTAGGAGGAAAGGGGATCACGGCTTTATTGCGGAGTAAATTGAAAAGATAATGATTTAACGGGGAATGTTAAATATGAGAATTGAGGCCCCGAACCATCTACGTTTTCATCTTACGAATAAACAAGATACTTTTCATACCTTCGATTGTACCCTCTATCCCAACTCTAAAAAGGCGGTTCGCCTTTAAACTGTATAACTGGTTCACTCTTTATAAATTTTGTAGTTTTTAAATGATTCTGGATCAAGGGGTGGTCCATAGTAAAATGATGTTTCTTCATCCGAAACCCCGTCACTCCAGGTTTGGTGGTAGTGCTTACTTTTATCGAGTGTCCCTTGTGAGTCACAAATCTCACACTGCATAATTGATTCTTCTGCTTCAAAATTAATTTTGACATACCCATTTCCTTTGCAATTATTACAAATAATCATATCTTTTGTTTAAAATAANTTTCAATCTTTCCCANTTCTTNCNNAANGCTAATTCCCTNATGGTCCGTGGTTCGCGCAACGCTTTCTTTGATAAGTCTTTCAAGCTTCGTATTAACTTCTTCTCGCAATTCTTCTTTCTCATTCTTCCCCCTAAGATTATAACAACGTATGCAATATAAAGGTGAACCCTGATTCCAGGTACCTTTAGGGATAACCATATTTTCTTCCAAATATTTTTGTTTACATTTAACGCACGAAAAAAATAATCCCTTTCTATCTTTTAATCGCATACTTTCTCCTCCTATTCTGATAACGCTATCAAAATTTTGCGTAACCAAGATTCATCTTTCGTTATCTCGTAATACAACCAAACACAATAATCGTAATCATGCATCCCGTCAACACATCCTCTAACATAGGTGTGGAAAGGCGAGTAATGAACCGTGATCCATGTAACAAGAACCACGGTTACACATATCATAAAAACGATACGTATCATAAGTTAATGGCGACGTGCTGCCCACTCCATACCTTCTTTTTCTTTTGCTAGTCGTTCAGCTGCTATTCTGTTTTCCCATTCTTCTTTCTGAGTTTCATACCAAATTTTCATCGATAATCGGCCCATAAAAAAACCAGCAACAAACACGGCAAGAATAGCCGTTAAGTGCCATAAATGAAACATATTACCTCCTTCCTATGTATCTTAAATAATTATGTAAAATATCATAAGTCTCTTTATCTTTTATAAAAACTCTTTGCATAAAGCTTTCTATTAAATCTAAAGGAGCATATTTTAACATAATACTCAAAGTTATTGTTGATTTTAATTTAAAAAAAAGACAAATTTTGAAAAATACATATAACAAACGTAATTTAAAATTTTTCATTTTTTCCTTTCTAAGAAAAAAATTTGGGGTCATACATCTCTAATAAAGTATCAAGAGCCTTACTACCTTGTTGAATAATATGCTCCCACTCCTCTTTACTATAAGATGTATCGTACTTTGGATTAAAAAATTTTACTGATACCCGTTTACATTTACGACATTCGTAAATTTTTTTGATGGGGCTTTCAGGTAATTTCAACTAATCCGCCGATCCGTTCCCTTCTTTCTTTCTTTCTTTAAATTTTACATGTTCCTTATCAACAAGTTTCCTTATGAAATTGTTAATAGTCATGTAGTCTTCTTTTGCTATGACGCGTATCTTATCATACGTGTCCTTGTGTATAGCAACACTTTTATATTTTTCTATATTCATGGGTATTATATATGGGATAATATATTATAAGTCAACTACCTTTCCACATAAACATGGAAGATTCTAAGCACCAGGTCTGCACAAATACAGGATTTATACCCTTTTGTATTGCGGTATCATTAATTTTATTCTCTACAACAACACGCCTTTGTTCACAGCGCTCCTCATCAAAAAATAATTCAGCTTGATGTTTTACCGTAGGCATGCCTGGAAGATGTATGATTGATAGTAATAACCATATTTTAATCATACCTTATAGGTTTATTCTCTTTTCTTTTCATATCAACTAAATTACTCAAAGTTTTCGAAAAGTCCTCAGCTTCTTTTTCCGTTTTAAAGCCAGTCAAAAAATCTCCCTTTTCTAATGCAAAATTTAATGGGTCCTTTATTTTAGTAAGCTGTCCATCAATTAACCTTATTGTTGGTACTAAATAAATAACTCCATCCTGTTCAAAAGATGCAGTTCTTATAGTTTCATTGGCTTCCGTTGTAGGAATTGACTTATCAATAGCCCTTTTAAACCAAGCCATTTGTTCAAATTTGCTTTTATCAACCATATTATACCTCTTTTATTTCACCCCAATTATTTCCTACCTCTACATCTACCTTACATTTGACCTTGAGTTCAACACAATTTTCCATTATCTTTTTAATGACCGAATATTGTTCGGGATTTTCAACAGAGAGATTCAATTCATCATGAACCTGGATATGAGGAAGAAAACCTTCCTCGTGCAAATCTATCATCGCTTGCTTTGTTTGATCGGCGGCACTTCCTTGTATTAATTTGTTAAGTGCTTTGTAAGTAAAGGCACGGCGAATGTTTTTGCCATGTTCTCTTTCTGCTTCATCGCGTGGTAAAGGTTTGTTGATACCAAATAAGTTTGGCTCCCATAAATCAAAACGACATTTGCGACCAAGTAAGGTTCGTATATAACCAACCTCTTGCGCGCGGCTTGATACTTTGTCCGCTAACTCTTTTACAAAAGGAACACGTTTATGATATTGTTTCCAAAGGTCTGCTGTATCTTCTTCATCTAAACCTAATTCAGAACCAAGTTTACCTTTGCCCATACCATACATCATCCCTAGATTAATTGTTTTAGCGGTCTTACGATCGATTCCTGCCATATCGGCTACAACTTGGTGGAAGTCTGCATCTTCGTTCTCATACGCTTCTATGACGGTATGAGAGCCAGGTAAACCTCCATTGGTTAATCGTGCAAAGTGAACCGTGATCCGTGGTTCTTGTTGCGAGTAATCAAATGTTCCCCACTTGCAACCTTCTTCAGGAATAAATAATCGTCTGATACGCGGACCAATAACATTATTACGCGCAGGTATTTGCTGTAAATTAGGATTACTATACGAGAACCTACCTGTTACCGTTCCTCCTTGATCCGAACGCATTTGGTGGATCTCTGCGTGAATCCTGCCTCGGTGCGTATGCTTGAGAATTGTATCGATGAACGTGGTTCGTGCTTTATTAATCTCGCGCGCTTCAACAATATTCTTAGCCAATTGACTAGGATGCGAGTTAAGAAAATTTTTATCAAACTTAGGCTGACCCGATTTAGGTGTGCGATCATATGTAATATTTTCTGCATCGAAAGCTTTTGCCACTGATGTCGGAGTCCATATGTCCACAGCAACACCTGTATCTTTGCGGATAGTATCCAGTATTTTCTTTTCGCGTTTAGCGAAATCATTTTTCGTACGCTCTGCTTCATCAAGGTCTATCCTAACGCCTTTCTTTTTCATTTCAAATAGAATGGGAAAAAGCTTTGTTTCCAAATCAAAAATAGATAATAAATCTTGCTTGAGTAATTCTGTTTTAAAGAAGTGCCACAGCTTTAACGTGAGTACGGTATCTTGCTCNGCGTAAGGACCAACATACATGCAAGGTAGTTTCCACATTTCACCTTTTGCGTCCACGCCCCAACTCTTCGCTGCTTCGTATAATAATGCTTCACTTTTTGTTTCACCGAGATAGTGCCTGCCAAGATCATTTAAAGCATATCGAAATCTGTTTTCATCAACAAGCGGCGCGGCAATCATGGTATCAATGATACGACCATGTACTTTTAAACCTATAGAATGTAGCCATCCCACATCGTACATCGCATTATGAAAAACTTTATCGCATGGTAATTCTAAAATCTTTTTTAATTGTCCAATAAAAATTTTTTCATCAAAGTTACCACCACCCTCATGACGTAAAGGAAAATATCCTGTCCACCCGTCAACTGCTATGGCTACGCCTGCAACAAAACCTTTTTTCATGGGCCAACCTGGACCAATGCTAGAATTTAATCCAACATCGTTTGTTTCTAAATCAATACAAATTTCTTTTGCTTCTGATAAGTCTGGTATTGTTTCAGGTGGTATCCATTCACTTGGCGGCTGAAATAAAGGTATTTGTGTCATGATGTCTCCTTCTTACTTATTTCTCCTGCAATGCCTGCGTATCCTGCTATATCAACATAACAATCATCCGTATGCATGTTCTTGAGCCGTGCAACTTTAACCAACAACATACAGATAGCNACATCATGAGGCGATATATCTACATCAAGAAACGCTGTCCATAATCTTGCAATGTTTTGATGATTTAATGTTTTATCGCCGTAGTCTTCTTGTCGTTGACCTTCAACTAATTCAATTGCTTTTTTAATATAGTCTGATGATTTTTTCATGCAAACACCTCTCTAAATTCTCTATTACTACGCGAGCGAACCAAATATAAATTTTGTTTTGCTCTGGTTAATGCAACATAAAAAACTCTTCTCTCATCATCTTTCTGTCGCCAATACGATTCATCAGCTTTACGTGATAAATCGGATAATACCATTACGTTATCTGCTTCACCTCCTTTACTACCATGTACGGTGGAGAGCGTGATCCGTGGTTCAGGATTAAAGCTACCTTCATTACGAATAACAGTAGAGACATACGCTTTTTTATATTCAGGAACCTTGTCTAATGCTTCATGCCACGAATAATCTTTTGGCACCTGTAATCCGTTATGTTCTTTTAATTGATCGTAGATAAAAGTAGATTCAGGATCAACCCCTGTTAAATTTTTATAGCCACGTTCTACGCCAACATTACTATTCATGTAATAATATAAATCTTTTAATTGTTCATAATCAATGAAGCCACCTTGCTGTAGCTCACGCCATGCAGTGATTGCATTCATTAATCGTTTACCAATAGAACTTTTATCAGCGCGGTGATAATAATAACCAAGCACGCGTAAATCATCTTCTACCTGGTCTAGAAAATAATTTGTCCTGCCAAGAACTAACCAGTTTCCTGTTTTTAAATGTTCATAATTTCGCCTTGGTAAGTGCACAATTGTGCCTTCTTCATCCTTTGGACTCCATATCTTTTGCACCCTATTTTTGACACGATTAATTAAATTAACCGCACGTTCCTGTATTTTTATGGGTAGTCTATATGACTTATCTAATATAATTCGATGACCTTCTCTGTTTAATAAATACTCACTACGAGCGCCTGCCCAATGAAAAATTGCTTGATCATCATCCCCTGCAATGTAAACTCTTTTGGCTTTTTCAGCGAGCTTGTCTACCATTTGCCATTGAATGTAAGAGAGATCTTGAGCTTCATCAATGATAAGAACATCGAGCCGTGGTGCGATATCCTCTTTTAAAAATTCAACAATCATGTCAGTAAAATCGTATTTAAATTTACGCATAGAACCAAACTTATAATCATGTAACGTTTCACCAATTAATTTTAACTTGGGCCAACCACCTTGCATGTGCCCACTTTTTAGAAATTGATCGTAAAGTTTGGCACCATTTATTTTAGCCATATCAATGACTCGCATAAAAATATCATTAGGAGATGAAACACCATAACCTAAAACTTCACCATTAGGGTTAGTTAACTTAACTTGCAATTGCTGTGATACGAAACGATAATCTTCATCATTCATAACATCAGATTCAGCTAAACCTAATGCATGAAAAGCTAAACTATGTAACGTTCTAAAATATTTAAAATCATCTGCATCTTGTTTTGGAAAATCACGAAGCGCTCTTTGTAATGCTTCTTGTGCAGCTTTTTGAGTAAAAGCAAAGTATCCTATTTTATCTGGTGCAGTATTTTTTAATTCTTTAGCAACAACTTCGTTAAGTAGGTAAGTAGTTTTACCTGTGCCTGGAGGACCAAAAATTAAATTAATCATTAGAAAGGTGTCTCTTCTTCCATGTTTGGTTTTGGATGTAAATACTGATCTTTATCCATTTGTGCAAACATTTTTGGAACATACCATACTCTACGAACTTTACCATTTAAACGTACAGTTCCACTATCTCCATTCAAACCTCTGATACTAGTAACAATTTGTGTAGGATTAAATGTTTTAAATTGTTTCTTTGTGAGAAATTCTACAAGAGCTTCTAATCTAAAATATATTTTTTCATCTTTATATAATGCTTGACCTAATCGTAAACCCTCCCAATCCTGTGCATCTCCTTGATCCGTGATAAATTCTTCAAGTAATTCATAAAATCTTCCTGTAGCTGTAACCTCTAATGGCATCTGTATAATCTTCACATCTGATAATAATTGTTGCAGTTTCGTGGTCCAATCTCTAGGATTCAGAGCATTTGGTAAAATATTAATTCTACCCATACATGCTTTACGAAACAAGTTTTGATCATACAATTCATTGTTTGATAAACTTAAACGTTTACCATCAACTGTAATAAACCATTGTGATTCATCTGATTGATACTTTGTTAAGTCATCAAATTCATTTTCAAACCCATCACCAATACCAAACTTTTTAGTTCTGCACACACTACTGTTACAAAATTGACACATAGGTTCTACCTTACATGTATAATTATAATCTTTTTCAGCATGTTGATTTATGGTTTTAGTNACTTCTGACATTGATAATTTTTTAGCCATGTATTTTTCGTTGAACTCGTTAACTTTATCCTGCCATTCTTTTGGATATTTTTTCTTGGCATATACAGCATAATGAAATAATACATTGTCCCTACCACCCTCTTGGACTTTTTGAGACATAAGAGTTTCTAAGCAGGGTGGACCATCTGACATCTCTTTAAAGTTTTTCTTTTTAGAAAGTTTTATCTTTTCAAAATCTTCTTTAGATACTCTGTACTTAGTAACAAGATCGAGAAACTCGTCCAAAGTAGCTGCAGTGCCGTCATCAAGAAAAGCGTAACGATTGTTATCAGTGCCACCAAAGTAAGGGAGATTGAGGAAATTACCAACATCTCCACGTTCTTTTTCAATTTTTTCTTGTTTTGGAAATATCTCAGATCCTGCATAACCTAACTCTCCACTAATCTGTTGTAACTTTTGGCGCATAACTTTAGCAGGTATAAATGATTTAACAAAACTAAAAATATGTGCACCCCCACTTTTTGATCGACACACAATTAAAGGAAACTTTTCTTTTCTTATTTGATCAACAATTTTTTTATGGTCTAAAGGATATTGATCAATGTCAATACATCCCCACTGACACTCATTATCATCATTAATAGGGATTATTCCAAGACTATTGACACCAGACAAGTGTTCTTCCCATAGACTATCGGGTTGTGGATACAACCTAACAATACGAGACTCACCTGTTTGCTTACCCTTTTCATTGATGTCACCTTTAATGTAACAACCATGGGCACGCTCTTGTCCCCTAAAGACTTCTCTAAATTTCTCCATAAATTTAAAAAGGCGCCCGAAGGCGCCTAGTTATTTAGTATGGTGAAGCCTTTTTAGTATCGGACTCAAGCTCATGTTTGACTTGAGTATCTCCTTTTGCAACGTCAACACTAAATGTTTTTGCCATCGCATAAAGATCTTTATCTTTTTCAGATAAAAATTCTCCTGCAGTGATGTCCCAACCAAACCAAAAGCCTTGATCATTCTCTTCTTTAATAGTTTTTAAATTATAAAATTTAGAAAACATTGGAGGAGTGAATAAACCATTTTGCCCTTCAATTTTTACAGTTGACATCATAGTGTTCCACTTACGTGATTTTTTTAATTGAGTTGCTTTCATTGTAATCACAGCAGGTTCTGCGATACCATCTTTAACAACTAATACAAAATGATTGGCACATGTTTCAACATAGTTACCATTATCAAGTCTATCCTTGTTCATTTGATCTCTTGTTGTTTTTGTAAGAATATCAGACCCAGCTGGATAAATGTTTACAGGCGCACCTAAACTTTCTTTACCCCTGTCTTTCCACTCGACGTATTGCCTTGTGTAAGCACATGGTATTACAACAATACCCTCTTTACCTTTTACATATTCATTAGTAACATTATTATATATGTCACCAGGTTTTGCATTTTCTAAATCTTCAAGTTCCTCTGATAAAGGCTGTAGAACTTTTATTCTTGGTGTCGCCTGATCAGATTCTGACATAGATTCAAAACCTTTAGATTTATCTTCTTCAAACATACTTGAAAAAGGTATAATTTCTGCAGTTTTCTTTTTACTTACAGCATTATTCATATTTACCTCGTTTCTTATTTTTTACTCAATTTAGTCTTTGAACCAACAAAGACGCCAAATTTGTCCATGGGTATTTCGTTACCTTTAGTAACTTGCTCACGAACAAAAGCCTTTAGGGTCATAGGTTCGACCCAAACCTTTTGTTGAACTGGTAATCCCAATTCAGAAACTTTGTGTTTAAAATCTTCAGCTTTATCATCCTCACCTCGACCGAATGATGCGGATAATTGGTTCTTAATTAAATCACCATGTCCGTGGTCCCTGAGCCATTGAAAAGCATCCTCTTTATATTTTGCAGGTATCGATGCATAGATAGCTGGTACAACTTCAAGTTTTGAACCATCTTTTAATGATAAACTTGTTAAATTCATCTCATTCATTTTTTCTGGTATAACCTCTTCACTAATCTTTCTTGCATCTTCTTTTACTTTCTTAAGTGCTTTTTCTAGCATAGCACTTTCTTCATCAAGATCAACTAACTTTTGTGAAAGTTCACTAATCTCTTTTAAAGCATCATCTTTTACGTCTATATTAACGTCTTTTTCAAAATTAATCATCAATCTCTCCTTTCTCAAAAAGATTAAATTTAACAGGATAATATCTCATTTCCATCTTATCCCATTTTAAACATTGTATTCTACCACGATTTACGTCAGAAGCAATAGCGCATGCAATTCCCATGGCTACAGGATCGCCCATTAACAATAAGTAATCATTATCATTGTAATCACGCAGTTTTCTGCGTAATTTATTAACAGTTGGTTGACTACTTAAAACAACTTGTGACCCCTCCGATAATAAAAGCACTAAATCACCATACTCTTTAGCAGGTAAAATGTTTCTGCCTTTAACTTCTTGTATTACGTAAACTGTCATACTTTCTAATTGTGCAAATAATGGTTGTTTTATATTTAATCAAGTATTATATTCTAAAATTAGAAATAATAATAGGATATAATGGATTATAAATTTAAGACTGTTCCTTACGAACATCAGTTAAAAGCTCTTGGAGCCTCACATAATAAAGAAAATTTTGCTTTATTTATGGAAATGGGCACGGGTAAATCTAAAGTTTTAATTGATAATATTGCAATGTTGCATGACAAGGGTAAAATTAATGCAGCTGTAATTGTTGCACCAAAGGGGGTTTATAGAAACTGGGAAAAACAAGAGATACCCACACATATGCCAGAGCATGTCCCATATAAAATTTTAGTTTGGAATCCAACCTCTACAAAATTTTTAAAAGATTATGGTGCTTTTATAAAAGACCAAGATAATCTTAAAATATTTTTAATCAATATTGATGCGTTTAGTACATCTAAAGGAGCAGAAATTTGCAAACGTTTTTTGACAGTAACTCAATCTTTAATGGCTATAGACGAATCAACAACTATAAAATCACCTACAGCTAAAAGAACTAAAACAGTATGTAATTTACGAACTCTAGCAAAGTATAGAAGAATATTAACTGGTTCTCCTGTTACTAAAAGCCCTTTAGATTTATATACACAATGTTATTTTCTTGATCCCGAATTGTTGGGTCATGCCTCTTATTATTCTTTTAAAAACAGATATGCTGTGATGATAAGTAGAAGTGTAGCCACTCATTCATTTAAACAAATAGTAGATTACCAACGACTTGATGAACTTGAGCATAAGTTAAATCAATTTTCTTATCGTGTCCTCAAATCCGAATGTTTAGATCTTCCAGATAAAATATACACAAAACGATATATTGAAATGACGCCAGAACAAAAGAAAGCATATGTAGAAATGAAAAATTTTGCTATATCTATTTTGGAAAAAGAAACAGTGACAGCTGCAGGTATCTTGACACAAATGATTAAGCTACATCAAATTACTTGTGGTCATTTAATTACAGATGAAGGTAAAACAGTAGAATTAAAAAATAATAGAATCAATGAATTGTTAAACACACTGGAGGAGATAGATGGAAAAGTCATTATTTGGGCCGTTTACAGGCATGATATTAAAAAAATTGAAGAAGCGATTGCACAAAGATACGGAGAGAACTCTGTCAAATCTTATTATGGCGATACTGTTGATTCAGATCGTCAGGATATCGTTACTGCTTTTCAAGATAGAGAAAGCGATTTACGGTACTTCGTCGGAAACCCAAGAACGGGAGGTTATGGACTTACTCTTACTGCTAGCAATACTATCATTTATTTTAGTAATAGTTACGATTTAGAAGTTCGTATGCAATCAGAAGACAGAGCACATAGAATTGGTCAAAATAAAAAAGTTACTTATGTTGATTTTATAGCAGAAAAAACAGTAGATGAAAAAATTATAAAATCTTTGCGCAATAAAATAAATATTGCAACTAAAGTTTTAGGTGAAGATTTTAAAGAATGGCTGATTTAAGACTTCCGTAGATAATTTGTTCCTCTGTTACATAAACTAAATTAACTTTAAGTTTTTTTTGTAGTGGCGATAATATTCTACGAATAAAATGTCCCTTATGTATTCCCGATTTTCTGATTGATTGTGTTTTGACGTCAAATAAATGTAGTTTGCCTTTTGGTGAGATTGCTACTATGTCAACAGGGCATTGTCTGTGTAAAGGTGTAAATACAAAAAAACCTTTTTTTAAAAGATCTGTGATAACCAGTTGCTCGCTGACTACTCCTTTAATTTGTTTTAAATTCATCAATTAGGATTTCTATTTTAGTTTCTAACCTAATTATTCTTTCTTTTATTTCAGGTATATCTTCTAAAATAGCTTTCTCCATCATTACTTGTTTTGATTCAAGAGCCGTGACACGTTGAGATAGCATACCGTAAACAGAACCTGCTGATACAAGTATCATGCTCAGCCAAACAATATTTCTTAAATTAAAATCTTTTTCCATTACCTAATCAAAAAAGAAAAATCTTTTTTTCTCCTCCTCTGTTTCTTCTGGCTCATCTTTTTCATTAGTCATACCAATAAATCTTAATATGCTTGGTGTGAATAGCGATGTAAGTAATTGACCAATATCTTTTGCACCTAATTCATTTATTGCAAACTCTTTTCCAGCTTCACCAAAATCAGGAACTTTAGGTGCTCCAACTATTTCAACATTACTACCAGGAAAACCTACGTTTTTTGCACCTCTATCTATGCCAAGTAAATTAGCTATTAACATTTGATACATGTTGCGTGGATCGTCAGGGTCTGATGTCTTAGCAGGAATCAATTTTAAAGGCTCTGTAATTTTTTTAAAGGCATCAGGATCATCAAAAATACCTGTACCAAGACTAGATATGATTTCTAATGCTTGCTTTTGATCTGCAATTCCTGATTCCTTAGTTGGATCAATATTCATTATACCTACGCCTTCTCTATCTATGATTGTCATGTCAGGATTATTAGGGTTAGCAGATACTACGTCTCCTGATTTAAAACTCATGTTACTAGATATTTTAGGTCTTATAGGATTACCCTCATCATCGTATGTTGTTTTGAATGAAATACCCATTATGCAACAACCTGCCTTCCAACATTAGTATTTGCAATACCACTAAATACAGGATCATCTGTACCAAAAACTCTTTGTCCCGCTGCAGCAGTGTTAGTATTAATTCTATTATTAGCTAAACTTAAGTTACTTAAAGTAGACGCATTAATTGGTGCATTTAAAGTAACATCTAGAGGTTTTGTATTTTGATTTTCGTACAAGTCTTCAAAACTTGGTAATTGATTTGATAATGCTTCAGGAGGTTTATCCGGAGACATTTCCATGTAACTGTCAAATGATTGTAAATAATTTTCATCATTGATACCAAAATCACCTGTAATATCTCGAGTCAAGCTTGTTAATAGACCTTTTATTATCATTGAAGGATTACTTCTTAGTTGATCTTCTGTAATAGATGATAAAACGTCAAGTGTAACATCTTGAGATAAAGCTCTAGCTAAAATATCATACTTAATTAAAGTTGTACCTATGTTAAACAGCCCAGGAGCATTAAACATATTTTGAACCAAATCTGCACCTAATTCAGCCTGCTGTAATACTGAACCAACTTTAGGATTTGCTGAGTTAATTATTGTAAAGTATCTATCTATAGCACTTATTTTTTCTAATTGGTTGGGTGTAAAAAATTTACTTAAAGCTTCATCATTTTTTAAATTTGATATTAATTTGTTTATTTTTGTAATATCGAATTCAGGTTGTAGTGTTAATAAATCACCATCTTTATTTTGTTTTGCATTTAACTTAAAAAAATTACTTAAAGAATTTCCATCAGCTACTTTAATTCCATCTAAATCTCTTTGAAACTTAATAGCTTTTTCAAAAATTTCTTGTAAAATACCCTGTCTGGCAGACACCATAAAAGGATGATTATAATCTATTTTTCCATCAGCAAAGGCTCCTGAGTCAGCAATTATATCATCTATTGCTTTTTGTTTACCAACAAAATCATCTGCTTTTACGGTTCGTAAAACACTTTTTATTAGCTCATTTGTTGTTCCACCTTTTTCAATAGTTTCCTTAAATATATTTGAATTAGCTTTGAGCCCTAATTCTACTATGTCATCTATTTCTTTATAATCCACTCCCTCCATTAATAAGGCTAGACCATTTGGATCATCCGCTTGCCATTTTGCTAAAATAGATGCAGTTTTTGTAGGATCCTGTAAAGTTTTTCTAAGCCACAAATCTTTAACAATACCAAAAGCTTCAGAAGATCCTGTCTCATCCAAAACAGTTTTTAAGGCATGAATTTGAAAGTTACCCGGTGTTATAAAATCATTTACAACAGTCCTAACATTTGCTTTATTGTTTGTAATCGCATCAACAACAAAGTTTATTCCTCTAACATTTTCGTTAGCATCCATTTGACTATAAAGAGCTTGCATATTAAAGGCCATGTCTGAATCTACATCGGCGCCTTCGGCAGCATCTTTAAAAATGTTTTTTATTTTTTTATGTAGTGCCCTAGCTTCGGAAGCTACAAAAGGGTTGTCTGAAAATCTTAAATTAAATAATTCCCTTTGTACTTGTATTAAACTATTAATGTGTCGACTTGTTACAGGTGTGCTTGTAAAATTTAAAACTGCTGGCAATTTATTAAAGTCATTAATTATTCCAAGAAGTATTTGTGAATCTTTGTCCTTACCTCCAAAATATACTTTAGGCTCTATTACTTTTTCAGCACCCGTGTCATCTATAATTGTTATTTTTTCACCTTTATTAAATGCTTGAATATTTCTTTTACTTTGTTTCATACTGTTTTGAACATTTTGAATAAGTAAACTTTCTCCGTTTAATTCTCCATTTTTTGATGCAAGACCTGCAATTGTTTGCCTTATTTCAGAAACTGAATTATTAGATGCTGTATTCCATTTTACAAAGGCTTCATTAAGAACATCTGCTGCTTGATCAGGTGACATGTTACCTCTGACAACACTTAATATGGCGTTCTGATAATTTTCTTCTAATGTTTTTTGAGCACCTAACACTAAATCCATTGTAAATTTTTCACCGTCAGCCATTTGATTTAATAAATCTGTTGCAGATTTTATTTGACTAGCAAATTTTTCTTTAGGCAATTTATTAAATTCTGCTGATTGAAAAAAAGTTCTTCTAAAAAAGGGTGATGCAATTAATTGACCGACCATCGCTGGTTCTAAATTATATTTATTTGAGATATCTGCTATTTCTTTTGTTATTTGATTTTTAGTAACAAGTTTTGTATTTCCAGAAAGGTAAGCAGGAATAAAATCAAATGCTTTAAACACACCTGCAGATAGAGCAGCTTCTTGTAAATTATTAAAATTAGCAAAATTATATAAAAAAGGTAAATCTCCTTCTTGTGCAAACGCTCCTTTGTCATAACCATAGTATGCGTCAACTGCTTGGTCCACGTTTTTTCCAAATAAATTACCAAAACCAACTCTAAATAAAGGGTTGTTGGCTATACCTCTAAAAGTTTTTAATAATAGGTCTGTGCCAAATCCTATGCCTTTTAAAACAGGTATTTGTGTTTTTTGAGAATAAGCAGAAAGTGATCCTAATACATCACCAAGAGTTTGAAAGTTAGTCATCGAACCAGCAAATTGTAAAAGTTCATTTGAAAAATAATCATTACCAATGCTGTCAAACATTCTATAATTTTTGTCACCAGGTAATTTAAATACTTCAAAATCTTCGGTTGTGTCACCACCCATAGGTATAGTTAATTTTGTAAATTCACCTTCAGGAAAAAACTTTAAAAATCTTTTTCTTCTATTTTTAAAATCTAAATCTCTACCAAGTAAAAAGTGTAAGGACATATTTTCACCAGCTGGCAAAGATTCATTAATTACATTTAATCCAGAAATTTCTGAGATATACTGCACTTTTGCATCATTTAATTCATTCTGTAACTTTGAAATATCGCTCATAGCTAATTGATTAGCATAATTTAAGGTGTCTAACCCTAAAGGTACTTCTATTTTACCATCTTGTATGTCGTTGTAATATTTTTCTTTTATTTCATTCTTTTTTTCTTTTGATACGTTAAAAATTACATTTACATCATCGAACTGAGAAGAAAGTTTTGGTGCTTCTACAAAAAAAGAATCTTCAGTTACTGCACTATTATTTTTTTTATCGTCTTCTACAGCCATTATTGTCCTCTAAACGGATACAAATTAAAAATTTTAGTTTCAATACGGTTGTTGTTTGCTTTTAGATCTTCTGGCTGATAAAGTCTTAAACCATAAACGGGCGAATTAGGTGCAAACGTAATTGTTGACACAGAGCCATCCGGTTTTATAAATTCACCATTTTCGTTCGAATAACCAACAACACCAAAATTACCATCCGTCGATTTAAATTCTTTTACAAGATTATAACTAACACCATTTGCAGATTTAAATATTTTTTTATTATCAGGTAAATTTTCAAGTCCATCAATAGTATACGGTTTTAAACCCTTATCAAATTTAGCTACCTGTTCTTCAAATTTTTCTTTATTTTGATCTTGCAATTGTCTTACAATTTTAAAAATTTCTCTTTGCGCTTTACTTTTATCAGCTATAGATAATGCTCCTTGTTCATTAAATTTAGCTGTAAAGACTGCTTCACCATCTAATCCTAATAACTCACCAGAATTTAAAAAATCATCATATAACTCTTTTGATTTCATTTCTAATTCTGCTTTGTTTTTTGCAATATCAAGAATTAATCGTTGACCATCTTTTGATAAAAATAGTTGTGATACTGAACCTCTTAAAATATCTATTTCTTGTTGGTTTAAATTACCTTTGAAAAATTCTGCATTTAACAAAGTAAATAATTGATTGAAAGAACTTAAAGTTTCTGTGTTTGCTAAGCTTGTATCTTCTCCAATAAATTTATTTATTACACTATACACAGGTGAATTTTGTAAACTTGGAAACGTGTCAAAAATAGTTGCCAATTGTTGTCTTAACGCTTGTCCTGAACCGGATATTGCAGTATCTATTAAAGGTATAGCTCTTTCAATTTGTTGAATTTTAGCAAAACCTTGATCATAGGCAGCATCATAAGTATCACTTAAATTATTAACATCGTCCGCCATACTTTGTAAGTTTATTTTTCCTTCTTCAATTTTTAATAAGTCTTCTGCACTTGGTTCTGTTTTTAAATCTTTTTCTAAAGCAAGTACGTTGTATGCCGCTTTTAAAGTGCTAATATCTTTTTCGTTAAAAGGCACAGTTTGATCTAAACTATCAAATATTGGTGCTAAACCAGGAATATTATCTTTTATAAAAGCCACCGCATCATTATCAACTTTTGAAGTATTCAAAAGACCATCGAAAGCTGTATCTATAGATCTTTCTGTTTCTGTAGATCTATCTTTTTCAGGAGGTGTATTAGCCTCAGCTTCTAAGACTGTTATAAATTGACCAGGATTTTCTGGATCAGGTGTTACTAGTCTTGTATTTTGTGGTACTTTTATATAATCATCAGCTTGATCTTCTGCTTTAAAAATTTCATTACCTTGATTGTCGATTACCGTAGTGCCTGGTGGTACTTTTATTAATTGTTTTTTGTCAACTTCACTCGTGCTATTATCAAAAATAACTTCATTAGTTTCTTTATTTAATAAAACACTACCTTTTGGTACCACAATCTCTTTTTCTACTTCTTTTGGTGTAGCGGCTTTAATAATTTGATATTCATTATTTTCATCTATAAATCCTAATTCTTGTTGTGGGCTTGATTTAATTACATTTATGCCAGTATCTTTACCTTCAAATTTTTGACCACCAAGAAATGCAATTTCATTTGGTTTTAATTTTATTAGTGTATCATCAGGATCGACATCTACTTGTTTAAAAACTGTTTTTTCAATAACTGTGCCAGGATTTTCAGGATCCTCGTAAGTCATTATTAAATTACCATCCACTTCTTTGAGATTATAATCTAGGGCGCCTGTAGCTATTGTATTACCCGCTGTATCAACTAGCACGTCTCCTTTACCTAAAACTTTAGTTTCATCTTTTTCGTCTTTAGTTAATTCAGCAGAAATCATATCTTTAAATAAATCAATCGTGCTTTGTGCAGCTAAAGATTTGACTTGTCCTTCAATATCTGGAGCAGGTTTTATGTTTGCAAGTGCAGGAGTTGCACTGCTAATTCTATTTAGCGTATCTAAAAAAGGAGGTAGAGGTTGCGAAGTTAAAGGTTGTCCTCCAGCACCAGCTGCAGATACTCTTTGAAAAAAATCTAATAACGCTGGAAAGTTTCTAGAAAAAGAACTTTCTGGCTCTGGAATAGCGTCTCTAAACAACGCCTCAAAAGTATTTTTATATGGCTGTAAAGTGGCTAAATTTACATTTGTTAATATATCATTTATTGCTTCTTGTTGAATTTTATTTTCATCACCACTGTAACGACCGGGACCATCTACTAAACCACGTTTAGTTTTATTTGGAACTAATCCTGAAGTAATGCCAACACCACGGGAGCTTTGTTTAAAACCACCTGGTGCGTTGGCAAACATTTTTCTGTTATAAACAGACATCTATAGTTTTCCAAAGCCTTCTAACAATGCACCAATACCTGTACCAAGTGAACCAATACCACCTGCAAAGGTTAGGAATGGATTTGCAGGTGTCACTGGTATTTGTGAAATAGTTTGACCACCAAAAGGTAAACCTGCCAATACATCTGTACCAAAAGATATACGTTGAAAAGGTTCTTGTTGTTGAGCTGCAAGATTTTGTCTTTGAGCTTCTAAACCTGCTTGTAGTAATTGTTGTTGCTGACCACCAATACTTAGTAAAGTATTTAAATCCTGACCAAACATACCTTGACCTAATTGACCAATACCTGCTTGAAGTCTTGCTAAATTACCTAACTGTTGTCCAGCTCCTAGTTGTCTTCTTTGTTGTGCTTCTTGTGCAGCTTGTGCTGAAGCTAATGCTTGTTGATAGTTTCTAGACGCATCTTCAAATACTCTTCTTGATTTAATATCACCAATATTTCTATCTAGTTCTGCTTGTTGTACACCAAATCTAGAACCACCAAAAGCTCCTGCTCTTGTTGCTTGTCCAGCTAAATTAGTTCTAGCTATATCACCTTGTCTATCTATTTCTTTTAAAGCTTCTTGTGTTACAAATTGTTGATACGGATCTCTAAATTGATCAATGACTGCTGTTGTAGGAGTAAATTGCTGGGTTGCACCTGTAAGAGCCTGACCTGCTGTGGTAGCAGTTTGACCTGCTTGAGTAATAAACGGTTGAAATGCACCAATGCCTTGTTGAGCTAAAGCAAAAGCATCTTGTTGAGGTTGCGTGAACCCTGCAACTTGTTGCATGGGTATATTACGAGGAACATTAATTAAACCTTGTACATAATTAGGATCACCTGGATCAAGATCTGGCGTTCCAAATAAAGTTACGAGTAAATCTTTTTGTCTGTCCTGCACATACGGTGGAGGTAGTTGCGTTTGTATTTGTTGTTGTACCGCCATTATGCTTGTCCCTCAAACTGATCCATCATTTCATACATTCTTCTTGCACCTTCCATTCTGTTACCACCGCCAGCTCCTCTAACAGCTTTTGCCGTCATGACAAATTCACCATCACTTAACATAGCAGGTATACTATCAGAAGTTCCCGTTCCTGGTCCATTTATTTGACCGGTCTTACGTGGGAAACTACTTGGATCACCACCTGCAGCTAAATTCATTATACCACCATCTGCAACATTTTGCACTAGTTGTCCACTTGTATCAATATATGGACCAACAATACCTTGCCCTAATAATAATTCTATTAACTTTCCTTGATCTGTATTTAAAGGCTTGCCTTGATAATCTGTACCAAATGTAAAGTCAGTAACTTCTTGCTCCTCTGGTAAGTCAAAGGCACCTGTTGGTTTTAAGAAAGCTCCTGTTGCTGCTGAAGCTTTTGACAAATTAGATAATAATTTTGCTGCATCTACTTTTTCTTCTCCGTCAACCATTTTTGTAGGTATAAATTTACCACCACTACCAATTAAACCGTCAATGGCTGCTTTGTCACCAACAGCTTTTTTACCTAAGAAAAATTCGCCAAAACCACTTGCACCTTTTCCAAATTTACTACCGCCTTGTAAAGCTTTCATGAAGGCACTATCACCAAAAAGTTGATTACCTTTCGTAAGATCTACACCACCAAATTTTAAACCTGGTGATTGACTAGCTAAAAATGCTGCCGCAGCAATATCACCAAATCCAGCATCAGGATCAGCCAATGCGCCAATTCCTGCAAATAGAGGGTTTCCGGTGGCAAGTGCTAATGCAGTTCCTAAATATTTTTCACTATCACCTGGTAGTATTTTAGCTACCGTTTTTCTTAGTTTTTTAAGCATAATCTCCTATTGCAATATATGTGATTGAAGCAAGGAGGCTGGCCTTGAGTATAAGCCTAATTAATCGTATAAATATAGTCAAATTTCTAGTAATGTGCAATGAGAAATATGAATTTTGATATAGAGAAAGTCCCTATGGTCCGAGTTACGTGGTTAGACGCCCGTGATATGGAAACAGGGTGGTTGCCTATAAAGGATATAACTAATGCACCGTTGGCCGTGTGTCAAGAATTAGGATGGATGGTTGTAAATACAAATGAAAAGATTGTAATTATGCGTTCTTGGTGTACAGACAAGGACGACAATCATGGTGGTGGAGCAATAGCTATACCAAAAGGATGGGTCAATAAAATAGAATACTTGGGAGTACAATATGCAGAAAGAAACGACGATAGCTAATTTATTTGGTAAATCAATTTACAAATGCACCATAAATAATTACGACGAATACAATAAACCTTTAGTAAAAGACATTGAATCATTTGTAAAAGAGAAACCTGGTAGCGTTGCAGCTACAACAGACGTTATGGGTAACACAAATGGTGCTAATCTTGAAGACGCCGTAGACAATTTACATCGAAGATCTAATTATAAAGATTTATTTGTAGAATTAGATAAACACGTAATAGAGTTTGTAAAAGCAAAAGGTTATGACACAGACAAGTTTGATGTGCATTTTACAAAAGCTTGGGCAACTTACACCACTAAAGGTCAGTACATAGCTAGTCATAAACACACAGCAAGTCATTTTAGTTGTGTATATTATGTACGTAATGATAACATGGGTAATGTTAGGTTTGAGCAAGAGCTTGCAACTCAAACAGGTTTATATGTACCGCCGACGGAACAGTACATAAAAAGTTGGAATGAATTAAATTTTGCAAGTTACACAGTCCCAGTTCAAACAGGAGATTTTGTAATATTTCCTAGTGAATTATTACATTATACAGAAACAAATGAGAGAGACATACCTCGTATAAGTATTAGTGCAGATATATTGATGACCATGAAAAATGGTGTTAGCACTGAACATTGTTTGCCACACCCTAAAAGTTGGGCAGTTATTGATGTCAAGTAAACTTTTTAAAAAAGTTCTGTTGATTTCATACAAAACATGTTTACATTAGGTTCTCACCAAAATTAACAATCACAGGAGAAAATATGGAAAACGAAGACATAAACAAAGCCATTGCCTACCTTGCAGATAAGGTGAGCAAATATCACGAACGACTACTAGCTATCGAAAGAGATGTTGAAAGACATTTAAACGATTCAGAAAAACATCGTTGTGAAGATTGTGAGTGTGAGAACCGTTAAAGTTCTCCACCAGATCCAAATACGTCAGGCATTTTGACGACACGGATAGTAACATCCTTCTTTTTTGTTGAAGCCCAAGGATTACCG
>FUFK010043849.1_pt1 | contig 22212 bp, 12 predicted proteins | sample 1021851 | NCBI WGS metagenome assembly FUFK01 (sample SAMEA51879418, study PRJEB19060) | metagenome
GTCAAAGATGTTGATGTGGTTACTACACCATCAAGACTCTCATGACTTTTGCCTTCAGAATCAATCAGTGCAAGATAGTTATTTGATCCACCACCAGTTGTACCTGCAGTAGCATTATTTGGTGCTTGTATAGTAATACTATTATTAACTGCACTCTCTGCTTGTATGTTTAACCAACCAGATTGTGATAATGTTGATAAGTTTATACCACCAACTATAACAGCACCACTACCGCCAGGTGCATTTGACACTGTGATAGTTCCCACCATACTAGGATGATTGCCACACTGATAAACATATGTTCCTGCAGTATTTGGTGTCCAAGATACTGTTGCAGTACCACTAGAACCTTGACCAGTAGCAGCTGGTGTGCTTACGTTCGCACCACCACTTGATACTCTAATATAGAATGGGTGACTACTTGATACACCACTTAAGTTAAAGTTAATTGTATCTCCAACATATACACCTACTCCTGCATTATTACCACTAACAGAACCATTTCTATCTGTTCCACTAAGGTTGTAAAAACTAAATGAGGGTGAAGTTGTTGTTAAATTATACGTTGTTGGTGTAGTGGATGATGCTCCTGCTGTAGATCCTGTAGTTCTGAGTTGGCATTTTTTACCAACGTTGCCTAAGAAATGAGATGAGTCAGCTGGATTGAATTTTACTTCTACAAAGTTACTTCCTGATAAAGTGACATATGGATTGTCTATAAGTTTCTTATCTATTATGCTGTTTGTAGGATAGTTGCCATGTGTACCTGTTCTAATGTCACCAGCTGATCCCGTAGTTCTCATGAAAGTTTTTGCTAAACCGCATAGATTATTTGTGGTTAAAGTATATCCATTCTTACCGCACCATGACGCAATAATTCCTGCAACTATAGGTGATGAGAATGATGTGCCATCTATATAAGTGTAATTTGATACACTGGTATATGGTGTGTTAGCAGTCCAATCATATAGAGGTGTTAATATCTTTTCGCCAGGTGCAACAGTTGTACAACCAGATCCATAGTTAGAAAAGAACGCCCATCTATCATTGTAAGATGTAGCACCAACTGTAATTTTATTCTGGTTTGTATCTACGTTATTGATACCACCATTAGTATTATCAGGGTATCCTGCTGTTCTTCCACCAGCTTTTATTTTTGTTTGGCAAGGTCCTGCAGTCACATCACTACTATTAAGGAATCCATTACCCGCAGATCTAACAATAATAATATTTTTTTGACCCGCTATGGTTCCTTCAATATCATCTAACATCTCCTCATCAGTTCCTGTGTCATCTCCACTATCATTAAGTTCTATGTTAGGTGAGTTTTGTGTAGGTAAACTAGTTCCGAACGATGCATTGATAACAGCTGGACGATTATTGCCCTTATAATTGGCATCAGTACTATCATTATGATCTATAACTGCCTGATATGCTGCTAGTATTCCACTATAAGAACCACTTACTTGACTGTCAAATGCCTTAAGTGAGAATATTTTTGTATCTTTTGCTATTCCAGCTGTTCTTCCTGCTGCAAGAATAGCACAGTATGTTCCATGTCCATTGTCATCTTCATTGTTAGAACCATATGTGCCCGCATAGTGTGATAACTGATATACTCTGTAATTTTGTTGTTCAGCAGTTCCGTTAAGATCACTAACAAAATCAGGGTCATACAACTCAGGATGTAATGCTGCGTTGTTACCTGTAGGTCTACTTGCACCACGAACACCAGAGTCTATAATATAAATGTCTACACCATCACCTGATGAGTTTGTGCTTTGACTAAATTGTCTGTTTAAATATTGCCTATCTTGTTTTGTAATCCTATCTAAATGCCAGTAATCAAATATGTTTACAGTTCCCCATCTATCTGGAGATACACTTATTCGTCCCATCCCTGAGTGCTGAGTGCAATAGTAATATAAAATTGTTGGTGTAGATGAACTTACCGTTACTGTTGTAGCACCATCTGTGCCAGGTGTTCCTGTAACACTAACTCCTGCAGTCAATTCAGTTCCACCAGTAGTCCATGTGCCATCTTGTGTTTCTGAAAATCTCAATGGATGAGTGGCATTAGAGGAATCACTCTGATCAAATGTGTAAGTTCCACCTTGTAAAAAACCAGATTGATTATATTGTCTCGTGTATGTTCCACCCTGTGTTTGTGAAAACACATAGAAATTGCTACCACCAATATTTTGAACTTTTACATATATTGTTCCACTTCCAGTTGTTGTTAAACTTCTAGTATTGCTTGTTGCTTGCCCTGATGCAGGAGTATTAATTGTTGTTGATCCAGAAGTCTCTACTGTTGCAGATGACAAAGTAGGCATGGGATCTCCCGCGTATACCTCAGCATCCCATGTAGCATTCTTAACTACATTTAATGATTTTAATTGTGGTAGTAAGTTACTTTGATACGCTGCAGGGCAGTCAAAAGTAATTATCTGAAATGATCTGAATTGTTCGACAAAGGATAAGTAACCATATAAATTCAAGATCGCTGCACATGCTTGATCTATGCTATAGTTATCGTTGATCCTTACTATTACCTTCTTCATCCTATGGTACAATAAGTCCTTCAGATCTATTTAGTCCAAATCCTATACACAAAAAAATACCCAAAAAATTTTTTTGGGATATTTGGAATTAGAAAGTCAATTTTGAATTAGGTTCCGTCTCCTGCCTTTGCAAGTAACTTCTGAACCTCACCTTCTGACATCTGTTGCTTGCCCATTTTTTCTACAGGTTTGCAGAACTTTATGTCATGCTTTTCATCAAACACGAACTTGGTTCTTAGATGTGTCCTATCTCTTTCTACTATTAAATGATACGTATGTCCATACAAAGTCGTATTAAAACCTAGAGATATGATAGTTCTACCATCATATAACTCTCCTACTTTGTAAGGACATGTTTCTGCAGTTCCATCAAACTTAATATGGAACTGTCTAGAATTTACGTGTTCTTGTTGTCGTAGTTCACTTGACTTCTTCAGTGCCATCTTCTTCTGGTTTCTTAAGTGTCATGTTAAGTGCCTCAATCGCACCTTCTAATCTTAACACTTGCTCTTTACGAGAGTCTAATTGTTTTTCCAGTTCAACAATTGTTGCTTTTTGTTCTTTCAGTTGGCCAGTAAACTCTTTGACCATTTGGGAAGCGTCCATGTTTTAGAATAATAACGTATATTATATAGGTGCGAAAATTTGTATGGTTACTCTAAAAGTATCTGTATTGTATGAGATAGGAGTGACAAAATGCAGTTCACTTTCATCATTTATTACAAGTGTATTGTAAGTTGGAGCGATTGCTTTCATTGTATCGGAGTCGTTTGGTTTCCAAACAAATATCCCACCCCAATTAAGATTCCAAACATCATTTAGATATAGCGTTGCTCCAAACTTGTAATTCATATCTTGATGACATGAGATAGCAGATCCCTTTTGCCATACATGATACTTTACAAATATTTCTGAGTATTCTGGTAATACGTTTTCCAACTCTGATAAAAGAAGTTTTCGTATTCTATCAGAGCAATTTGATATTAAAACTGTTCCTGTTGAATTTAATCTTAAAGTAGGTTCCCAGAAAACCTCACTAGTTCCCCAAGAATCACTTTGTATTTTATTTCTTAACTCTTTTGATACTTCTTGTATTAGACCTTCACTTAGTACATTATTTAATACCTTCATATCAAATGTCGATTCTTGTCATACTATCCGTAATTGCATTTGGCAACGAAGCAAATTGTAGTTCTGCTACTTCTGCATTGCCAGGATTGTTATCATAATCAAACCTAGCTAGGTTCAATTGCCAAGAGTGATTTTGATGGTCGTTTTGTTCTTGCGTAGATATTACTTTTTTATATGCAACTTTACATTTCCACACTCCATCTTTGTATAGATCTACAAGTTTTACATTTGGGTCATACATTTTTATAAGGAGATTAGTTAACTAGTAAAAGTATTTATAGTATTGAAGTATGATATCCTTTGCTTATGAATATCATTTTCATTTGGAAGGTCACATTCAAACTCAGGATTGAATCCTCTTTTCATTGGAATGATGTGTGTCAATGGTGTTCCTGCTTTGATAATTTCAGTTCCATCCAATACATGCCAGTACAATTGAGATATTACTTTGGTTGAATGTTTAGGATCTAGAATTCCAGTAACAGAACTAAATCTTTGTTCTTCGGTGTAATGAAGATTTGTCATCCAAAATACAACGTCATCAGGAGCAGTAACTTGCCAACCACCATCAACCTTTAAGATTGATTTTAACGTATTGTGTGGAGCAGGGCAGTGTTTATGTAAGACTTCTTCTTTATGAGTAGCGAGTGGAGCAAACCCAAGTTCGCTATGTTGAAAGGGTAAGTTAAGGTCAACGGTATTTCCATCACCATTAGTTACAACTCTAAAATCATAAGGACATGTTAGAATATAACCTGTGTCAAAAAGAGACTTAATGCCAGGACATTTTGCAATGTTATTAGGTCTAAATCCAGTAAAAGGACATCCAGATTTTAAATCTTTATAGTCTTTTTTAAATTGCTCTGTTGGTTTTTTCAACCAAGATCTATTTAATTTAGATGCTCGTATGAGTGGATAATTTTCTACTATACCATCAATTGCATTTGTAAATCTTATTTTTTTCTTCTTTTTAAAAAACATTATGAAGGTATACTAAAATTAAAGTTGATCAACATTCTCCTATCTTTTTCTGGTGGAGAACCGCAATGATATTGTCTAGCAGGAAATAAAATTAATCTACCTTTTTTTGGAGTGACTCTATCAATATATTTCCATTTATGCGATCTTCTTTGACGCATATCAACATCATCAATTTGCTCTTTGAATAAAAAAGTATCTCCAGTTGAGTCATGTGGATAATAAATTGCACTCCAAACATCACGTTTAGATTCCTGACAATCCGTATGTGGAACGTAGTGTAATGGTGGATTTGGGATAGGAGTTTGATGAATACCTCTAATTCTATACCCTTTATGGTCAGGAATTAAATCATCGGTAATTTTGCAAGTCAATCCTAATAAAGCATAAAACAAAGCATGATTCTGGACGGTACCCATTCCTAATATCTCAAGCACCCATTGAGAATACTTATCTTCAGTTGCTTGCTCAAATGCAACAGTATCAGTAATTTGAGGATTTTCTCTAGCGTCTTCAGGACCGTAGTCCATGTTTGGTTGATATAACCACGGAGTAGAATGAGAACCCATCCCTTTCAATATTTCATCTTGATAGGTTTTTGAAATAAAGTCATCAATGACTTTAAATTTTTTATATCGCGTGAACATGAAGTAAGTTACAAGTTAATTATATTATAACACAATTATTTTATTTTATCCAGAAGTTAGTTGTTTGGGAAAATACAGCACTCGCATTGTTTACTCCATACCCATCACCAAACCATTGAATACCTCCCCAACCAGTGTTGGTATAATACCCCTCACAACAATTACAAGTGTAGTTTCCTAACGAAGAAATTTCATAAGTGCTTCCTGATGAAGTAGCGTTAGCACTACCAATACCAACTGCAATAGTTCCAAGACTTTGGTTAGGGAAACCACTACCAGCTGGGTTAGCAAACTGTGTTCCTCCTGCAAAATACGCCCAAATATTAGAACTGTTATTCCAGTTACCACCTTGTGAACTCTTTACAAAGTGAACAGTTTTGTATGTTCCTGTTCCTTGATTTGGTTGTCTATCACCATACCAAGCATCAAAACTATGACCAGACATTGCATAGTTTGTTGCTCCAGTTGAAGACCACAAAGATCCTCTATTTGCAGGAGATAAACCATTATGTCTATAATCATTACCTGTTGATTCTGCATCACCCAATACTGACATTGGTGGTGCATTTCCACCAGATGCAGAGTTCCTAGGAAATTCAAAATAGTTTCCGTTACTGCAACCTTGATTAGGCCAGTTTCCGTTTTTATATACTAGAATCCATCCACCACCATCAGTAGTCATGTCACACCAGAATGGCATGTTACCATTGAAGTTAGTGCTTATCCAATAGATACCGTCTGGTGCTGTAGGACGTGCTGACTTAATTGCACGAGCACTTGTAGCTGGATTACTAGGACCTCCTAATGGTTCTGTATAAGCAGTATTTGTTTTATATCTTACAATTACGATACCACTTCCACCAGTTCCACCATTGTATTGTGGGGTTCCTCCGTAACCTCCACCGCCACCGCCACCAGTATTGGCAGAACCAGCTGCACCATCTGAACCATTATTATTTCCACCACCGCCACCGTCGCCACCGCCACCAGGACCTCCTTGTGCTCTAAAACCGTTTTGTTGATTTGAGTTATAGTTACTATTATCATCGGCACCGCCACCGCCACCTCCTCCTCCGAAGGTTCCAGATTCGCCATAGGAAGTTCCAAAAACAGTGCTTAAATTTACACCATGTCCACCAGTTCCTGCATATCTACGTCCTGTAAAGTGTCCTCCACCTCCAGCTCCACCGCCACCAGATCCATATGGATCTCCACCAGATGCACCAGAGTTATACCAACGACCACCTGTATGTCCCATCGTATAGTCATTGTTAGAAAAACTTCTAGCAGTTCCACCACCACCGCTAGGACTTGAACCCGCTGCTTCTCCACCGCCAGATCCACCAAAATTACCTTGTCCACCAGCTAACGCTGCGTCTCCTCCTCCACCACCAGAGGCAGCGTAAGATCCAAACATACTAGTCTCACCATTAGTACCATTACTTGCTTGACCAGAACTAACTCCACCTTGTCCACCAATACCTCCAGCTCCAACACCAACATTATAGGTTTGTCCAGCTTCAACTGTGAGGTTTGTAAGTAGACGGACTGCACCAGCTCCACCGCCACCGCCACCATGCCAAGTAGCGTTAGCACCACCGCCACCGCCTCCACCGCCACCGACGATGAGTACATCAACCTTAGATCCTGCAGGAGCAGACTTTACTTCAAACGATCCAGAACCAGTAAATACGTGTAGAGTGTATCCAGTTACTGATGTGGTGTCAATATTATTTCCTCCAGTAGCTCTGAAAGGACCTCCAAACTCAGTAATGTTTACCCAACTGTCACCATCCCAAAGTTGAGTAAGTCCCTCATCAGTATTGTAGATTAACTGACCTGTAGCAGATCCAGTAGGTCTAGTGGCATTAGTAAAATTTGGAAGATTAACTCCAGTAGTAGCAGTAACTTGACCAACGTTTAGATTCGACATTCTAAAAAATCCTAATAATTTTATTTATTGCTTACGGAAAGCAAGTCCATAACAAGCATATCCACCATAGAAAGAACCAAATGATTGGTTCGACCTAGATGCATCCTTGATAACAATTTTGTATGCAGTGTATGCTGTAGTATTAGCGAAGTTTGCGGTTACAGTATTTCCCTCTCCTATTGAATTACTACGTCCACCACCATTCAAATTGGTTGCAATCAAAGTCCAGAAATCATTATCTCTGTAGTTTCCATAATCAATTCTATTATTTGTTGCATATACATCAAAATATCCAAAGTTATTTGAGTGATTAATATTTATAAATTGATCCAAAACAATACCAGTTGGGTAAGTATCATACATATCAATTGCAACATGATGAGGGAAGTTACCTTGACCTTCGTGACCACCATGTAATCCAAACCCATTACCAGTTCCAGCCCTTCTATCAAAATCCCAAACTTGAGATGGCATTGAATAATCTCCAACCTGACCAGTCCATTGGTAAGTTGAAGTTGCGTTTTGTGCCTCAACATCTACGAAACATTTAACACTAGCAAAACCATTGTAATAGTGTGTATTTGTTCCATAGAATCCAGATGGAGGAGTGTAACCGTTTGGATATGTTTTTGCCCATTCTGATTTGGGATACAACATAGCCCAAGAAGTAACAAGATAATATCCATTAGTATCATTGTTTCCTGTACCATTCAATCTATAGTAACGATAACCAGAACTAGCATCTAAACTTAATAGATATTTTTCCATACCTTTATCACCCGCATTTCTACTAGAAATAATAGATGCAGCACTTAATCCTGTTTCAGTTTTTGGTGACAACCAAGCTTTACTAGCAGAATTTCCGTTATATGATTTTAAAGGACCTTCCCATTGACCTGGATGTATTCTCCACTCAGCAATTTTAGTATAATTTGATCCATCATTGGATCCTTCAATCCAAGATGTTTGAGGCATATGGTTTTGAGTGTAAGCGGTAACTATTGCTTTAGTTGGAGGAGTGGTGACGACTGATCCAAAATCAACTCTAGTCCAACCAGGACCGTTACCAACATATTCTTGGAAACCATGATTTGTCCAAGATTGGTCATGAGGTGATGCAGGCCAATAACTTTTAATTGCTTGATGCCTTTCTTCTCCACCATTTCCATTACCATTTGACCTTGACCAATATGAGTTACTTGACCCTATGCCAGGTCGGTTTCTGTATATGTTTGGTTCTGTAAGAATATCAATATATCCGTCATACTTATCTGCTATTGGATCAAATGCATTGTACCACACTGAACCAATAGAGATCTCCATTGAGTTTGTATCTGTGTTAAATCTAAGAAAACCGTCACTGTGAGATGGTCTTTGTGCAGTAGTTCCTTTGGGAATACCAAGAGCAGAACCTGCATTTGACAAGTCAAGACTAACACCCGNACTGGTCAATACATAACCCGCACCAGCTACGTTACTAATTTCATCTACTTTTAACTTACTTGCCATGGTTAGTCAATACTTACTGTAGGATACTTTTGATCTATTTCTTTTCTAACCTTGCGTATCTCATCAAGTTTAGAAGCATCATCATTTACGAGAGCATCAATAGTCTCTTCTTGAGTTGGATATTTATTTCTCCTCAAGAGTTCACATTCTTTATTTAGTTGACCAACATAAACGTCTGTGTTAGTCAAATTTTCTAACCACTCTTTTCTTGTAACATTATCATCATCCCAATTTAACCAAAGATGATAATCTTTTGTTACCATTTCTAATTCATTATCAGTCATAATAATTATCTAACCCAAAGTGTATAGTTGTGAGGAGTTCCAGAAATACTGTTTGGTGGATAGTCACCCCAGTTTGATTTAGGAGTAACATCACGCCTGTCTTGGTTTCCGCTTCTGTTAGTGAAACATCCTAGTCCAGCTGGCAAGTCAACGTTATCTCCCGCATTGTGTCTATGCCATGCGATCATAGATCTATCTTTGTTTCCATCCTGAGCACCATCTCTTTCACCAAATTTCAATAATAGAATACTCTTATTACCAGATTCTAATGCAGGATCAACAACTCCAAAGTTAGTGATACTAACTGCCCTAACTCTACCATTATTATAAGCAGAACTAGAGGTCTCAGAACCGTTAGTAAGCCAAGAAAGAGATCCCCAGAAAGCAGCAAAACTAGAATTACTACTGGTGATTTGTCCTGCGTTTGTATATAATAAATTTCTTTGACCTGTTCCCTGATCCTTAATTAAAAATTGTGTAAATGGACAAGCGTTCCATGCTTGACTTTTGTAATCACTATTTAAACTTAATGATCCATACGTGGTATTATCTTGCCAGATTCCAGTATCTTGTGCGGGGTTAAGTGGATTTCCCCAAATATGAGCAGCGTTATTAATAGACTCATTACTATCATTGATGGTTCCGCAATGCATCCAACCACCACCATCAGTATCCATATCACAAATAACTTGGAATGCTGCTCCACTAAATCCAGATGGTTTGATCCAGTATGTACCACTTTCTGCAGTTGGATCTGAAGTTAGAATTGCAGATGCACTAGTAGCAGCACTACCCGCAGTTCTACCAAGTGCTGTCGAACCAAGTGTAAACCACTGTCCAACATAAATTTCTAAGACAAACGTTTCAATCATATTATAACCAATAAAACCATCAACAGGAGAAGATGGTCTGGTTGAAGTTGTCCAAACTGGAATTTTTAATTTTGAATTAACATCAAGCGTATGTGCACTCGGTATTCTAATCGTATTGTTGTGTGCACTAATTCCTTGAATGTCGTGAACTGAAAGTATGCTCATAATTTATACAATGCTCCAAGTACCACCACTACTAATTGTTACTGTTGTACCGTTATTTATACTGATAGGACCAGCGGACATGCAGTTGTCGCTAGAAGAAACTGTAATGTTTTCAGCAACTGTTTGACGGTTACGTTTGAATACACCGTAAGAGTCAATCCACTGTTTGTCACCACCAGCTCTCAATACTGTAGTCTTCTGACCACTAGATAATGATTCAAGTGCCTCTATATTAAGACCACTATTACCACGAACGCTAACTCTGTATGATGTTTGTTCGGAAGAATCTCCATGGAAGTTCCAAAGACCATTACCACCCATTCTAGCAACACTAGTTGTTCCAATCTGGAAGTAAATATCGTTAGCAGCAGCTAGTGCAGTATAACTGTTGTTGGCGAAGTAGAATCTTCTAACACCATCAGTTGAGTTGATAGAAGTGTTAACACTACCACCTAAGTATGGTAAACCTAATGCAGTATAACCTTGAAGTCTAGCAGCGTTTAGATTAGGAACCTCAGTTGTAGATGATACGCTAAGTGGTGCAGTACCAGTTGCAACTGTAGATGTAAGTTGTGAAGTTGTGCGGATAGCACCGTTAACATCAAGAGGATAACTTGGTGTTGTATCATTGATACCAACGTAGTATGTTCCACTATCCTGTCTCAAGGTCATTACATTGATATCATTAGCAGAAGAGTTTCTAAGACCAAACGTAGCAATTGCTCTGTCACCTGAGTCGCGACCCGCTTTAATGAATATACCACGATCATTACTATGGTGACCAATTCTTAAAATAGCACCAGTGTCGTTTGAGTCAGAACCCGCAGCAAAGTGTGCAACTTCTTGGAAACCTGATGAACCACCACCAGCTGTAACTGCAAACAATGTAGTGTCTGTGCCAGCTGAGAAGTTTGCTTGTGGATCTTCAGTTCCAACTCCTAATCTACCGCCACGGAAGAAAACATTATTATATGCTAGAGATGTCCCATTCCAAGCAAGATTGTTGGTATCATTACCAAATCTAATACCACCTGTATTACTATTGCTTCTACCATTAAGTGCCATGATGTTAGAAGCTGCCTTACCTATGTTAATACCCGCAGAACCACCAAGTTGTAATATTGAAGTACCTGAGTTGTTAAAGATACCTTGGTCAGCAGTCAAGTCATTAACTGTTAAGTGACCTGATGCATCTCTACGTGCAAGAGTGTTTGCACTAGCAGACGTTGATTGTGTATAACCATCAACATAGTGAGCGTCTAGTTGTGATGATGCTCCATCATTTCCTGCATGCCAGATTGTATTACCATTTGCAGTTAAGTCACCCGCATTGAATCTTAGAGTTCCATTTCCGTTAGTGCCATTACCACCTGAGACGATCATCTGAACATCAAAGTCAGGTGCTTGACCAGATGATCTAAAGTCTAATGTTGGTGTTGTAGATACAGATGCTTTACCAATCTGCAATTTAGCACCACTTGCATTATCACGTAATCCAAATATCTGTGTAGATCCACCAGAAACTTTGTTTGATGATGATACAGTCCATTTTGTGCCAGGATTAGGACCAAAGACATATATGTTTGCATTACTGTTTGAACCAACAAAGTTAATTGTTCCAGTTACAAGTGAATAAATTTCACCAGTTGTATGAGTCGCCTCAACAACACCATTTGAGTTATCAACTACGATAGAACCGATGTTGTTAGTTGCACCTACGTCAGAGTAGATAGTGTAGGTTCCACCATTATTGATGTTACCACCAACACCACTATTACAATGGAAGTCTGGAATGTATAATGTAAACTTATTACCTGTGTCATTAACATACAAGTTCTCAAAGACTATTTTGTCTTGACCAAGAACTTCTGGTAAGAACATATCACCAATAGGTGATGTGATACCACCACGTGTGTCACCTATGTTATAACCTGTTTGATACCATAGACCTTGTTTACCATCTAAGATGTCAGCATCTAATCCACTAGCAGCACCATCGTTAGATGCAGACCAGATCTTAAACCAGTTAGAGTAGACAGCGTTACTACCACTGTTACCTCTGATATAAAGATTGTTATTATCTGTAAATCCTAATTGAGTAGAAGCGTTACCAGTTGCCTCTCTTCTGTATGTTAGAACACCATGAGTGCTTCCACCATCATTCAAACCATCAGCAGCGTTATTTCTTAACGCAGCAGCAACACCGTTTCCTGCAGCAGCTGGAGCAGGGTTTGATGTGAGTGATGAAGTCTCGTTAAATATTCTGTTTGCGGTGTCAGCAGTACCAGATATGGATATGTTGTATGTGGTGTTCGCTAGTCTTGCAGGATCTAAAGTTCCAGATGTTAAGTTTCCTGCATCTTGATAGAATGCACCTTGGTTACCATCTAGTTTATCAGCGTTAAGTTCAGAACCAGGTCCTTGATCTAGAGATACTTGACCATTATTGTCAATTACAAATCCACCTTCTGACTGGTTTGCAACTGCTTGGTTTGTAACGTCTTTCCTAAATCTGAATACACCATAGTTACCATAAACAGTAGAACTTGCTGTTAGGTTATCACCCTTTCTAATATCAATATCAATTTGACCAAATCCACGATTTATAGTTCCCTTAACTGCAGTTAAGTTTCCACCAGATCCACCACCCAATTCAGTTGGAATAGTAACTGTAAATCCTGCAGTATATCCTGTTCCTGCGTCAGTTACACTAGCAGATGTAATAGTTCCACCAGAAACAATGTATGTTGCACGAGCAACGTTGTCGCTACTTACAGAAACGTTACCACCCTGCATTGGAATGTTTTGGTAAGTTCCGTTTGTATATCCAGAACCACCACTTACAATAGTAATACTCTCAATGTAACTACTATCAGATAGAGAACTACCAATAACTATCGCATCATTAGTAGTAGGTCTGATTGATTGTAGTGCATACTCCCATGAAGAATCACCACGTAAGAAACTGAATGAGTTTGCAGTACCTTTATCCGCTAATCTCTCAGGGTCAATAGTACCCGCAACAATGTTAGATGCATCAATGTTTGTTGATGTTAACTGTGCCCAGTTTGATGCGTTAGATGCAGATGTATTGATAACTCTAGTAAGATCAATAATCCTCTTTCTAGCCATGGTGCCACTGTTGCTTCCGCTAGATGCAGAAGTTACAGAATACTGAGTAGCATTGATTAATGATATGGTATAGAAACCATCAACCGCACCACCACTTGTAAAGTCAAGATATACTAGATCAGCGTTAGACAATCCATGACTACCACTCTCAGTGATAGTAATGGTAGTGCCACTTTGACTGTAATTACCAGTTGCTTCATTAACTAAACCTTGATCTAGGATAAAGTCACCCGCGTCAAACTTGATATTGTTTGCAATGTTAAGGTTTACACGTGCTTCAATCTGTGCAACGATAACAGCAGTTGTTCCAGAACCAGGTGGCGTAACAGTTACAGTTGGTTGTGTGAAGTATTTGGAACCCGCATTTGTAATAGTGACCTTAGTTACAGAACCGTTAGTAACGTTTGCTGTAGCAGCTGCCTGTGTTCCACCCGCTGCGGGTGCAGAAATTGTGAGAGGGAAGTCTCCACTATATCCTGTTCCTGCAGTGCTTATAACAAAGTTAAATATTTGACCATCGTTATATGCGGTTACAGTACCACGAGCAGTTGTAGAACTACCAACTATAATATCACCAACACCAAAGGTGAAGTTGCTGTTTGGTGCAAATGCTAAGAACTGAGATTCTAAATCATTTTCAAGAATGTAAGATACTGCAACACCTTGTGTCTTAAGTTCGTGAGTTCCAGAACCTTGAGATGTTAAATCTATTGCTTGTCCACCAGTTGCATTAGATGCAGTAGTAGCAAGTTTAATTGTATTATCATCTACCTTGATAACATAGTAATCTACACCAGTGGATAATCCTGCAATTGCAGATGTTCCCTGTGTATATGATAGTATGTCACCAGTGTTAGTTCCATGTGATGCAATTGTAATTGTATCAGCACTTGTATTAACGGAAGATGATGCAACAGAGAATGTTGTTGCTGATGTCTCAATTGCAATGTCACCCGCATTTGCGTCTTCAATAGCAAGTCTTTCTGCTGTAGATGCAACAGATGTAATATTAAATGGACGTAACGCAGGAATCTGGTCAATGTTAATTTTACCAGATGATGTTAACTGAACAAGAGCAGATGGAACTGCGTTTGTAGAGTATGGTTGGTTAAGGTAAGGTCCTAAGTTGTTTGAGATGTAATCTCTAACAGATGCCTGTGTAGGTAGTAAACTATCAGATGCGAATGTTCCACCTAAGTTATCATCAGATGAGAAACCTGTAACTGTGATGTCACCACCAACAATCTTAATAGATGATAGTTCAGAGATACTAACAGTTCCAACGAAACTAATAGCACCAGTTCTGTTGAAGATCGTAACAAAGTTACCAACCTTAAAGTCACCAAACTCGTTAGTACCTGATGTATAAACTTGTCCGAAACCTTGTTCAGATGCTTCAAATGCAGTACCTAAACCAAATCCACCGTTCTGAGGTAGAGCAGCATAAGTGTTACCTGATCCTGCATATTCCCAAGTATGTGAAGATGAGTTAACAACAGAAGGTCTGTGGAACTGAATTGACCTATTAACAAGACTACTTAAATTACCATTAGCATAACTGTATACTGTACTTGTAGTAGTATCAGTATAGTCCATCGCACGGTTAGTTGTAATCTTAGCAACAACTTGAGTACCAGGAGCACCACTAACAACTTCAGTTTCAAGAATAATATGCTCGACTGCAGGATCAGTAGGACTAGTTCCACCAATTCTAATGATGTAATCTTCAATAGGNATNNNNGTTAATGTTGTACCAGAAACNTGAATNACNTGTCTACCAGATTCAACTCCATTTTGAGTCANCATCATTAGTAATACTATCAATAACACCAATGTCAAAGCTNTATGGTTCTGCTCTAAATCCTGTTGCTCTTAGAGAGTAAGTACCAAAGTTAGATGCTGAGTTAGTAACAGATGCATAACCACCAGACTGACATACGATACCATCTTGACAGAAGATAGCGAACACAGAAACCAACTGGGTGTAACCATCGTTGGTAACGTTGTATGCAGTACCACCAAAGCAAATGATAGTGAATGCGTTTGCAACCATCGACTTACCTTGTGGGTCGAACTGTGCAATTTCATTACCTTGACCATCAAGTTTTATACCAGGTCTAGGTACGTTAGGTGTAGCAACTTTAGCACCATCAATATCACAACCAGAACCACCAAGGAATGATATAAGTGAAGAGTTTTGAATATAAGGTGATGCTTCAATAACTGGAAGATCTAGGAATATATTAAGTAGTGGGAACTTGTATTTTTGAGCATCTTGTTCTTCAATAATTGGATCTGGATTTGTTATTGTTCCACTGTAAAGAGATGCACTGGAAAGTACGTTATCTAATATACCCCAGTTTGTAGTCAATGCAGATACAACGTTAGCACATTCAGGTGCACTAGAATCTACAGTAATTGTACTGTTAGAAACAGGAGCAATTGGTGAGAAGAAACCTGGTTCTAAATCATTTCTAATCGCTTTAATACAAAGTTCTTTTGCGTAAGCAAATATTGCACGAGTATAATCTACCTCTTGGGTAACATGGTTGATAGCACCACCTAAGATATACTTGTTAGCAGCTTCAACTATAGAAGAGTTACCAGTGTATCTAAGGTCATATTGGAACGCTCTAATTATATGAAGAACATCATCTAAACATTGCTGATCGCCAGGTGAGAATGTTCTAGTTACAGCATCTAAGTTTCCATAAGAACCATCTGAACCAAGTGCAGTTGTAAGAATACCAAAGAATGTATCAACCGCAGATATGGCATCAACACATGTAGGTGTTGTAGCGACAGTATCTGTAGCATGAGCAAGACTATCTGTAGCAATTGCTTGTTCTACGATAGAGAATAATGTATCAACTGTTGATTTCTCATTTGCACAACCATCAGGATCAACTGTGATAGTAAGATCTTTGTCTTGAATCTTACCATGCCAACCTCTGATATTTACAGTTTCATTTGCAATAACTTGTTGAGTAATATTGCTTGCAATCTCCATGACTGCACGAGCATAGAACTCTTCTCCATCTACGTGAGGAGTTCCTACAAAGTAACCTGCATGATCATAAACAGCATCGTTACCACCATTAGTAAGGTTATAAGCAACAGCTCTTAATACATCAGAAACATCATCCTTACAATCTTTATTGTGATTAGGAATTGAGAATCTTGCAGCAGCAATAGGATCAGTTACACGAGGATATGTTTTGTTTCCTCCACTACCATGAGTACAACTAAAGATTAGAGAGTTGGTTGCAACCTTAACTGTAGATCTAGCATGACTAATAGCATTAGGGGCAGAACTTACATAAGTGTGAGTTGTAGTATTAGTAGAAGGAACGGTATCTAATGTTTGAACATCAAATGTGTTCTGAGTTACATTAGAAATGATAACCCACTTATTCGCGATTGGATCGGAAGAACGAGGATATGCAGTTGTGCCACCACTACCATGAGTACAACTAAAGCTTATAGCACCGACATCGAATTTAACTTTATCACCAACATTAAATCCATGATTAGCAACGGTGACAGTCATAATACCTGTATTAGGATTATAAGCACCATCAGTAGAAGTATGTGTAGTTGGAGCTAACAATTCATTAGATCCAATAGTCAAAACCATATCTCCTGTTGAAGGATTATATGTTGAAGCAGATGGAATGTAATTTAAGATTGTGGAAGATGTTGCTCTCTTAACACCGTTAGTAACAGCACTTATAAATGTATGTGCATAGTTACCACCAGTAATAACTGAGTTGTTAAGTGCAGACTGGAAGGTGTGTGCAGTTGAATTAGAAGAAATACCAACGTCAATAGTAATTGTAGTTCCAGATGTTGCTACAATAGGAACTGAAGTGTTGTAAGACTTATCACGTTTCTGTTGGATTCCATTTGCAGTAGCAGAAACAAATGTATGTGCATCAAGGTTAGTAGATGGAATTGTAGATAGAACTTGAATTTCAAATGTTGTTGCAGTTACATTAAGAATTTTCTGCCACTTATTAGCAATATGGTCAGTGTTTCTTGGATATGTTTTCTGTGCAGCAGTTCCACTAGCACCGTTGTATCCACAACTGAATGTCATGGAATTTTCTGATATCTTAACCCAATCACCATTTCTCATTCCATGAGCAGCAGTAGTGGTAACTTTCATGATACCTGTATTAGGATCATAAGTTGTACCATTAGTTGCTGTATGTGTATCTACAAGTGCTCTTGGATAAGAATGTTCAGTTGAGAAATTATCTTCAGCACACTTAAATGTNAATGCACCTGTTGTAAGTTTGANATGTTCTTTAACACGNNTNAANCCANNAGNNGTTGCAGANACAAATGTATGAGCATCNTTAACTGATAATGNTACACCACCAGTNGTGTCAAAACTAAATGTATTCTGAGTTACGTTCCATATATTGATCCACTTACCATCAATATATTGACCAGCTTTTGGATAAGATTCTTGACCACCGCCACCATAAGGGCAACTCATAGTTATAGAACTTTGAGCAATATTAATCTTGTTTCCTTCTTGGAATCCATGATCTGTAATAGTAACAGTCATGACACCTGTAGCAACATCTAATGTTGCATTTTCTACAGTATGAGAGGTAGGAGCTTCAAGTGTATGGTTTCCTATGGTAACCTCAACAAGACCTGTTGTAGGGGTATATACAGCGTTTGTAGGAGTAAATGTNACAGGAGGTGTAGTNCCTACNTTAATNTCAAAAGTATTCTGTGTAACGTTANNAACACTCNNCCAAACATTAAGTGCAGGGTCNGTTGCTCTTGGNTATGTGTGCTTGGANNAGTTGTCATCCATNGNNCAAGTAAANGTCAATGAATCCTGTGCAACNTGTACNTTNTCNCCTACAGTNAATCCATGATTAGGAATTGTTAANNGTTAANACACCTGTAATTGGTTCATANGATGCATTGGTTACNGTATGNTNNGTAAANCCAGTATCGTTATAAACNATTGCTCTGCTGATAGCAGTNGNTGTAGCACTTACAAATGTATGTGCAGTAACATCAGTCTTTGCTTTACCAACATTGACTTTAATATTATTAGCATCTACCTTACGTACACCAATGTATTTGTTATAGTATGGATCTGTTGTACGAGGATATGTTTTCTGATCAGAGTTACCATCTGAAGCACATGTAAATGTTAATGAATTAGGTGCTATTAAAATTCTGTCTCCATCAACAAATGGGTGAGAATTAATAGTAATGATCATCTCACCTGTGAGTGGATCATAAGCAACATTTGAAGGTTGCCACTGATATGTGCTTAAACCTTGGAATGTATGTGGACTAGTATTTGTTGGAGTAGTACCATTAAGTGCATTGATAGTAATATCATTTCCATTGACTGCCTCAACTGGAGTCTCAGTCATACTAGAAACAAAACGTTCTACTGCTTCGTTAGAAATAAATGTGTTGTTAGCATTAATTAAGTTTGCAGCATCCTGTGTTTTATTAGGAACCAGTCCGTATACTGCTCTATCTAAAGTGATTGTAGTATTAAAGAACTGAGTGTGAAGTGTATGAGGGTGTCTTAAAATTGGTAAGTTACGAATTACCTTAGCAGCATATGCTTTTGCATAATTGAATGCAGTAATATACTTACTTTGATTACTTGTAGTTACTTGTTTTAGATAGTAATTAGCAGCATCATATACTCTATCATTACCACCCCACTTGAGGTTGTGATAAAGTGATTTCTGTAAGAAGTCTTTGATGTCATCAGTACATGCTGTATTACCTGTAGGTACACTGTAACCAGTGTCAGCAACCATNTTCTCGACAGCTACTTCAGCAATCATCTCAGCGTTAGCAGCTAGTAAATCAGCAGCATCGCCTTGTTTGTTATTTACTGGGAAACTATTTGGAGTTCTAAATGGTTTTCTTATATCTTGGAATGTACCGTCAGTTCCAGTGGTACCAGTTGTAAGAGAAGTGATACCTAGATCTAATACAAATGTTCTGTGATCATATACCTCATCAATAGCCCATGTGCCATTAATAGCAGCAGTGGAACTACCTTTAATTTGAACACCAGCAGATACACCAACATTAACAGTAACTGTACCAGAAGCATCTACTTCTTTAATTGCTAGAGTCGCACCGTATGCAGGATCTGTTGCTCTTGGGTAGGTATGAGATGTTGCGTGATTATCTCTAGAACATGTNAAACTAATAGCACCATTTGCAATGGTCAATGTATTAGCAGTAGTATAACTATGTGCACCGATTGTTAATACAAGATCACCTGTAACTGGATTGTATGTTGCATCAGTTACGTCTTTCTGAACACTACCCTGTGTAATGGTAATAGCATTAGTTGCTGTACCACCATTATAGATGTGATTATGATTTTGGAATCCTTGGAATAAGTTATGTCCAGTATTAACTTTAACTGTTAACTTATTGAAATTAGTAGACCACTCAGTAATAGGATGATCAAATGTATCTCCTAATGCAGAGAATGTAGTAGGTCCTATTGATAAAGTGCTATTTCTAGTAGCAGAGTTTTCATAATGAGACTTAACATATCCATATGCTTCCTGTGCAATAAATTCTTGGTTTGCTCTGATAGATTCTGCACCATCTCTATATCTGTCTGTCTGATCTATCTTAACAAATCCATAAGGAGAGTTCCTTAGAGATGCTAGAACATAGTTGCTAGTTGAAATAACTGACTGGTTACCAGTTGGATTAAATGTTGCATTGAATACACTGATAGCAGCTCTTACTACAAACTGTAATGAGTATCCATCAGCACGTTCAATACGATGTGTAATATACTTTCTACCATTAAGATCTTCAATGTTATCTAAAATACTAACTGTAGAACCACTAGCAGTTGCAGTATTAGTTGTTGACTGAATATTTGCTGTCTTAAGTACAAAAGTAACAGTTAAGTTGGAGCTATTATATCTGGCATAACCCATACCTAGTGCAGTATTGCCAGGTAGAGATGGAGTACCAGATCCCAAACTAAAGTTGTCAATATGATATGTCTTACTTAATGCTTCTGATCCAGCTCCACCGAAGTTAAATTTAAGACCACATTCTCCAAGTGACATCCAGTTAGAGAATAGATTAGTGACAAGTGCATTATCTACAGTACTCAAAGTAACTGTAACTTCACCAGAAGATAAACTCCAAGATGAGTTTACAGATCCACCAAAATCAACTGCAGTACTTGTGAATCCATATAACTGAACTTCTTGTCCTACCTCATAGTCATGATAAGCAGTACCAGCAAGTGTGAATATAACACCATTGTAAGTTTGCTGTGTAGTGAGTGAAGTATCAATCGAAGCGATTGATAGAATTCTATCCGATAATTCAAATCTTTGATATCCTAAACCTGTGCTATTAATGGGAAGAGTTACAGGAGCATCATTACCTTGAGCATCTTTGTTTAATGCGTCAGCAGCAGATGCTGCAAGTCTAAACCAGTTTTTATTTTCTTTATAAACGTAGTATGTTGTACCAGAGACAAGACCGTCTATCTTGCCCATCTTACTCTCACGGTATACTACACCATCACCACTTGCAAATTGATGAGTATCAATAAAGAGATGGTTACCTTCTGGCATAATCTTACCAGTGGTAAACAAGTGAAGTTTAGTATCTGGAGAAACAGAACTTAAATTTCTAATACCTGTAGTAGCTGTAGTAGATATAGAATCTACCCAAAGATCATAAAGTTCTATAGTGTTAGCATCAACGTTTCTTACATAATAAACTGTGCTGTCAGTAAGACCACCAAGAGCCGCAGCATTTTCATCTTTTTCATAGTATACTTGATCACCAGTCTTAAGTCCGTGACCAGTAATTGTAATACGATCTGAAGTTATATCTACTTTAGTAGCATCACCAGCAAAAGCAATAGTCTCTCTTTCTGAGTTGATTGTATGCTGATAAATCTGGTTAGAAATAGTTTCTAATTCAGGTCTTAATGATTCAGCATCAGATACGTCAAATCTATCAGATACACTTGCGTTATTAATATCAGTAATAATATCATTTGCTACAGCATCATAGAATACTTTTTCAGCGTCTTGGAATACATCATTAACACCTGATGTAATTAAGACTTTAACAGCACCAGTGGAGTATGGTGATGCTTGAGGACCTGTAAATGTAACTTCTTGAATTGTACCCAATGTACCAGAAGATCCACCTTGTACAAAGTAACCAACTTGAAGAGTTGTATTGTTACCTGTATGGTTGGTAAAGGTAATGCTGAAAAGGTTATCACCACGGAATTTATCACCAGGTATTGATGGAATCTGTCCTAACTCTGGTTCGTAATATAATCTTTGTTTGTCATCAAACACAAACGCATACTTCCAAGTATGAATAACAGTACTTTGTGGATCTGACTGATTCTGTAATGCGTCTCTGAATACAACACCGAACACATACGTCTCGTTAGACGCTTTAAGCATGTGACGATCTTGGTTTTGAGGTCTAACAATTACTCGTCTTAAGTTGTCACCAATAAGTGAACAGTTCCTAGGAAGTGTAATTGGGTTATCTTCAAAGTATTCACCACCAGATACGATTAGTGAAACGTATTCGTCACTAGGATCTGGTTGTGCTTTTTGTAAAGTATAAGCAATCTGTGCTGCTTTCTTAATTGTTTTAACTGGTCTTGCAGCTGAACGACCATCGTTTAGATCACTACCAATAGTTTGTGATACGTATACACGACCACCAGTGTCATTTGTAGCAACTTTATATACAAAGTCGGTAGTAGCAACCCTTCTAGACTGATCACTTAGAGGAGGTGTGTCAGCAGTTGGAAAAAATATTGTGCCAAATGTAGGACTTGTTACATCTGTATCTTCATAGTTAACTAAATTAGGACCACGAAGATCTAATGCAGGGTTGATAATCGTGTCGATATCAAGGTTTGTAACCTGTGCAGTATCAGAAATGATAGAACGAGTTGTTCTAATCTGTCCT
>FUFK010043982.1_pt1 | contig 22203 bp, 48 predicted proteins | sample 1021851 | NCBI WGS metagenome assembly FUFK01 (sample SAMEA51879418, study PRJEB19060) | metagenome
TCTTTTTTCTTTGTTACTGTGTAATGCTTTCTACCATCACCTTCTTCATACAAGTATGTAACCTTACCTGTTTTATTATTAATAGATTTTATTTTATATGCTATCATATTTTCTACCTTTATTAAAGTCTATATAAATTTTTCCTGCTTCTTCAAAATCATTACTATATATGTCATGACTTTTTAATACAGATTCTACATCTGCTAAACATTTTTGAAATATTTTTTCTCCTTCGTCAGTATAGTATTGTTCCCCATCTTTTGGGTTTGGAGTAATATAATTTTTAATCTCTGACTTTAAAATACCTTCCATAAACTTATGTGCTAAATCACATGAAAGATTCAAATAAGTGTCGTCATCTAAATATATCNATATATTTAATCATCTGCTAAGTCCTCCTCTCCTTCTTCCATTTGATACTGTGCATCATCTCCANACTCAGTACCTTCAAANGTAGCTTTACCATCTTNNTCTTTATAAGTTTCTCCCTCTTTCATNTCTACTGACCATGCTATNTCTTGCACNTCATNATAAGTAAGTTTCTTATTAGATTCTACTTTGTAGTATCTAGTATCTACTGTCTGCTCACTAAATCTATATGTGTATTTATACTCCATTTATATACTCCTTGTTTGAAATATTCCATCTACCATTAGATGCATTGTCTTTTCTTTAAACCATGATGGTGCTTGTCTTCCTTTATCCCACTTAGCTATATCTCTTTTCGCACCTAAATAATAATTTCTGTATGCAGTTATAACGTCATTATGTTTGTATTCATCTGGCATACATTGTGGGTGTATCGTTTCGTGGTAATGGTCAAACTCAAAAGGTGTGTGATACAATTCAAATATTACTGCTTCACACTTATGTGACCTACCATATCTTCTTGTGTACTCTGCACATAACTCTTGTCCATGATGGTATAACCATTTGTAGTTCTGCTTAGTATCTCCTGCCCATAATGTGCAAGGGTGTTTCTTGTGTGCTTCTTTGTATGGTACTTTGTCTCCATGTCCATACCTATGCCATACACTACACAACATCTGTGCAGTTTCTAATGGCATCTTAACTACATGCTTATCACATTGCATCTTTGCAGAGTCCCAAGGATTACCTGCTAGTACAAATATATTCATTACTCTTCTACCTCCTCTCCTTCTTCCATTTCCATTCTAAGTTTCATATTAATAACTTCTAATAGCATACTTGTAGCCACAGTATTACTAGGTGCAGTATCATATGCAAGGTCTGCTGTTTGCATCTGCATAGCCATTATCATATTAGGCACAGATACTCTGTTCTTTAACTCATCAAACATATCAATAATATATTCTCTTGCTAAGTCTATCTGCCCTTCGTCATTAAGTTTTCTNACTGTCATAATATTCATCCTCCATCTTTTTTAAATTATAAACATATGAAAGTATATCTTGATGACTATATCTTTCAGTAGCATCTATACCTACCAATGCTTCACATAGTTCTTCATACTTTTCTAGCTTATCTGTTATATCTGAATTTACTGCACCTTCAAAAAAATTATCTGCCATCTTCATTCTCCTCTATACTTGTTATATAAAATTCCTCACCTGAAGGTTCAAATAATCTTTCTGCATTATCATCTGCTTCATAGTCAGCACCTCTTTTCTCTGCACTCTTCATGTCTTGAGCATTAATATCTTTACGATAGTAATACACTTTCTTTGCATATAAAGTATACTTAGCCATCTCTATCCTCCTCATTGTATATACCTACATCAGCTAGGCATTGTTCTACTGCACATAATATCTCCATAAATATATCTTGTCCCTCTTCAGTATAACTTGTTTCTTTACCCTTGTCATCATAAACAATATAGTTATCATAGTCTTTACCTAACTTCATCTGCATAATTTTATCTGCTTGTTCACAAGTATACTCTATGTATTCATCTGCACTTAAATAAATATTATCCACGTTGCATCTCCCTTGATTCAAACTTAACAAACTTTATTTTCATTCTATCATCTGGGTCTGGATGTGGAAAGCCAAAGTGTTCCCATAACTCTAGCATCTCATCTCCATATATCCATGCCCAAGTAGGTTTCTTAGGTTTCTTTTTATAAGCTTTAGTTGGCATCTCTTTTCTCCTTCTTCCATTTTGTAAAGTCATCTAGTTCTTGAAAGTGTGTTAATAACATATCAAGTGATTCACACGCACCTCTATACTCTGCTGTGCTATGGCTATCATTACCTTCATACCACTCTGACTTAATATCTTTTACTGCTTTTTTTAGTCTTTGTAAAGTTATGCTCATAGCTTTTTCTCCTGTAAAATTCCTAATGCTGAATAAGTGTACTGCATATTTGTTTTCTTGTCAACATATACAATATTATTTCTATCTTTATATGTAAGTTTCATATCACAACCTAGCATAGACCATAGTCCTTGATGCAACTCCCAATGTTGTGTGAGTGTTAGATTACGTCTTTGTTCCATGTAACTCTTCCTTCCTTGATTAGTTTCATTACTTCTTCTTTGGTAGCAGAAGACTTATGTACTTTCCAATTACCTTTCTCGTTAGGCATAGTAGGTATAACATAGTCCCCACTTGTATTGTGTCTGAATATACTCATATATAATTCTTCTACAATCTCTACATATTCTTTCTGAGTATACTTAGATACATCTATTTCTTGCACAAGTGTAGCAAAGTGTTGCACGTTTACTTGTTTAAATCTTTTACTCATTGTTACCACCAATCATGTCCTTTCTCTATAGCTTCACGCACGTGGCTTTTAGTATCTCTATTCCTGCTAACAAAGTCAGGTATAGTTATTACCTCTGCTTCTGTTTCTATCCATACCTTAGCACCACAAGACAAAGGTTTGTCTGGACTATACACAACCTTACACTCTCCAAGAATATGTACTTGATGTCCATAGGTATTACTCTTGTATGTCTTCACAGTAATCACAGGTTCTCGTTTGTTGTTCTTGTGATTAGATTTAATAACGTGTTGGTTTATGTGTATATATTTTTTCATAATGCTTCTACCTCATACTGTTCATAGTTAGGAATGATAACTGCAACAGTACCATTTATGGTATCTCCAACAAGTTGTTTTTTATTTCTATACCAATAGTATTGATACATCATTGTTGCTCTTTTATTCATAGGTCTACCTTTTAATTTAGCTTCTTCATCTACCCACATTTCTACAGTCTTTTTCTTTACACCTCGATTTGTGTCTATCTCAATAACACCTTTTACTATCTGAATAGTATCTGCATCTATCTTAGGATAGATTTCTTTGAAGGTAGGTTTCTTTCTAAATATTTCATCTAACATTTTATCAGATGTATCTTGTAATATTAATACTCTAGTTGCCATAAGTTTTTCTCCATTCATCAGTTGCTTGTACTAATTCTGGATTGTGTTCCAGAATATCATTAACATAAGTATCTCCTAAATCCCAACCACCATANGTCATAGGTGTTCTANCTGCAACAAACCACCTAGAGTATTGGTTGGTATCTTCNTTATCTTTTCTTTGATAAGTTTTTAATACTCTCCATTCCCAACTNCCTAGCTTATAGGTAGCATAAGGATTTTCTTTTGGTCTTGATTTTCCAAATAAGTTTTTAGTCATATGTTTTCTCCTTTGTTATTAATCATATCTGCGTTTTACAAAATCTAAATAGTCGTATGCTTCGTCTTCAGTCCAACCTAGTTTCTTGATAACAGAATACACTTCATTAGCTATCTCCTCTGGTGTACGTATTGTACCTACAGAAACACTATACTCGTATTCATCATCAAGGTCAACTAACTTTTCTCGTAGTTCTTGTTCTGTTACACTCATACTTTCTCCTCTCTCATTTGTTTTAATCTAGAAGGTATGACTAATAAGTCATGACATAAATCACAACATCTACCAGATGCGTATGGTTCTGCATTATGTCCACCTTCCCAATATACCACACCTTCTTCATTTTTGTGTGGTGGTATGTTACTTCCACATATTATACAATCTTTACTCATATTAAGACCTCCATTGTGCGTTGTAATTATAACCATCTGAAGGGTCATGCTCACATTGAGCATTGTACCAATCTTCATAACATTTATCTGCTTTTGCTTTAGCAATATCATCTAACTCTTTAACTTTGTTTGTTACAAATTTATGTAGATACATACTGAAAGACCTAACTAACTTATCAGAATCTTCTGCTTTTATTTCTATCATAAGTCTCTCTAATGTTACTTGTATTATATCAGCTAAATCTTTTTTAGATATATTATCTTCAACTAATTCTTCATACTTATCTTCATTATACATTTAGTACCTCCTCTTCTATATATTCTATCTCATCTTCTTGGTAAGTACATCTATCAAGTTCAGATGAATCAACAGTTACATCTTCTACTTCTGAACCATCTGGTTTAGTATAACTAGATGATTTGTTTATTGCTATTTCTTCAGCTTCATCTTTAGTATATGCTTCAACAACAAACTCTTCAGTAACTGTCTTATCTATGTAAACTCTCCAAGTTCTAGGATTATCTCTAAAATACTTTTTATCTTCTTCATCTAAATCTGGATAAGTTGTAGTAGTTTCCATTACTTCTTTATATGACATACTTATTCTCCTTTATTTTTTCTAACTCAATTTGTATTCTATCTTGTAAAGGAAAAGAATACTTGTGTTCATCTAGTGGTATATTTACTTTACCATTCTTTTCAAACTCATTTAAGATAGCATCAGTTAGTAGCATAGCTATATCTAAATTGTTTCTTTTCATAATAACTCCTTTCTAATATATATAATATGTATCATACTATGTTATCATTGTCAAGTCTAGTGTTGTGATAAATGCACATTAGATTGTTTACCTATTACAACTTGTGAGAAACAACCACCCTTGCAAGTATCACATATCTTTAGCTTCTTATGTGTCTTTGGGCAAAGGTATCTTCTATCTCCTACACTAGATGTAGTCTTGGTATCATCACCAAAATACATAGTATTCCACCCACTATCTTTGAGTAGTTGTTCTTCCTCTTTGGTATTACTAGGGTCAAGGGAAGCATTGATTGAGACATTCTTCAGAGGAAACAATACGTCTTCAATCAATTGCTTTAGTCCCTTGTTTCGCCAAGCCCTAGTCGGTACCCACCAAGTGGTATTCGGTGTAGCTTCACATAAAGTTTTTATTCTAAATATATCTGACATATCTTTGATAGCTTCTCCTCTAGTCATAAGTCTAGCTCGTTTTGTTTGTCGTCGAGACCTAAACAATTTCTGTTGTAAAGATTCTAAACTATCTTGATTGTCATTTTTATTTGTCGGTAAAGATTGCCAGAACTTCTCGTTTGCAATATCTTTCTTTGCCATACCCTTAAACATTTTGTATAGCTTGACATTGTAACAAGACGTATCACAAAAAGAAGTTCTGTGAACACACGAGCCATTGACATCACCAACATCATTGATGGGTCTGTCAATAGCCCACATCTTTATGTCTTTACACCACCTTAGTGTAGTTTGCATAGTTACTCCTTAAGCTTGTAATAAATTAAGTTGTTGTCTTCTGCTCATAGTCTTAGTTACTTTCTCTAATNTAAAACCTTTTAAACTAGATATGTTACCTTTCACTACTAGATTAAATAACTTTCTTATATCAGCATCAGTACAGTTGTCAAACACAAACATCTCTGTACCTTCGCCATGTTGGGCACCATTGATAGCAAACCATTTCTTCATACTATCCTCTAGTACATAACAGTTACCAACAAATTCTGCAGATGCTATGACTTTGAATCCACCATACGAAGATACATTTAACTCTTTCATTCTTTGTTCTAAATGTTTTGTTAAACCTATCTTGCAATAGGGTGTACCTCTTTCTCTAGCAATATACAAATGCTTGATACACTTGCTACGTTTTCTATTTGAATTGAAATCAAAAGTCTTAAATGATTCTGATTTCTTTGCATTGTCTAATATTTTCTTTAAGTTCATAATGTTTTCTCCATTAATAAAGAGGATTAATATAGCTACTCTGACTTATCCTCAACTCATCAGAGTATTCGATAGCAACCAACTATCAAATTCTATTTCGGGTAGTCCCCGATACTATGAATGTGGGTCAACCCTAAACTTTTTTATCCAATTTGAACAACCACATTTATATTGTAAATCATATGCTTTAGAATTAAGTTTACTCCATAACTCTTTACGACAAGAAATGTAGTCTGCATCATAAATATAATCTGCAATCTTTTCTAATCTCTCACCGAGTTTATCTAATTTTAATTCTACTTTCTCACATTCTAATTGTATATCTTCTAATGCTTTATCTATTCCGTCATCAAAGTATACTTCATATTTTATTTCTCTAGGCATCTATTCCTTCTCCTTTCCAACCACGATTCCACGCATAGTCGTGTGAATTAGGTGTATTTGAATAATATTTTAATAATGCTCTTGCTTTGTTAATATCTGTATAGAATTTATATTGATAGTGATTCCTATGTGTGTCTACAATTTCTCCTTTGTTCCACAGTTTACAGAACTCTTCAAAGTCATAGCTATCAAGTGTAACTTCTACTGTATCTACTACGTGTACTTTACTCATCTACATTCTCCTATAAGTTGTTTATATTGTCTCTCTTTTTCTTCTTGTCTATCTCTCTCTTCTCTCCAATGTTTATGACACAACCATTTGTCCCATTGATATATGAGAGCTTTGCTACTACAACAATCACATAATATTATTGGCATACGCATTAGTAATCTCCTTGTATGCTTACACCTTGTTCTCTAGCTATATCTATTATGTTATCTTCTTCATCTAGTTCTGGTAGTCCTTGAGATTCTATTAACTTCATATCCCAATTAACCTTATCTAGTTTTCTTAAAAGTTTTTCTGCAAAGTCTTTGTATTGTTCTTGTGTGTATTTAGGCATTGTTTCCTCCTTGTTATAGTATTACCTTAATATATTTTTAAGAAAGTGTCAAGTCGTCGGGGAGTACCCGAAGTATGCTCGGACTTATAAACTCCTGCTCTTCTACTATTCTTGATTGCTTTCTTACTCTCGTATGAGTACACCACACCATCAATGGTTATCTCGTGTGTTGTAACCGATACAGCTCTATCCCAACCCCAAGTAGGTCTACCTCTACGGGTAATACCTGTATCTGAATCCTCTTCAAGTATTTTACCTTGCTGTGGATAACTCTTTAATCTTTTTACAATGTCTTTGTCTTTCATTGTTTTCTCCTTTGTATCGGGTAGTCCCCGAAGTTATTGTTGGTGGCATACCTTCTGCCGATTATGTCTTAAGCATACCACCTTTAGATTGTATTGTCAAATGAGATTTATTTCTCATCTAATGTATGATTCATAAACTTCTTCATATCAAATCTTGGGTTGTCCTCTTGCAATACTGTTGCAATCTTACAACATAAGACTCTTGCTGTGTCATCACTTGGTAAAACTTTGAAGTGATGTTTAAAAATATCTGCAATTTTTATATAAGATTTTTTTGTCATATTATTTTCTCCTTTTTAATTATAGAATCAGTATACACAATTGCTCATCATTGTCAATTAAAAAGTTCATCAAAATATATGACGGGGAGTCATCATAGTATCAGAGGAATGGTTAGTCTGGGNTGTCTTAAGTGTCTGTTTTCTGGGCATATGACTACATATTAGACACAAAGAGGGTGAGATATTGTGAGTTCTTCGTCGGGTACTCCCCGAAACATAGGTTGTATTCACCGAACCTCTAATAATTTGGGTTGTTTTCACCGAATTTTGTAGAAAAAAGGGGGTTGCTTTCACCGAACTTGGTAGATTTGGGGTTGGCTTCACCGAATTGGGTAGGATTTTAAAAGAAATAAAAAAAATAGGGAGCTTTTACACTCCCCATAATTTAATATCCGTATTTTAAATAAAACATTAATCTATCTTTGCATAACAACAGCCCAAAAGCTATTAAAACAATGCCAACTAATGATAAAAAACAGAATACAACAGCACTCCAGAATACATTTAAGCCTAATTTATTAGTTAAATGAAACCAATCTGGCTGTACAGACCATATAAACAAGCTTCCTAGTATAAAACAACTAGCAACTATACCAATTAATATAATCCATTCTAAAATAGTATGATACCATTTCATATTTTTAACTCCTTTGTTATGTCGGGGACTCCCCGATAGTCTGGGGAGTCTTCCAAGTGTGATTAAGATGCTTTAGACTGCTTGATAACTGCATTAGCTTCTACAAATCTTTTACAAATCTGCATAGCTTCCTCAATATCAAGTAATAATAAAGCTTCCTCAACTTCACTAGCAGAAAGCTTAAGCTTCTCCATTTTTTCTGCTGTATTCTCAATCTTTGGTCTATTTCCAGATGGAGTGTCGGCAGATGAAGTAGCTTTCTTATGCTTTCTTGCTACTGCTACTGCACCAGATAAACCTTCAATCTTAAATTTATCTAATGCTTTCCTAATGGCAGGAACACTTGACTTGTCTTTAATCTTACTTTCTACAAATTCTGAGAAAGTAAAAGCAGAAAGCAATTCAAATAAATCACATCTTGACTTGCCATTTTTATCCTCAATCCACTTAAAAAGACTTGGCATCTTTTTAGCTTGAGATTTTAAAGCAGTCTTTAACTTTTTAATGTCAACTGTTCTTGCTTCATTGTAAACATTAAAAATAAAGTGACTCATTAACTTAAGATTTTTTTCCTTAAGCTCTGCCATTGTACCGTTAACTTCATTTAAATGCGTTTTAACTGCATTGTTATAAACGTTATTAACTGCACTAGTAATTTGCAAGTTTAAGTCTTTGCTTGACTGTTTTTTATTACTCATAAAGTAATCTCCGATTAAAGTTAAAAAAATTCGTGTTAGGCTTGAATCCTAATCTTTGCTAACGGAAGGCATTTTAACTGCGATTAATGGTTTTGTTTCCTAATCTGTTACCGTATTTACGGTTCCAACTCTTGTTCGCTACTGAAAACAGATTCGCAAAAAAATAAAGAAAAGTCAAATGACCCATAGCAAAGCCCCAGAAAACAAGGCTTTTAGAAAATATATCAATTTATAAAAGTAACGAATCACACGAATCGATTCGTCGGGGACTACCCGATACTCATAATGGGTATTAAGGTATCTGTTTTTTCTGGGAGTTATTCAATACCCATAATGAGTACTACCCTACACAAAAAAACTGCGTGTGCTTGTGTGTGTATATATAGGGGGGTGTCATATATTTACCAAAAAACTAGGGGCAAAAAATTACTTGCATTTTAGTGGGGAGTAATATATAATATATATAATAATATAATACTATATAGTTTAAGAGGTATTAAAAATTAAATATTATAGTTTTATATTATTACAATATTACAATATAACAATGTAAAGGTATTAAATACTTTGGAAACTATAGAGACTATATCTACATCACCATATATTAATTTAAATAATTATCTTAATTTAAAAATAACTCAAGACTCTAAATCAGATTTCATAACATTTGTTAGGAAGATTGCTCCTATACTTGTTTCTGATTGGAAGATGGGTCGTCATATAGAAGTAATATCAGAAAAATTAAAACAATTAGAAAGTGGTGAAATAAAAAGGCTAATGGTATTTCTACCACCACGTTCCTCTAAATCTGTTATTTGTTCCAAACTGTTTCCTGCATGGTATATTGGTCGTAATCCAGAACATGAAATATTAACTGTTTCTCATAGTGACCAATTGTCTTCTGACTTTGGTCGGTCTGTTAGAGATGTTGTAGACTCTGAAGAGTTTCAAGATATATTTAAAGGTGTTAAATTAAGAACTGATGTTAGAGCTGCAGGTAAATGGAAAACAAATCAAGGTGGTAGTTATTATGCAGCAGGTGTTAAATCTCAGATAGCAGGTCGAGGAGCTCATATAGCTATACTAGATGATGTTATGTCTGAAGAAGATTCTTATTCTGAAGCAGGTCGTAGATATGTTAAAGAATGGTATCCTGCAGGTTTAAGAACTCGTATTATGCCTAATGGTTCTATACTGATAATAAATACAAGGTATCACTATGATGACCTATGTGGTTGGTTATTAAAACAACAAGATGAATATGCTATTGAACCTTGGGAGGTAATTAAAATTCCTGCTTGGTTAGATGAAAAGAGTGCTGAGTTATTACAGTTGCCTGTAGGTTCTAGCTATTTTCCTGAATGGAAACCAAGTGAAGTATTAGAAGTAGATGAACAAGAAATACGAGCATCTAATGGTGCACGTTATTGGAACGCATTATATATGCAAGACCCTACCCCTGATGAGGGAGGTTTAATAAAAAAAGATTGGATACAATGGTGGGAGTATGACGAACCTCCAACATGTGATTTTATTATACAAACATATGATACTGCTTTTTCTACAAAAACAACAGCAGATTTTAGTGTTATACAAACATGGGGAATATTTTCACAATATGAAGAAGATGCATCTGGTTATGAATCTTTTCAATCACATTTAATACTTCTTGGAAATATTAAAGGTAGATTTGAATATCCAGAACTAAGACGTATAACACAACAATTATATTATGAATATAGACCTGATGTATGTATGGTAGAAAAAAAAGCATCAGGACAATCATTAATTCAAGATATGAGAAGAGCAGGTTTACCTGTATTAGAATATTTACCTGATAGAGATAAAGTATCTAGAGTACATGCTGCATCTCCTATGATAGAATCAGGTAGAGTATGGATACCAAAAAATAAAAAATGGTCAGAAGATTTATTACAAGAAATGTTACGTTTTCCAAATGCAGCTCATGATGACCAAGTAGATGCAATGACTATGGCAATACACTATATGAAAGAGTCTTGGTATTTATCACATCCTGAGGACCCAGAGTGGGAGGATGAGCCAAAACAAAAAAGAGTTGCATACTGGCGAACTTAATGTTATAATTTGATTTTAGGGGAAAAATATGGCAATAGAAAAAAATCCGTTTGATAAAATACCTGAAGAGATTCAGAACGTAATTCCAATTCCAAAAAAAGTAGAAGATACAAATGCAACCTTTGAGGTAGAACCTGATGGTGGTGTAACTGTAGATTTTACAGAAGTTAGTGTTGAGATGCAACCAGAACCTGATATAGAAGAATGGTATGGTAACATGGCTAATGATATGGAAGAAGAAGAATTACAAGAGATAGCTGCAACTGTAATTGATAATTATAGAGCAGATAAAGATTCCAGAGCTGATTGGGAGTCTATGTTTGAAAGAGGATTTGATTTATTAGGATTAAAGATAGAGGATACATCAGAACCTTTTGAGGGTGCGTGTACAGCAGTACATCCTATGTTAATTGAATCAGCAGTTAAATTTCAATCAAAAGCAATACAGGAAATGTTTCCTGCAAGTGGACCTGTTAGAACTCAAATATTAGGTAAACAAACACCAGAGAGACAACAGCAATCAAATAGAGTTAAANACTTTATGAANTATCAGGTAACAGANCAGATGCCTGAATACTTTGATGAAACAGAAAGAATGTTNTTTCANTTACCANTAATAGGTTCTGCATTTAAAAAAGTTTATTATGATGCTAATTTAAAAAGACCAGTATCAGAGTTTATACCAATCGACCAGTTTTATGTTTCTTATTATGCTTCTAACTTAAATAAAGCAGATAGGTATACACATGTTATTTATAGAAGTCCTGTAGATTTAGCAAGAGATATGCGTACAGGTATTTATGAAGATGTAGATTTACCAGAAGCTAGTAATCCTAATCCAACATCTTTATCAGAAAAGATGGATACAATATTAGGTTTAAGTGTTACAGAAGATAGTGACCCACAATATACATTATTAGAACAACATTGTTATTTAGAAATAGAAGAAGATTATGCTCTTCCTTATATTATTACTGTGGAAGAGCAATCACAAAAAGTTTTAAGTATAAGACGTAACTATAAGAAGAACGATAAGAACCAAGAAAAAGTTTCCCATTTTGTTCATTACAGGTTTGTTCCTGGTTTTGGATTTTATGGGTTTGGCTTGATGCACTTTCTAGGCAACTTAACTATGACTGCAACAGCAGCTATGAGAAGTCTAGTAGACGCAGGTCAATTTGCAAACCTACCAGGAGGTTTCAAAGCAAAAGGTGTTAGACTTGTTGGAGACAATGAACCAATAAGTCCAGGAGAATTTAAAGAGATAGAAGCAACTGGAGTAGATTTAAGCAAGGCAATTATTCCTCTCCCCTATAAAGAGCCTTCCTCTACTCTATTTCAGATGCTAGGATTTGTAACTGCTGCAGGTCAAAAGTTTGCAGATAGCACAGAACAAATTGTTTCTGATGCTGCATCTTATGGTCCTGTAGGAACTACAATGGCTTTATTAGAAGCATCTAGTAAATTCTTTTCATCTATACATAAGAGATTACACAAATCTCAAAAAGAAGAATTTAAAATTCTTGCTCGTATAGATTNNGAATANTTACCNNNNGAGTATCCNTANGAAGTACCTTATGCTGAACAAAGTGTATTTAAAAAGGATTTTGATGGTAGGGTTGATGTAATCCCTGTATCAGACCCTAACATTCCTTCTAATGCACACAGAATGATGTTGGCTCAGATGGCTTTACAAATGGCTCAACAATCACCTCCTGGTATGTTTAATATAGAAGAATTAAATAGAACAATATTAAATGCTGCTAATATGCCTAATATTGAACAGATACTTCCTCCTAAAAAAGAACCACAAGCTATGGACCCAGTATCTGATATTATGGCAGCAACGAAAGGTATACCAATAGCTGCTTTTGCAGGACAAAATCATGATGCTCACATTCAAACAAAGATGGCATATTTACAAGACCCTATGAATGGTGCTAATCCTATTATGGCTAGAATTAAACCAATACTAGAAGCTAATATTCAAGAACATTCTGTAATGAAATATCAAGAACAAATTAGTGGTGTAACAAAGATGGCAGGTCAGCAAAATCCACAAGCTGTAGAAATGGCAATGGCTCAAGCAGCACAACAAGTATTAAATGCTAATCAAGCTATGGGTATGGCTCAATCACCTGAACAACAAATGGTTTCATTAGAACAAGCTAAAGTAGAATTAGAAAAAGAAAAATTAAAAATGGATTCTGCTAAAAATTCTGCAGATGCTGCATTAGAATCTCAAAAGTTAGAATTAGAAGAAATGAAGTTATTAAAAGATTCTGCTGTAGATGGTCAAAATGCTATGATGAAAAAACAAAAAGGAGATTTAGATAGAGCAAGTAAAGAAACTATGAAGTCACTTGATTTATTAACAAAAGCTGTTATAGCAGAACAAAAAGCAGAAATAGATTTAGAAAGAATAAGAACTGATGCATTAAAAAAAGTAGCTGAATTAGATGATGTAGATTCAAGAACAAGAAGTTTAAAATTAATTGATTTTATGTCTGAAGCTATAAAAGATGAAATGCAAAAAAATACTGGTGGTAAAACACCTGTAGAATAACTAGGGATATTTCATGCCTGTCGACTGCCCTAGCAGACATGCCAAGACGACAGGTTAATTTTATTTAAGGAGAATAAAAATGGCAAATACAACTTTTAATGGACCAGTCAGGTCTGAAGAAGGTTTTAAAGCTATATCAAAAAATGCAACTACTGGAGCAATTACTGAAGAAGCAATTTATAGTACAAGACCTACTTTTAGACAGACTGTAGATAATACTACATTAAATACTGGTAGTGACGTAACTACTACTTTAACTAGAGCTCAATCAGGAACTTTATTTGAAATAGATGGTACTGGAGATATTGTAGTAAATATGCCTGCATTAAGCACAGAAAATAATGGAACTACATATGAGTTTATTGTTACTACTGCTGTAGGAAGTGGTAAAACTGTAACTTTTGTTTTACCAGGNTCAGGTGTATCNAACTTTTTTGGTTTANTACAGCTTATTGGTGGAACAGCAGCAAACCCTTCAAGTGATGTAGCAGGTGATACTTTAACTTTACCAAACTCAGTAGCAGTAAATGCNAGAGTAAAATTAACTTGNGTTGTAGATGATGGAACAAATTCAACTTGGAAAGCTGAAGCTGTTTCTACACCTATTGCAACTATTGCTTAATAAGATAAATGGAAGTATCTAATGAAGCTCTTCGTAAGTTTGAAGAAGAGTTAAATTTATTAAGACTTAATTTAGCGAATGGACAAGCAGATTCATTCGCTAATTATAANCNTCTAGTAGGTCGTATTCAAGGTATTGAATGGTCTATNGATGTTATGAAAAATATAATTAAAAAAATGTATGAAGGAGAAGAAGAATAATGCAACAAGTAAGCATGGCAAAAAGTATTAAAAATGATGCATGGATTTCTAATGAAGATATAAGTAATCCAGATGTGTTACCTGATTTACCTGGGTATCATATTTTAGTAAGACCTGTTTCTATTAAAGAAAAAACTAAGGGTGGTATATTATTACCAGACTCTACTAGAGATGATATGGCTTATCTTACTACAGTAGGACAAGTTGTTGCTATGGGTGATTTAGCTTATCATGATATGGAAAAGTTTCCAAAAGGACCTTGGTGTGAATTAAATGACTATGTGTGTTATGGTAAACATGCAGGTCAAAAGATACAATATAAAGGAATAAAGTATATTCTTTTATATGACGACCAGATAATTATGAAGGTAGAAAGTCCTAAGACATTAGACCCAACCTTTAATTTATCTAAATATAGTGTATAATATATTTGTATATTTTATATAAATGTAGTATAATATTAGTAACGTAAAAGCGATTGTCTCGTAAGCAGCGAAAGGAAATAAAATGGAACAACAGCAAGAGTGGGGAGAAGTTAAAGTAGAAAAAGAAGAAGCTCCCAAAGTAGAATTTGAAGTAGAAGAAGAAAANAAAGAAGAAGTANAAGAAGAACCTAAACAANAAATAAAAGAAGAACCNAAAGAAGAACCAAAAAAAGAAGAGCCAAAAGAATTAGAAGGTATAGATACCAAAGGTGCTCAAAAAAGAATTAGACAATTAGTTAAACAAAGAAAAGAAAAAGAAGAAGAAGTTGCAAAACTAATTAAACAAAATGAACAGTTAGCAATTAGAGTTAAAAAACAAGAAGAAGATTTTTATAAGTTAGGTAAACTTAATTTAAATGCTAATGAAAAACAAATAAAAGATAAATTAGATTTAGCAAGAACAGCTTATGCAACAGCACATGAAGAAGGTGATAGTGCTAAAATATTAAAAGCTCAAGAAGCATTAAATGAAGCACAAGTTGATTTAAAAAATCTAGAAGTTACAAAAAATAATTTTAAAGAACCAGAGGTTCAACAACAACCAGTACAACAGCAACAAGNACAACAACCTCAACCACAACCTGACCCAAAAGCAGAAGAATGGGCAGCACAAAATGAATGGTTCGGACAAGATAGAATAATGACAGCAAGTGCATTAGCTATTGATACAGAATTAAAAGAAGAAGGGTATGACCCTACAAGCTCTGAATTTTATGAAGAAATTAATAATAGATTACAAGAGACTTTTCCTCATAAGTTTAAAATTAACAAAGAGGAAACTAAAGAAGTTCGTAAGCAGGAAACGTCAGAAACTGCACAAGTAGTNGCAGGAGGTACACGTAGCACTCCTAGTTCTAAAAATAAAGTAAAGCTTACTAAAGAAGATGTAAGACTAGCTAATAAATGGAATATACCACTTGAACAGTATGCTCNNGAAAAACAAAAAGCTGATAAAGCTGAAGGAGAGTACACAACAGTAAATATGCAGCGTGGAGGAAATAAATAATGACACGAATTAATAGTACACGTAGTTCTGATTTAAGAGAACAAGAAACTAGAAAACAAGAAGCTAGAGAAGAAGTTGAATATACATTTGAAGAACAAGATGTAGTTCATATTCCTCAAGCAGTTAAAGATCGTTTTACCAGCGAAGGTATGACATTAGGATGGTTAAGAATGACACTTAAAGGTCAAGATGATGTCAAACATATAGGTAAGAAACTGCAAGAAGGCTGGCAATTTGTTGACTTGGCTGAAGTTCCTGAAATGAGTGCAACATCTTTCGTGAGAGATGAAGGTAGATACGCAGGGGTAGTCTGTCGTGCTGACGTAGGATTAGCAAAAATCCCAACTGCTAAATACGAAGCTAGAAGTAAGTTTTACAGAGATAAAAGTAAAGCCATGAATGATGCGATTAATTCGCAACTCATGGGTAATAATAACTCTCGTATGCCTATTTCTAATAACAGTAAATCTAAAGTAGTAACAGGAAGACAACCTAACTTTCAGGATTAATCCTTTTATTACTTATAATAAAGGAGAAAGAAAATGGCATCAGTAGACGCTTCTCGTGGTCTTGTACTAGCGAGAAAAAATGGTTCAGGTTCTAACTCTACTGGTATTGACACTATTGATTTGAATGTTTCCCCAAAGGTTGCATCAGCATTACTACCTAACACAATGTTTACAGGAGATCCTATAGTCATTGATAAATTAGGTACAATAAGTCCAAGTCCTGCTAACGTAACAGTTAAAACAGCAGGTGTATTTCAGGGCATTAGTTATGTAGACGCTTCAGGAAATCAAGAATTTAGTAGATACTGGACAGGAGGAACCACAGCCACAGATGTTAAAATNCATNTNNCAAGAGATCCAGNTCAAACATACTTTATACAAGCAGATGCAACAGTAACTGCTTCAGCAGGTATGGGAGNTGGTGTATATAATGCACCTTGGATTTTAGCAACAGGTTCAACTAAAACAGGTAATAGTGCCTATGTTTTAGATGCANNTGGTCNAACANAAGCAACAAGTCATATGAGAGTAATACGTAGAGCACCTTGGGATACAGGTATTGGAGCATCAGCAGGTGTGACAGACGCATATCCTTGGTATGAAGTACGTATCAATTCACATATGGACAATTATATAACAACTACTGTTTCAACAGCTTAATTAGGAAAGGAATAATTAAATGGCTATAAATAGAGCAAGTATTGCCAAAGAGCTACTTCCTGGACTGAATGCAGTTTTTGGAATAGAATATGGCAGTGTAGAAGACGAACACAAACCATTATACGAAATAGAATCATCAGACAGAGCTTTTGAAGAAGAAGTACTCTTCACAGGCTTTGGTGCTGCACCTACTAAAGGTGAAGGTGCTGCTGTTGTTTATGATGATGCATCAGAAAGTTATACTTCAAGGTATACAAATGAAACTGTTGCATTAGCATTCGCAGTAACTGAAGAAGCTATGGAAGATAATCTATATGACACTTTTGCAAAACTAAGAGCAAAAGGATTAGCAAGAGCTATGGCAAGTACAAAACAGCAAAAAGCTGCTGACTTGTACAACAATGGCTTTACAACAAATCAAGGTGATGGTGTACCTATGTTTAGTGCAGCACACCCAGTAACAGGTACTGGTACAGTAACAAACATTACTACAGCAGCAGCTATAGCTGAAGGTACTATAGAAGCAGCGATCATTCAGATACAAAAAACTACTGATGATCGTGGTATTCTTGTAGGTGCTTCAGGTGTTTCATTACACGTACCAACAGACCTATTGTTTACAGCAGATCAATTATTAAATACTCCAGGTACAACTGGTGGAGCTAATAATGACATCAATGCTATTAGACATCTAGGTGTATTGCCTGATGGATTCTATGTGAACAGAAGATTTACAGATGTAAATGCTTGGTTCATTAAAACAGACGTACCTAATGGTACTAAAATGTTTAATAGAACTCCATTACAAACTAAAATGGAACCAGATTTCGATACTGGCAACTTACGTTTCAAAGCACGTGAAAGATATTCTTTTGGTGTTTCTGACTGGCGTGGTTGGTTTGGAAATCAAGGAGCCTAATTATAAATATTGGAGGAGAGTAGAGATATTCTCCTCCTCTATANTATAAGGAAAGATATATGTCTACAAATATAACTACAGCTTTTAAATCAGGTGATGGTGTTATTGTTTCTCCACAAGTTGTGAGTACTACAGATAATGCAGGAAACTCTATTGCTGTAACTTTACCTCATGTAACACGTGTTCTTGCTGTACATGCTTTTTCTACTGTCGCTGGTACATTTGATATAGGTGATAAAAATGGAAGTAAAATTAAATTCCAAGTTGCTGCAAGTGGCACAGCAGATATTTATATGGGTGAAGTAGGAGTAAAGTGTGAAGGCACAGTAAGTGTAAGCACACCTGATGCAGGTGGTGTAACTCTAGTATTAGGATAATTATATGCCTAACTATTCATATTTAAAAACTGACATCATTAATACAATAGAAAATGATTCGTCAGAATTTGAAACTCAAATACCTTATTTTGTTGAAAAAGCAGAAGGTCGTCTAATAAAAGAATTAGATGATGTAGCTCTTGATACTTATGCATCAGTTGCTATATCAGCATCTAATCCTGTTGTTAGTTTACCTGATGGAGCTTTAGTAGTGCGTAATGTAAATTATACAGCTAGTGCAACAAATATTAAAACAAATTTATTACAACGATCTTATGAGTATGCAATAGATTATTGGGGATTTGTAAGTGCATCTACAGGTACTCCAAGATACTATGCAAGAAAAACTAATTCACAAATTTATATTGTACCTACTCCAGCATCTACAGTTGCAGGTGAAATACAATATACAAAACGACCACTAGGTTTAGCAAGTGCTACAGGTACAAGTGTAACAACATCTAACTACTTTAGTGAAAGTTGTTANAATGCTTTATTTGCAGCATGTATGATAGAAGCAAATTATTTTATAAAAGATTTTCAAGTCCTTCAAGCATGGGAAGGTAAGTACAAAAATTCAATAGATGCTCTTCGTAATCAAGCAAGACGTACTAGACAAGATGATATGCAATCAGCTAATAGTCCTACAGGTGGACCTAATACAGTTATTCAAGGAGCTAATTAATGCCAATTAGCAGAACTAATATTAAACAACAAGTAACTAAACCAAATAAAAAGAAAAAGAAAATTAAAAGGAGAAAGTAATGCCTACTTATAATAACGACAAAATAATAGGTGCACAAGGTAGAGTAGCTATTAATAAAAAATTAAGTGACATCAATGGTGTTCCTACAGGACAAGGATATGGAGCAGCACGTAAAGGACCACAAGTAAAAGGACCTATTGAAGCTGTATCTGATGCTGACTATCCTCAAGGAGAATCATTTGAAATGAGTACAAAACCAGTTTCAAATCTTGGAGTAAAATAATGGCTGCTGGTAAATTAGTCAAAAAAATAGTTGAAAGAGTTGTAAAAACACCTACAAGTAAACTAAAAACAAAAAAAGCAGAAATGGGTCCAAGAGATATTGCAAAAACAGGTAAAGGATCTGGTCAAAAAAGATTTACAGGTGCTAGTAGAGATGAACAAGATATAGCACAAAAAAAAGGTAGTGCTGCACGTATGATGAAAAGTAATGCACCAAAAAATAAAGCTGTAATATCAAGAGTTAAAAATCTTCTTAAAAAATTTAGAGCTAATAATGGTTTATCAGAAGCAGATAGATTAAGTTTAAAAGGTAATGTTAGAGATAATAGAGAACTCATTCAAGATTCTTTTGATGCTAATGATATAGATATTATTAATAGAGTTATGGCACGTAAACATGGTGGACCTATAGTTAAAAAACCTATGGGTGGTAAAGTTTATAAAAATACTGTAGCACGTAAACATGGTGGAGCTATAGGAGTTGGAGCAGCTCTTCGTGGTTATGGTAAAGGTTATAAGAAAGGTTAATATTATGCCAATAGGAAAAATAATAAAAGAAGGTGCAAAACTTGTTAAACGTGGTCGTAAATCTAAACGAGGTAGACCTAAAAAGAAAGTTGAAGTAAAAAAGAAACAGGTTGTAAAAAGAACAGATCCTTATAAAATTACACGCCTTAAAGATGAAAGTGATGCTGCTTTTAAAAAGAGAAAAGCTGCTATTAAAAAAGAAGTAAGAGAGTCTGCAAGAGAAACATCTAAAGATCAAACACCACCTAAAACAAGTGGAGGTGCAAGAGATGAATTAGGTCGTTTATTATCTAAACATATTCCACCTTCAAGAAAAGAAATGTCTAAAGCACAGTTTCGTAGACTTGTAAAACAAGGTCTTATTGGTGTTACTAAAAAAGGTGAAACAAAAGATATAGGACAATATGCAGATATACCAGAAAATATTATGGAATTATTATATGGTCGTGGTAAAAAATTAACTAAAACTGAATTAGAAGAATTAAAAGCTTTAGGTATAACTGAAAGAAAATATGGTTCTAAAGTTATTAAGAAAAAATCTGGAGGTCAAATAGGTACACCTAAAGGAATTGGAGCTGCATTACGTGGCTATGGTAAAGGCTATAAGTAGTGCCTTTTAAATCTAAAAAACAAAGAACATATCTATCAATTAACAAACCTAAAGTTTATAAAAAGTTTAAAAAAACTTATGGTAAAAAAATAAGGAAGAAATAAAATGGGAAAATTAAAAATAGGTAAAGCTGCATTAAAAAAAGGTGAAGATGCTGTTGATTATTTATTTAATAAAATAAAAGGTGAAGGACCAAAAAAATATTTATTTCAAAATATGGATCTTATAGATGATTTTGCTGCAGGTAAAAAAACTTTATCACAAGTTAAAGGTGATATAAGAAAAGGAATGGGAAAAGAACAAAAAAGTATGATGCAAAATTTACAAGAAGCTAGAGAAGCTGGTTATACAAAAGAGTATGATGCAGGAAGAAGTAGAATTTTAAAGAAAAAAGGTGGTAAAGTTACTAAAAGACCTATGGGTGGTAAAGTTTATAAAAATATTGTAAAAAAACCTATGGGTGGTAAAGTCTACAAAGTAGATAATTCAGGGCAACAAATGGTTGCTAAACAATATGGAGGAAAAATACATGGATAAGATTATGTCAAGACTAAAAGAACCATCATCATATTCTGCTATTGCAGCAGTATGTGCTATGGGTGGTATCATTGTTCCTAATCCTATGTGGCAAACAATCTGTTTAATTGGTTGTGGTGTTGCAGGTGTTGCAGGATTTTGGATGAGTGAAAAAAAGAAATAGGAGTTAATTAATGTTAGCTGGTCTACCTGTTGAAATGCTTACAATGCTAGGTTCTAGTTTACTAGGTGGTATGATGACCATTTGGGGACAGAAAGCAAAAGAAAGAGCTAATCAACAGAAAATGCTTCTTGCTAGAGGTAAGTTTCAAATGGATGAAATTAACAAAGCAAGAGAATTTGACAACAAAGGATTTCAATGGACACGTAGAATTATTGCATTAACAGCAGTATTCTTTATCATTGCATTTCCTAAATTAGTTCCAGTATTTACTGATGTAAATGTTGTTCTTACATGGACAGAGTTTGAACCTGGTTTTTGGTTCTTAATAGATAAAAAAGAAGTAGTTATGGATAAAGTATTTAATGGTGTTATTATTACACCACTTGATACACATTTAATGTCAGCAATTATTGGATTATATTTTGGTGGGAGTTTAGTTAAGAAGTAATGGCTACACGAAAAAAAAGTAATATGAAAGGCTTGACCATAAAAGGTGGTTATAAAAGACCAACTAAAAAAGGTGCAGGCATGACAAAGAAAGGAGTTGCTAAATATAGAAGGCAAAATCCTGGAAGTAAATTACAAACTGCAGTAACAGAAAAAAGTCCTACAGGTAAACGTGCATCAAGAAGAAAAAGTTATTGTGCACGTTCTGCAGGACAAATGAAAAAGTTTCCTAAAGCTGCAAAGAATCCTAATTCAAGATTAAGACAAGCAAGAAAAAGATGGAGATGCTAAATGTTAAAGAAACCTAATAATCCTGGTTTAAAAAAATTACCACGTAAAGTTAGAAATAAAATGGGGTTTGCAAAAAAAGGTGGTAATGTACAAAATAAGTTAAAAGAAATAACTACTGCTTTAAATAAAGCATCAAAGATGCACGCAGCTCAAGCTAAATATTTAACTAACTTAGCAAAAAAAATAAAATAATGGCAAAACTTTGTCCTAAAGGAAAAGCTGCAGCTAAAAGAAAGTTTGATGTATATCCATCAGCATATGCAAATATGTATGCATCAGCAGTATGTAGTGGCAAAGTAAAACCAGGTGGTAAAAAGAAA
>FUFK010040695.1_pt1 | contig 22186 bp, 36 predicted proteins | sample 1021851 | NCBI WGS metagenome assembly FUFK01 (sample SAMEA51879418, study PRJEB19060) | metagenome
TAGCTTTTTCAACACAAGGTAATTTTTTTCAAAAAGATTTTTTTGGTAATCCGACACCTTATGCAAAATATGTTGATAGGCAAGGCAACATAAGACCAGACGCATTAGAAAAATGGAAACAGTTTGGTGAAGAAGATAAAAAAGGTTTTTTAAAAATNTTNGAACCACGAGAAACAAAAGATCCTGATCCACAGCCTACNAAACAAGATAAAGGCACTGACATGCCACAAGGNGGTGGAGGTTTAGNNTCTCTTGTAGGTGTATCTGAGCCGAGAGGCAAGGCTCCTGATTTTCTAGACACACCTGCAGGTAGATTTGATCCTAAAGGCAGAAGATTAGCAGGTGGTACAACTAACCTTCTTCTTGGTTAATGAATCAAGTTTCTAGCAACACGGATCTCGACTCTTTACAACGCGAAGAGCTAGAACAACAACTAATACAACAAAGATTATTATTCTTAGAAAACTGCGAAAAAAAATTTATTCCTTTCGTCAAACATTGTTGGCCTGAATTTATAGATGGCTCCCACCATAGACAGATAGCAGAGAAATTTGAAAAGATAGCTACGGGTGAAATTAAAAGATTAATTGTTAACATGCCTCCTCGACACACAAAGTCTGAGTTCGCTTCTTATCTTTTCCCTGCTTGGATGATCGGTAAAAATCCTAAATTAAAAATAATTCAAACATCACACAACACGGAACTCGCTACACGGTTCGGTAGAAAGATGAAGAACCTTGTAGATGANAGTNTATTNCAACAAATATTTGATGTGAGTATAGCTACTGATAGTAAGGCATCTGGTCGTTGGGAAACTAATCATGGTGGCGAATATTACGCGGCAGGTGTAGGTGGAGCGATTACAGGTCGTGGTGCAGATTTATTAATCATTGATGATCCTCACACAGAACAAGATGCCATGAGTTCTACTGCAATGGATAATGTTTATGATTGGTATACTTCAGGTCCTCGTCAGCGTTTACAGCCAGGTGGTGCAATTGTTGTGGTTATGACTCGGTGGTCTGAAAAAGATTTAACAGGACAGCTTATTAGAGCACAAGCAAAAAGCAATCATGGTGATAAATGGGAGGTCATTGAGTTTCCCGCCATACTACCAAGTGGTAATCCTGTATGGCCTGAGTATTGGAAAGCAGAAGAATTATTAAAAGTAAAAGCTGCAATAAGCGAAAGCAAGTGGCAGTCACAATATCAACAGAATCCTACATCAGAGGAAACAGCTATTTTGAAAAGAGAATGGTGGAACAAATGGGACAAGCCCATGCCTAACATGCTTCATACCATACAATCGTATGATACAGCCTTCTCTAAAAAAGAAACTGCTGACTATTCAGCAATCACTACATGGGGTGTGTTTCAACATGAAGGGATGCTTGGAACAGGAGTCTTGCTTCTCGATGCATTAAAGGGTAGGTGGGACTTTCCTGAACTAAAAAAAGCTGCAATGGAGCAGTACAAATATTGGGATCCAGATACAGTAATAATCGAACAAAAAGCATCGGGAGCACCATTGACGCAAGAATTAAATAGATTAGGTATACCCATATCGAACTTTACACCTAGTAGAGGTAATGATAAGTTGACAAGAGTTAATTCTATAGCGCCTATCTTTGAGTCAGGTAAGGTATTTTATCCTGATAGAGAGTGGGCACATGAATTAATTGAAGAATGTGCAGCCTTTCCATTTGGAGAGTTTGACGACTATGTTGATAGCACGACACAAGCATTAATGCGATATCGTGCAGGAAACTTTGTAGAATTAGAAGATGATTATATTGATAATGCAAAAGATTATAGAGAGTACGAGTATTATAGCTAATGGCTGATTCACCAATAAAAACAATTTTAAACGCTATCACAGAGAGTCAAGAATTATTACTTAAACCTTCTGATGTTGATCCTAATAAACAAATAAAAGATTTATTTGGTATAGAAGAACCAAAAGTAGACTTTTCTTCTCAAGCTCAATTAACACCCACTAAAGATAGTCCTGTAGGGCAACTAAGAGAAAAAGAAACAGAGATGACAACTAAGGAGGGTAAGGGTAAAAAAACATTTAAAGGATTAGCAGATACGACTCAAGCAGTAGGAACAGCAAAAGTTTTAGGTGCAGAAAAGGGACAAATTTTAATACCTGAATCACAAACTAAAGTTGCAACAGATACCGTGTTTGAAACAGCTGATCCAAAAGTACAATCAAAGGTTCAAGAAAATAGACCATTCATAGAAGGTAAAAATAAATTACAAGCAGGTGAAGCCTTCCCTGATGCTAAGGTAAATAAAAAAGGTAAATTGATAGAACCTTTTGAGGATTATTTTAAGCGTATTCAAAATTTATACGCTGATCCTTTAAAGATTGTAGCTTTACAAAACGAAGTTGCAAAACAGTATGCAATGAAATACCCAGAGTATAAAACAATTTCTAAAAACTTAGAACTTATTGAAGGAGGACTTTTTGATTTTGATCCTGAAGCTAGAAAAATTAAAGGTTTAAAAATACCTGAAGGAAAAACTACGGGTGTAAAAGCAGTAGTCACAGAAGCCTTAGAAAATAATGAAGGTTATAGAACTAAGGCAAAATCTATAGATAAAATTATAGCAGATGCTTTAAAGGGAAATAAACAAGCATCCTTCAATAAACTTGCTGTGCAATTAATAGGGGAGCTAGATCCTGCTACGGGTAAACCTTACACTCCTACAAAAATTAATAAAATGATTGAAGATAGATTAGTTTTTGCTGCTGCAAGATATAAAGGTCAGTTAGATAAAGAAATTATAGACGAGGTTTTAGATAATCTTAGGGGTAGTTATAGTGCAAAAAATCTAGACACATTAGCAAAAAATGAAATTAAAAAAGTTGCACCAAAAAAGATTGCAGCTTTTACAGCAGCCTTATCTGGTATTATTAAGTCAGGTCAAGCCTCTGATCTTTTAATAGGAGGGACAAAGGCTTTAGGATTTGCCTTACCTTTTGAACTCCTGTTTCCAAAAGAGTTACAGGCAGGGGAACTGTATACACCTGATGATTATGAAAAATTTAATGAGATTATGCAAGATCGAATGATAGATGAAAAATTTGGAAATATTGAACCCTTGACTCAAAAAGAACAACAACAACTTTTAGATGAAATAGCTGAGCAAAGAAGAATGGGTCAGAATAATTTAGATAGTGGTATAAATACAGTTGAGCCAGGTAAAATAGGACCTAAATTCCCTCTTGACCTATTTATGTAAAATGAAAAAAGTAGTCGTAAAAAAACAAAAGCCCGTTAGAATAGTTAGACCACGAGGATTTGAATTAATGAAACCAAACAAAAGACCAAAGACAAGGATATCATAATGGCGATAGAGGATAGAATTGGCACAGACATAGATTATAATAAAGATAAATTAGAAGTTGAGGGCGATCCGCTTGAAATAATTACTCCAGGACAAGAGGATGTAATAACTGAATTTGTCGAAGATGAAAAAGGTAATATGCAACCATTAGCGGATGCAGACAAACCTCTAGAAGATTTCAATTCCAATTTAGCTAATTTGTTAAGTGACGAACAATTAGATAACATTTCTATAGAGTTGATGTCTGCAATAAAAGATGATCAATCATCCAGAGAGGATTGGGAAACTCAATATACAAAAGGCTTAGATCTTTTAGGGTTTAAATATGAAGAGCGAACCAGACCATTCAGAGGAGCGTCTGCAGTTACTCATCCTGTGTTATCAGAAGCAGCTGTTCAATTTCAATCACAAGCATATAAAGAATTATTACCTGCTAATGGTCCTGTTAAAACACAAATTATTGGTGAGTCTAATGAGGCGTTAGAAGAACAAGCCAAAAGAGTTCGTGATTATATGAACTATCAAATAACTTATGTTATGGAAGATTATGAAACAGAAACTGATCAAATGTTATTTTATCTACCTCTAGCGGGATCCACATTCAGAAAAGTTTTTTATGATAGCACAGAAGAAAAAGCTAAATCATTATTTGTACCTGCAGAGGACTTAGTAGTGCCTTATGGTGCGAGTTATTTAGACGATGCTGAGAGAGTGACTCACATTATAAAAATGAATGAGATTGAGTTAAGAAAAAAACAAATCTTTGGTATGTACAGAGATATTGAATTAAGAGCTTATGACGAACCTGATCAGGTGCAAGATAAATATAACAACATTGAGGGTGTACAATCGAGAGGATATTCATCAGACATTTACACTTTGTATGAGTGTCATTGTTATTTAGATCTGCCAGGCTATGAAGATGATGACGGTCAAAAATTACCGTACATTGTGACTATAGATGAAAGCAGTAATAAAGTTTTAGGCATATATAGAAATTATGAAAATGGAGATCCTTTAAGAAAAAAGAAAGCGTACTTTGTTCATTATAAATTTCTTCCAGGTCTAGGGTTTTATGGTTTTGGTTTAATTCACATGATAGGTGGCTTATCAAAAACTGCCACACTAGCTTTGCGTCAGCTACTAGACGCAGGAACCCTAGCAAATTTACCTGCAGGTTTTAAAGCTCGTGGGTTGAGAATTAGAGATGATGATCAACCATTACAACCAGGAGAGTTTAGAGATGTTGATGCACCAAGTGGCACCATACAAGGATCATTAATTAATCTACCTTATAAAGGTCCAGACGCAACTCTGTTCAACTTATTAGGATTCTGTGTTGATGCAGCAAAAAGATTTGTATCTGTAGCAGACGCGAAAATAGGTGATGCACAAATAAATCAAAACGCACCTGTCGGCACCACAGTAGCTTTAATGGAGCGTGGAACAATAGTAATGAGTTCCATACATAAAAGATTACATAATTCACAAAAACAAGAATTTAAATTATTAGCAAAAACTTTTGCTATGTACATGCCACAATACCCTTACAATGTTGGCAATATAAATCCACAAATTAAACAAGCTGACTTTGACGATAGAGTCGATGTTATGCCTGTTAGCGATCCTAGCATGTTTTCTATGTCACAGAGAATATCAATGGCACAAACACAATTACAAATGGCGCAGTCTGCACCTGACTTACATAATCTAAGAGAAGCTTATAGAAGAATGTATGTGGCTTTAAGAGTTCCAAACATAGAACAGATCTTACCAGATCCACCTAAACCTGTGCCTTTAGATCCTGGTAAAGAAAATGCAAATTCATTAAGAGGTTTACCTGCACTTGTCTTTCCTGGACAAGACCACATGGCACATATTAAGACACATCAAACTTTTATGAGTTCGAATTTAGTTAAAAATAACATGGCAGTATTGATGTCATTACAAGCACATATACAAGACCACATATCAGCTATCGCTGAAGAGGAGGTTGCAGCAGCTACACAACAAGCAATGCAACAAGCACAAGTTAACAATACACCACTAAGCCCAGAGGAAATGCAATCAATACAAAATCAAGGACAAAAAACAATTGCAAATAGAATTGCAGAGCTAACACAAGAATTAGTCCTAAATGAAAAAACAAATATGCCTGATGTAGGTAAAGATCCTTTAGTAGACTTAAAAGAAGAAGAGTTAAATATCAGAAAAGCAGATTTAATTAGAAGAACTCAAAGTGATCAAAATGATCAAACACTTGATGTTGCAAGATTAGCTCAAAAAGATGAAGTTGATAAAGAAAAAATTGAAGTTTCTCGTGAGAGAAATGCTATTAACATAGCAAAAAACATGTTAGGCTCNTANCATGTCAATAAAAATACCAGGNTTAAAAACAAAATCACGAATAACTCGTGATACAGGTGGTAAAGTTAGAAGATATAANGCTCCCACTAAAGCAAATTTGTTAAAAAAATTAAAAAGTATAAAAAAAGGCACAAAAGTAGCTGATTTTGATCCTAAATTAAAACCTGTTTTGATGAAAAATGTGCTAGATAACAAAAAAATCACATAAAATGAATAAAAAACAGAAAAAAGTTAAAAAAGTTATGAAAGAATTTAAAGAAAAAAAATTAAATATAGGTAAATCTAAGAAAAAAGTAAAAAATAGAAAACAAGCGATAGCTATTGCACTATCAGAAGCAGGAATTAAGAAAAAAAAGTGATGTCTGAAGTAAAATTAAAAAAATACATGAACGATTTGCATATTTATTTGCACAGACCATCATTAACAAATGAGGATCGTTTATTATTAGCTACAGCTATGCTTTATACTACTAGAATAGTTTATGAAGAAAATTACGGGGCAGATATGGCTGTAAATTTAATTGACACAATAGGCGGTAGCAAGGTAGAATACGAAAAACCTACAGTACATTAGGAGGTACAAAATGAAAAAAGAAAAAACAGTGGACAAAGGTCAGTTTCAAATGACAGATAAGTCTAAGGTGCCTTTTAAACTTGCACCAATAGATCCTCCAAAGTCTAAGACACAAGGACAATATGCTGTCCAGGTTAAGAAAGTTCCTTTTAAGGGGGTATTCTAATGGGTTATATCAATATGAAATGGAATCACCTACGACATTGGTGGGGTAGATTAAATAAAAAGGGAAAATTATTAGTAGGTGGAGCAGTCGTTGTTGTCGCTTACTTATTAATAACAAATGCTTAATTTCTTAATCGGTCCTATCGGTAGCATGGTAAAAGATGCTATCACAGGTTTCGTTGAAACAAAAAAAGCAAAAGCCGATCTAGCACTAACCGAAATTAAAGCTCAAAAGTCACTTAAAGAAGCTCAAATCGCAGGAAAAATAAGTTGGGAAGCATCAGCAGTAGATCAAATGAAGGGCTCGTGGAAAGACGAACTAATTTTGATATGCCTGTTGGTTCCTGCGGTGGCAGTCTTTATTCCTGGATGGACTCCTCATATCAAAGCAGGTTTTGAAGCCTTACACTCACTCCCTGATTATTATAAGCATCTCTTATACATCGCCTGTAGTGCGAGTTTTGGCATCAAGGGAGCTAAAGGTGCTATGGGACTAATATCAAAAAAGAAATGAGCGCCTGTGAAAAATGTGGCTGTCAATGCCACTGTGCATCTTCAGACACATTTGTAAAATCTTGTGAACATTGTGGTTGTGTAGGATGTCAACATGAAAAAACATAATAGTGGTAATGCTGTTGAACATGTTGTCAAAAAAACTACAATAGGTGATGGTAGGATAAGCACATCAACCATGAATAAACATAAGAGAAGAAGTTATAAACGGTATAGGGGGCAAGGGCGAAGAAGATGACAAAAAAGAAAAAAGCTAAAAGTAGAGTAAATGAGGCAGGTAATTATACAAAACCCGCACTTAGAAAAAGAATATTTAATAGAATTAAAGCAGGTTCAAAAGGTGGAAAACCGGGACAGTGGAGTGCGAGGAAGGCGCAGATGACCGCAGTTGCTTATAAAAAAGCAGGTGGTGGGTACAGAAACTAATGGCCATATCTAGATCTCAAACAAAACAACAAGTTTCAAAACCAGGTATGAAAAAGAAAAAAGATAAAATTATTAAAAAAGTAATTTCTGGTCTAAAAAAAGGATCTAAGGTCCATGCAAAACAAGCTAAATTTTTAAAAGGAGCGTTAAGTGGCAGATCCAAAAAAGGGAACAGGTAAGAAACCTAAAGGAACGGGTAGAAGATTATACACAGATGAAAACCCTAAAGACACTGTTCGCATTAAGTTCGCTACTCCTACAGATGCCAGAAAAACGGTATCAAAAGTGCGAAAAGTTAAAAAACCATTTGCAAGAAAAATTCAAATACTTACTGTCGGAGAACAAAGAGCAAAAGTTATGGGTAAAAACAAAGTTGCTAACATTTTTAAAAAAGGCAAAGAAAGTATAAGGAGGAGTCGTGGCGTTAAAAAAGTCTCAAAAAAGTCTTAAGGATTGGGGAAAACAAAAGTGGCGAACTAAGTCTGGTAAACCCTCTTCTAAAACAGGTGAAAGATATTTACCTACTGCAGCAATCAAAGCATTGACACCTGCTGAGTATGCCGCTACAACTAGAGCTAAGAGAAAAGGCACTAAGAAAGGAAAACAATTTGTTAAACAACCTAAAAACATTGCTAAGAAAACTGCTAGGTTTAGATAAAAAAAATAATGAAATTGATGAACATCAAGAAAGGGATAATTGGGGAGTATGATAGAAATAACAAAAGAATTAAAAGATAGAATTAGAGCGCATGAGGGTTGTGTATTAGAGCCTTATGATGATAGTCTTGGAAAATTAACAGTGGGAATAGGTCACCTCGTTATGCCACATGAAAGAAAAAGATTTCAGGTAGGTGTAAAAATTACACAAGAAGAGGCGGATGAATTATTTGATATTGATATAAATAGAGCTGCTGCAGGAGCAGATGAGTTAATAATGAAAAATATTGGTAGCCATGATGATTTGCCAAAAATCATACATGAGGTCTTAGTTGAGATGGTTTTTCAGCTTGGAAAAACAGGCGTAAAACAGTTTCGCAACATGTGGGCTAGTCTAAAAGAAAAAGATTTTGTGTCAGCTGCGGCTCACATGAAAGATTCTCGTTGGAGAAAGCAGACACCAAAAAGATGTGAAAGTCTTTCAGAATTAGTAGCTAACGCTTAATGGATATAATTAAGTTTGTTGATGCACTTAGAAAAAACTTGAAAGTTAAGCAGAACGACATTAGTCTATACTTAACATCAGGCGTAAAAAATTGGGAAGAATATAAACTCATGGTGGGTAAACATCATGCACTCAACGAAGTATTTACAGAAATAAATTCGTTGCTAAAAAGAATGGAGTACAACGATGAAGGAGTCGACAATTGACAAACTTCCTAAGCCTACAGGGTGGAGAATATTAGTTCTACCTTATAAGAGAAAAGAGAAAACCAAAGGCGGTATAATTCTTACCGATCAATCTTTAGAAGAATCACAGATAGCTAGTAGCATAGGTCTTGTATTAAAAGTTGGACCAGACGCTTATAATGACAAGGATAGATTTCCTAACGGTGCTTGGTGTAAAGAAAAAGATTGGATAATTTTTGGAAAGTACGCAGGATCTCGAATTAAAATAGAGGATGGAGAGGTACGATTAATGAATGACGATGAAGTCTTAGGGGTTATAAATGATCCTGAAGATTTCTTAACCATGTAAGGAGTAAGACATGCAAGAAGATAAAACAGTTCCAATTGATACCTCAGGAGAGTCCTTAGAGGTCACATTAGAAGAAGAGAATGTAAAAAAAGTAGAAAACGAACAAACACCTGCCGTAGAAGTAGAGCAAACTACTCAATCTACCGAAGAAGAAAAAAAACCTGTTGAGGATGAAACTAAAGAATATTCTGCCTCAGTAAAAAAAAGAATAGATAAACTTACAAAAAGATTAAGAGAGGCAGAGAGAAGAGAAGAGGCTGCTGTTGCTTACGCACAAGGTGTACAAAAAGAATCTAAAGAAATAAAAAGTAAATATGAAACATTAGATAAAAATTACATCGATGAGTTTGGTTCAAGAGTAGAAAATCAATTAGACTTAGCTAAAAACAAGTTAAAAAATGCAATAGCTAATAGAGATGTAGAGTCACAAATAGAAGCTAATCAAGAAATAGCAAAGCTAACTATTGATGCAGAAAGAATAAAATACTCTAAGCAAATATCTGAACAGCAAAAGCCTAAAGAAGAAGAAAAAGATAAGCAAGAAGAGCCTTATCAATCTAAGCCAAAACCAGATCCTAAAGCCGTTGAATGGGCAGAAAGAAATGAGTGGTTTGGTGAGGATGAGGTTATGACTGAGGCTGCAAGACAAATACATAAAAATCTTGTCCTCAATGAAAGGCTTGATCCTACTAAGGATATATACTATGATAAGCTTGATCAAAAACTTCGTGAATACTTTCCTCAAAAATTTAGTGATGGGGGAAGTCCAGAAGCTACAAAAGTCGCTCAACCTGTAGCCTCTGCAACACGCACAAAAACATCTGGGCGTAGAGTNGTCAAGCTGAGTCCCTCGCAAGTCGCAATGGCTAAAAAACTCGGGGTGACACCAGAACAATATGCTAAACACGTGAAGGAGGCATAAAATGACAAACACAAAAACAAATAAGACTTCGCGCTCGAAAGAAACCCGTGAAAATACAGTTCGTAAAAGAGGTTGGGTCCCTCCATCATCACTTCAGGCACCTGAGCCACCCGAAGGTTTTCATCATCGGTGGGTTCGAGCTGAAATAAGAGGTGTAGCCGATGATAAAAATATCATGGGCAGACTTCGTTCAGGATATGAATTTGTTAGGGCAGATCAATATCCCGACAGAATGGATTTACCAAAATATGAAGATGGTAAATATAAAGGTGTAATAGGAGTTGGTGGTTTATTACTGATGAGATGTCCTGTTGAGGTTAAAGAAGATAGAGATAAATACTTCCAAGACCAAACACTTGCACAGCAAGATTCAGTAGAAAATGATTTATTCAAAGACGAACACCCTAGTATGCCTATCTCTGCTGATAGGCAAAGTAAGGTGACTTTTGGGGGCGGCAAAAAGTAGTTTCCAATAGTCGTTTATTAACAACTTAGACATAAGGAGTCACACATGGCTAATATAAATAGTGTCTTTGGTTTTAGACCTGTTAAGCAAGTTGGAGCGGGGTATAATGCTGCCGCATCTAATGAATACACAATTGCTAACAATGAAACCAATGCAATATTCCAGGGAGATCCCGTTGTATTAAATGCAAACGGTTCTGTTTCCCGTGGTAATTCCGCAGGTGCTGAGTTGATAGGGATTTTTAACGGTTGTTTTTATGAAGATCCAACAACAAAGAAACCAACTTTTTCTAATTTCTATCCAGGCGGTATCGCAGCTGATAATATGAAGGCGTTTGTATTTGATGATCCTGATGCTTTATTTGAAGTAAAGGTCGATGATACAAATGGCGGAATAGCTCAGGTAGGAAGCAATGCAAACATTGCAACTTACTCTGCGGGTTCTACTAACACAGGTGTATCAGCAGTTGCTTTAGATGGTGGCAGTTTTGCAACATCAAATGCAGCTAATTTTAGAGTAGTAAGTTTATCTACTGATCCAGATAACAGTGATTATACAGCAGCAAATGCTTCAATTATTGTAAAGATCAACTTACATTCACTAAGTGATACAACAGGCGTATAAGGAGCATAAATTATGGCAATATCAAGACAACAACTAGTTAAAGAACTAGAGCCAGGTTTAAATGCTTTATTTGGCCTGGAGTACGATAAGTACGAAAACGAACATGCAGAAATCTTTGATTCAGAAACATCTGAAAGAGCTTTTGAAGAAGAGGTAATGTTAGTCGGTTTCGGTAATGCAAGAACAAAAGCAGAAGGTGCAGCGGTCACATTTGATCAAGCACAGGAAAGCTTTACTTCTCGTTATACACACGAAACTATTGCACTAGCATTTGCTATTACTGAAGAAGCAGTAGAAGATAATCTTTATGATAGATTGTCTGCACGATACACAAGAGCATTAGCAAGATCTATGGCTTATACAAAGCAGATCAAAGCAGCTGATGTCTTAAACACTGCATTTGCAGCTTCAGGTGCGGCAGGTACAAATCCTGGCGGTGATGGCGTTTCACTTATTAACGCTGCTCACCCAACAGCACTTGGTGGTACTTTCTCAAACAGAAACTCAACTGACGCTGATCTTAATGAAACTTCATTAGAACAAGCTATGATTGATGTTTCTCAGTATATTGATGAGAGAGGACTATTAATTGCAACAAGAGCAAGAAAATTAATTATTCCTGTTCAATTACAATTCGTTGCAGATAGAGTCCTAAATACACCAGGTCGTACAGGCACAGCTGACAATGACATTAATGCATTAAGAAACATGGGTATGGTACCTGAAGGTTATACTGTTAATCACTACTTAACAGATACAGATGCCTACTTTGTAAAAACTGATGCACCTAATGGATTTAAGCAGTTTATCAGAACACCTTTAGCTACAGCAATGGAAGGTGATTTTGATACAGGAAATGTAAGATACAAAGCAAGAGAAAGATATAGCTTTGGATTTTCAGATCCTCGTTGTGTATACGGTTCACAAGGTTCTTAATTGAACAAATAGATCACATCTATTTCCTCCTCTATAAGGGCGGTTGTCTTTGACTCCGCCCTTTTTTTATGTCATATTTAAATTCTAACATTAATTAGTCATACACACTGAGTTAGCAGACGGTATAGGGACTGTATGACGATGGTCTATACAACCGAAGGAGGTTTAAAATGGCTGGAACACACTTTAAAGGGCCAATATTATTTTCTGCGCAGCGACCTGCTTTAGAAAATTTAAATATTGCCAGATGGAATGATCAATTCATTCAATTCGATGATTATGATCATGGAGCAGTAGATGAAACACTAAGATGGACAATCGTAAAAGATTCAGGAGCTGCTGTTGCAATTGCAGCAGATGCTAGATCAGGTGAAATTAATCTAACCTCAGCAAACACAACAGATAACGATGGTGCATCTATTCAGGGTAAGCAAGAATATTTTTCTTTACCTTCTACAGAGGGTAATAAATTATATTACGAAACAAGAATTAAGATGTCTGATGTAGATCAGATGGATGTTCTTGTTGGATTAACAGAAACTTTTGCAACTAATCCTGAAAACGCTTTAGCGTCATCAAACATTATTGGTTTTCTATTAACTGATGGTAGTGCGGTGATACAAGGTGTTACTGAAGCATCTGATTCACAAACATTGGTGACTTTTACTGACACCACTCTATCAACATTAGAAAATGATACTTTTGTCACTTTAGGTTTTATTGCAACAAAAGGTGATACTTCAGCAAATGATAAAGTTGAGTTTTTCATTAACAGAAAATTAGCAGGAAGCACTAAATTAACTGTGCCTACAGCTAATATGAAAATGATGGCTATGAGTATATCAGGTGACGCTACAGGTCAAAAAGTGACCACATTAGATTATATGATGGGTGCTCAAGATAGAGATGTCACATACGCTGAAACTGCTTAAGGAGTAAACCATGTTTGGATATAAAACAGCAAAGGTGACTGCTACAGGTAATGTGACCACAGGACCTGCAAGACTGATAGCTATACATGCTGTTTGTGCAGGTTCAGCAGGAAGCATTGTCTTAAAAGATGCAAGTACGGGTGAAACTAGATTTGATATAGACACCCCAGGTAGTGCAACCGCGGTGATAGACACTTATATTGGTGACAGTGGTATTAGATTTCAAACTCAAATACATGCCACTTTAACTAATGTGACATCCTTAACTTGTATTTTTGCTAATGGCTAAAGATAAGCAGCCACCAANAACTAAAAAATATTTCCGCCCCACTAAAGCAGGGGCGGGAATGACTAAGGCAGGTGTTGCCAAATATAGAAGAGATAATCCAGGTTCTAAATTAAAAACTGCTGTCACAGGCAAAGTAAAACCTGGTAGTAAAGACGCAAAAAGGAGAAAGTCGTTTTGTGCTAGAAGTGCAGGACAAATGAAAAAGTTTCCAAAAGCAGCTAAAAATCCTAATTCAAGATTAAGACAAGCAAGAAAAAGATGGAGATGTTAAATGTTTAAAGGTTATTTTTATTTATTCTGTGCTTTCGTTTCTCTTTGTTTTTTATTTTTTTCAATACAAACTACATGGGCAGAAACCAATACCGTGTCAAGCACGGTTGTTAACAATACGCCTCCAACAGCAAATGCACCCGTTTTGCCTAATTCAAATTCTGATATATGCAAAGTCGGTATCGGCGGAGCAGTTCAAAATAATGTATTAGGTATTGCAACAGGCGTTTTAATAGACGATGAGCTGTGTCAAAAATTAAAGTTAAGTAGATCAATGTATGCTTATGGCATGAAAGTTGCAGCGGTAAGTATCTTGTGTCAGGATCATCGTGTGTGGACAAGTATGATGGATGCATCCACGCCTTGTCCTGTAAACGGTCTTATTGGAAGCGAGGCAGCTACTTATTGGGAAGAGCATCCTCACTTGATTCCTGAGGGTAGTAGATATAGAGATGATTATGTTCGAGCTGCAAAACCAATAAAAGAAGGAGTAAGTGATGCAGGACATATTGCGCTTTATAAGACTTTGTTTCTTATTACTACCGGTTTACTCCTTTTCTAAAGCAGATTGTTTACCTGATACCACAGGCAAAAATTTTACAGGTCTTTGCACTCCAGGTGTAACTATTACAGAGGAGGATAATGTTGTTATAACTGAAGAAGATAAAGGGACTGAAATAGTCACAACTACTACAACAACAACTACGACCACCACCACAACTGTCACAAATGAAGATTCTGGTAATATATTAGATAGTTCTTTAGGTTATGTGGGTAATCAAGATGACGGTTCAATGCAAATAGATTGGGGTGGTCAAGGTCCCGCTTCGATGCCAAGTGGTAATACTTGCGGTGAGTTAGGGGCTGATAAATGCGCACAGATTACAGGATCTGGTAATAGTACCTCTACTATGGGTGTTTCTGGTATGGGTACTACTTTTATAATTAATAATATTAATATTTCTGATTTACAAATAGACAAAGGCGGTGAGGTAAGATACTCAATCGAGGTCGAAAAACGAGATGCTCAAGATAGAATATACATGCATATTACAGGCCGTAATGGATCTAACACAGTCTTTCAAGGCACTGACATCTTGTCTGAGTCTGGAATTGCATCAGGATATCAATCATACAGTGGGAGTTTTGATTTTAGTGGTGTTTTAAATAGAATTACTGTTGAGGTAGGGGGTAGAGATATAAATCTTGCAATAGGTCCTTTATTTGATGATGTGACAGTAAATGTGTTCTACAATGTTATAAATACTATCATCACACAACAAATTACTACTATGGAGGAAATATTATATTTAAATATTTTTGATTCAGTTGAGTTAGATTTTGTTGAAGAAGTTTTTGAGTACAATGATGTATCTGTTAATGATGGTTTTGTAGATTTTNCACCAATTGAACCTGAGCCTGANGAAGTCACCTACGAGAGTGTAGAGTTAGAAATAGACTTTGAGATAAATTTTGATATGGAGTTTGCACCACCTCCTCCTGTAGAANTGCTGCCAACACCTGACATGGACANGCCAATACCGATAAATATTGAAACGGTTGAAAATGAGATACAAATGGAGTTAGAGGAGCTACCTCCACCTGAAATGGTAGCTTCTGTTGAAGAAATGCCAACAAACCCTACAGAGCCAGAACCTGAGATTATTGAAGTTGAGGATGAAGCCCCTACTATGGAAGAAATAAAAGAGGAGCCTGAAATGACAGAATCTGAACCTGAGGAGGTATCAGAAGAGCCTACCGAAGAATCTCAAGAAGAACCACAGGAATCAGAACAAGAGCAACCACAAACACCACAAAAAGAAGAAGATCCAAAAGAAACAGTAGAAGAAGAGAAACCATCGGATCCTAAGGTATCAAAGAAAGAAAAAGCTGCTACTCAAATTGTAAAAAAAATTGATGATAAAGCCAGATACGATGATGCTGCTCAGACTAAAACTTTAATTGTTATGCAAATATTAGGAAACACAAAAACTTTTTTTGATAGTCAGTCTTTTATACAAGATGCAAATGTCACTGAGTATTTAAACAAGACAATAGACGATCAGTATGGTATGTTGTTTGATATGGCACAAAATGAAACAATGAATGACATGGTAAACTCACAATGGCAGAACTCTCGATAGGCGGTATATCCTTTCGTGGGGGGAAGATGATGGCTATAATATTAGCTTTAGGTAGTTCTATTGGTGTTTTATATGGTGGATTTGAGGCATTTAAAAAATTCCAAGATATGTCTGCAGCCATAGAGGCTTATCAAGAACCAGATTTAAGCGGTTTTGATAAAAAGATTGCATTAGTTGAGTCTAATACAAGTGCAGAACTAGAATTAGTTAAGCAACAATTAGACGGTATGAAGAGTGAATTAGAAATAATTTTAAGTGAAATAGACCTTATTTCACAAGTTAGCCGTGAATTAAAAGATGATTTGAAAACAGACCTTCGTTCAATGGAGGGTGATGTTAGGCACATAACAGAAATTGTTAATGATATTGAAGATAGACAAAAAGAGGACACCAGAGAGATATTTGATGAACTCAAACTAATAGAAGAAAACCTTGACTTACAGATNAATAAGGCTTTAAATAATCCTTTAAGCGGAATGTCCGCAAAAGGAACAAAATAGGAGTATACCATGTGCGATTGTAAAACAGATGAGGATTGTGTATGTCGTTTAAGATAGAGATAAAAACAGTCCTGCCTTATGTTGTGCTTATTGCAACAATAGGCATGACATGGGGGATGTGGTCAGAACGCTTAAATGCAGTTGAAAAAAAGGCAGATAGTGTTGCACAAATGCAACAAGATATTGCCATAATAAAAGCAAAAATATTAGATATGGATGATAGAGTAGCTTGGATAGAAGAATTTTTAATTAAAACATCAGATTATTGATTTCCAAAAAAATAAAAAAACTAGTTCAATCAGAGGTAAGATTGTGGTCAAAACACTATTTAGAAGTGCCAAATGAACACTTAAATAGATTACCTGCTTGTCCTTACGCAAAAAAGGCATGGCTTGATAGTAAAGTAGATATTCAATTAAGAGATCCAGACAGTGGATATATCAGCAATTTACATAGATTAGTTAAAGATATTGATTTTGAAAAAAAAGAAATCTTGATTTTTTGTGATTTATTTTACAAAGAGTACAGCTTAAATAAGTTCCAAAGTATAATAGATAAATTCAATGACAAATATAATCTTGAGGATGTTTATTTTATGGGATTTCATCCGTACAATCCTCCTAATATAGAGGAGCAAGAATTCTTACTTAATCCTACAGGTGATCAGTCTAATTTACCAGATTCTAAGGTAGACTTTTCAATGATGCTAATACAAAAGTTCTCGCAATTATATGAGGCATCTGATAGATTAAAGCGTATGGGTTATTATAAAAAGTGGCCCAAAGACTACTACCATGAGGTAGTGTCGTCTAGACAAAAACAATATAAAAAGCTTTTTATGTAAGGAGGCTAAAATGGCACCAGGAATGATGAAAGACAAAATGGGCATGATGAAAAGGATGCGCGGTGGCGGCATGATGAAGAAAATGCGCGGTGGCGGAATGATGAAGATGGAAAAAATGCGCGGTGGCGGCATGGCAAAAAAGAAAAATGTCAAAAAGAAAACTAAGTCAAAGAAGAAAAAGTAATCTATGACTACTTCGGGAACAACAACATTTAATTTAGAAATAGATAAGGTTATTGAAAGAGCCTATCGAAGAGCAGGTAAATCTATGCGAACAGGATATGATTTAGAAGCAGCTCGAGATAATTTAAATTTGTTGTTCTCTGAATGGGCTAACAGAGGATATAGTTTGTGGAAAGTTCAAAATCACACACAAAATTTAACCGCATCTACAAATCAATATACAGCCCCTAGTAATGCAGATGATGTATTAGAAATGGTTTTTAGAAACGGCAGCACCGATACAACCATGACAAAAATTTCAAGATCAGAGTATCAAAATATACCTAACAAAACTTCTGAGGGAACACCAACACAATTTTTTGTTCAAAGAAATAGAGCTAATGTAACGATAACAACTTACTTAACACCAGATACAACTGATACACAAATCAATTATTATTATGTACAAAGAATACAAGATGTAGGTAAATATACAAACACACCAGATGCACCATTTAGGTTTTTACCTTGTATGGTATCAGGTCTAGCTTATTATTTATCGCAAGAAGTAAATCCTGCTTTATCTGGTGAATTAGAGAGAAGATATGAATCTGAATTAGCTAGAGCTATAACAGAGGACTCTCAATCGACCTCAGTAAATATAGTCCCTAAAAATTTTTATCCAGGAGTGTAGATGAGCTTTGCAGTAGGTAAATATTCTCAAGCAATATGTGATAGATGCGGATTTCAGGTTCCCTATTTAGAACTAAGTAAAGAATGGAATGGCTTTTTAGTTTGTCAAGAGTGTTATGAACCTAAGCACCCACAATTAGAACCACCTTATGCAAGTGCTGATGCAGAGGCTTTAGAAAACCCTAGACCACAAGTTCAATTGGCTATGACTGTCACAGTTGGCATACCTAACGACACNTTCTTCACATCTAATGGTATGCAACCATCACAAATAAGTGATGACTTGAACATAATCTCAACTGTTGGTACAGTTAGCGTGGTAATAACATGAATTATTCTGAACTTTTAACAAATGTGCGTGATTATACAGAGGTCACTAGTGATGTTTTAACCGACTCTATAATAAATACTTTTATTATAAATATTGAAAATAAAATTGATAGAGCAATAGATTATGATGCTCAAAGAAGATATGCAACTACAACATTAGAAGTTAATAAATCTTTTATAGATGTGTCTGGTCCTGAAGGNGGATTTAGATTTGCAAGAGGTTTACAATTACATAAATCTGATGGCACGATAGTTTGGCTCCAACAAGTAGACACAACTTTTATTGATGAGTATGCAGTTGAAAGATCTACTACAGATACAGATTTTACAGGCGAACCGAGATATTGGGCTAATTGGGATTCTACCACTTTAATAATAGCTCCTACACCCGATCAAGCTTATACAGTAGAAATGTGGTACAATGAAACACCAGAAAGAATAAGTAGCACAAATACAACAACATTCATTTCAAATAATGCACCTGAGGTTTTATTATACGGCACAGTTGCAGAGGCTTATTCTTACTTGAAAAATCCACAGGATATGCAATTATATGAAGCTAAATTCACAGCTGCTTTAAAGCTTTTTGCTGATGAGCAGATGGGAAGAAAACGCAGGGATGAGTATGTCGATGGTGTACTACGAATTCCCTTAACATCATTAGATCCTAAAGGGGGTACATAAAATGGCAATAAATCAAGCAGTCTGTGCTTCATTTAAGCAACAGTTGTTAGCGGGAGATCACGATATAGACAATGATACAATTAATCTTGCTCTTTATACAAACTCTGCAACTTTAAATGGAAACACAACAGCCTATGCTACAACCAACGAAGTTGGTGCATCAGGAACATACGCAGCAGGTGGGGCAACCTTAACAAGTCCTACAATCGGTTTAACAAAAACAAGCGCAACAGCTTCTACAGCTTTTGTTGATTTTGCAAATGTAAGTTTTACTTCAGCTACAATCTCAGCTCAAGCAGCATTGATCTACAATAGATCATCCGCTAATACTAATGCAGCTATCGCAGTTTTAGATTTTGGAAGTGTAAAAACATCTACTAACGGAACATTTACTATTGCATTTCCAACTAACGATGCTTCTAGTGCTATATTAAGACTTTCATAGGAGGTCTAAATGACCACTTTTACGGTTACGGTAGTCAGCACCGGAGGTGGCAATAAGTATTTTATTGATGGTGTTCAACAAGCGAGTGTATCGCTTATCGCCAATAATTCTTTTACTTTTAATCAAGACGCTTCTTCTAATGATGGTCATCCTTTATTATTAAGCACCACATCAGACGGAACTCATAATTCTGGTTCTAGATATGATACTAATGTAGTTTATACGGGTGACGGAAGTACCGTATCTGCTTCTGATTACATAAGTAATTTTGATTCTTACAGCACTCGTAGTATTACAATTACAGTTGCATTAACCACACCTAATCTTTTTTATTATTGTAATTATCACTCAGGGATGGGTGGTTCAGCTTCTTTTTCTAATCCACTACAAGGTTGGGGCAGACAAGCCTGGAATGACGGTACATGGGGAGGCCCTGTACCTGTAAGTCTAACAGGCACATCTTTGACTTCAGCATTAGGCACAGAAAGTGTCGTTGGTGATGCTTTAGTCACTCTAGATTCTTTACAAGTTTCATCTGCATTAGGTACAGCTACAGGAGAAGCAACTAATGTTTATCCTGTCACAGGTGTTTCTGCTTCGACTACATTAGGCTCCGTTAGTATTTTAGAGGGAGCAGGTGTTTTATTAAGTAGTTTACAAATGAATTTTGCTACAGGAGATGAAACAGCTTCAGGAAGTGTAGATGCAGGTTGGGGTAGAAGTACATGGGGATCTTTTGCTTGGAATGAAAATATAGAATTTATTACAGATGTGAGTGGTGTAAGTATGTCCACTTCATTAGGAACAACAACGCAAGAGGTTGGCACAGGTGTCATTGTAAATGCGACAGGACTCTCTATGACTTCTGCAGCGGGATCTATATCTGGCACAGGTCTTGCCGTAATAAATCCAACCCCCGTAACTATTTCAGCTGCTTTATCAGGAGTGACAGTTTCAGGTGAGGGTAGCGTTGGTGTAGTAGCTCCATCTGATCAATTGGACTTTAGTATTGGTACAGTCACTATTGATATCTTTACACAAGTTGATTCTCCTTCTGTGGCGATGACTACCACTTTAGGTGCCATAGGAACGGTGTCTGATGCCTTAGTTCAACCAACAGGAGTAAGTTCCTCATTTGCTGCGGGTACGGCAGGAACAGAGGTTGGAACGGGTGTAATCGTGAGTGTTTCTACAGTAGCATTATCTTTTGCTTCTGGCACAGCCTCAGCTGTAGGAGATGCGCCTGTTTTCCCAACGGGAGTGTCTATCTCATCAGCGACAGGTAGTTTATTTAGCACACCTTGGGCTAATGTTGCACCTGGAGTGAGCAATACTTGGACAGAGGTAGATGCAGCATAAAAGGGTTGATCGAATGATAAAAAAAGATATATTTTACGGAGGTAAAAAATGAGCAGTACATATTCATCTAGATACTTATTAGAGTTAATGGCAACAGGTGCCAACGCTAATACTTGGGGCACAAACACAAACAATAATCTCAATGTTATCGATGCTTTTTCTACGGGTTATGTTTCTAAATCTGTAGCAGGATCATCTAATATAACTCTTACAACTACTAATGGCAGTTCTACTACAGAATCTGCTAACAGAAATATAGAATTAACAGGTGCTTTGACAGGCGACATTGTAGTATTTATACCTGCAACTGAAAGCACTTATACTTTTTTTAATAATACCTCAGGATCACAAACATTAACTATTGCTGCAACAGGTCACACTGCGAATGGTGTAGCNATTACNCAAGGTGCTAAAACAAGTATNTTTTGTGATGGNGCTTCAAATTATAATATTANNAANTGGGCATCTACAGATGCAGCAGTTTTAGATGCAGGAACTTTACCAGACGGAAGATTTCCTGCAACATTACCTGCAGCTTCTGGTGCAAATTTAACAGCTTTAAATGCTTCTAATCTAGGATCAGGAACNGTTCCTAACGCAAGATTAGATGCACAATTACAAGACATTGCAGGTTTAGCGACCACTGATAGTGCGATTATAGTTGGTGATGGANNTAATTTTGTGTTGGAGTCTGGTGCAACAATGAGAACTTCTTTAGGTTTAGGNACAGGATCTGATGTTCAATTTAATGATATGCAAGTGGACTCACTTGGTGTTGCTACTGCAGCGTCAGGCACAAGTGGTGAAATTAGAGCTACAAATGACATCACTGCTTTTTACTCTTCAGATGTTGCATTAAAAGAAAATATTGAAAACATTTCATCTCCAATGGACAAAGTACAAAACCTTAATGGTGTATTGTTTGATTGGAAACAAGATTTTATAGACGCTAAAGGTGGTGAGGATGGTTATTTTGTGCGTAAAAGAGATGTGGGTGTAGTAGCACAAGATGTAGAAAAAGTTTTACCTGAGGTTGTAGGCACACGACCAGACGGTGTTAAAGCAGTAAAATATGATAGATTATGTGCATTATTAATAGAATGCGTAAAGGATTTACAAACTCAAGTAAATGATCTTAAGAAGGGAGATTAATAAATGACCACACCTTCAGGTCAAATTAGTCTTGACAATGTCAATACAGAATTAGACATTTCTCCAGGAACTCAAATTAATATGGATGCTGCAGAAANGTCTANTTCTGTGCATTAGCAGAAGTGCCTTCAGGTGCCATTGCTATGTCTAACTTACAAGGCAAATCAAACGCTCAGTTTATTGTTGCTTCAGGTGGTTCTGTAAGCACTGTAGGAGATTATAAAATTCACATATTTACTTCCTCATCAAACTTTGTAGTGAGCCAAGGCGGTAATGCTGCAGGTTCTAATGCAGTTGATTATTTCGTTGTCGGAGGCGGCGGTGGCGGTGGCGGAG
>FUFK010896265.1_pt1 | contig 22186 bp, 32 predicted proteins | sample 1021851 | NCBI WGS metagenome assembly FUFK01 (sample SAMEA51879418, study PRJEB19060) | metagenome
AGCTTCGAGTCCTTCGCCAGGGTAGCCTGAGAGGCCCACATTGCCCCCTGAGCGTCTGCTCGGAGCACCACCGCTACCATCACCCCAAACTCACCCGACGAGAGGTCCTGGCGGTCTCTGAGCGCTCTAAGCGCTGTCAATGGGTTGAACGTCACGACCAGCCTCCTCGATGGGTGTGATGCGGATCACCACTCGGCCCGCCCTGCCCTTCTCTGAATACAGGCTNCNNACCCTGAGGTCCACCACCTGCTTGTCGTTGTCGATGACGCGAGCCGCCTGGAGAGCATCCAAGCAGGCCTTCGCGACGTTGTCTGCATCGGGTAGAGCTGCTCGGACGAGAGCTCCTGCCGGGTCCTTCTGTCGGCACAGCCTGATCGGCCTTTTTGAGATCGCGTCAATCTCGACCTGGACGGGCCGCGTTAGAGGTCCCGTCTTCCACTGGCTCTTGAGGATCAGGACGGCAGCCCTCTCCCACTTCGCAGTCGATGCGGGAGTGTAGGCCCTCGCGTAGCCTCCCTTGAAGGTGACGCGAGGGCGACCTTTGCCCTTCGGCTCGAGCTCGAGCGTGATGAGCGTCATCACTCACATCCCAGGCTGAGACATCAGGCCCCAGGTTAGGATGCCTACCACCAGAAGGAAGACAGCCGCGTCTGTGTACCTATCCACGGAGCTCCTCCTTGATGCGCTTCACGAGGCTATTGAGCTCGCCTCTTGTCATCTGCTCAAGGGCTTTTTCCTCTCCGAAAGCGTCTGCGGTTGCCTGCAGCTCCGCGAGCGTCGTGATGCTGCTCACCTTAGAGACGTAGTCCAAGACGGCCCTCAGATCGGGCTCCTTGCGTCCTGAGGCCCTGTTGCCGTCGTCGTCCACCGCTGGCAGGCCGAGAGCGGCCTGGATGCCGTAGCGCCTGAGGTAGGTCGTCGCGGCCATCGTCTTCTGTGGGTCGACCTTAGCGCCCACCGAGCACCCAGCAGTCGACCGCATCCAGCCGCCCTCCTCGTGAGCGAGGACGGTGGTGACCGTTGCGACCTGGCCGCCATCATCCCACCCGATGTGCTGGGTGAGCAGGACGCCCTCTCCTCGCAGCGCTGGGAGCACTGTCTCGAGGATGCTGTTGATGTCTGCGTAGGATTTGCCGAAGTGGGCGTTTTTCTTGTCCTTGAGCACTGGGTCCATGGTGCCCTGTGCTCGGATGAGCGCTTTGAAGAGCTCCTTGAGCTCTCCGCCTTGCTCGAATGTTGTGGTGATTTTTGGGTTGTCCATGTTGTCCCTCCTTACTTGGATCGAATGGATAGGCTGCGTGATGTTTCGAGAGTAGCGCCCTCAATGGTTGCTCCTGAGCGGAGCGACTTGAGGATCTCTGTCTTAATAGGCGCTTTCGTCGTCTTGACCAGGTATTCGGGCAGATCGTCGAGGTCTGTGACCACTGCTCTCGTGCTCGAGGTTAGCGAGGCCGTGCCCCAGTGCGCCTTGTGCTTCGGGTCTTCTCCGAGCTCGTCGAGCGCCTCCAGGAGCAGCTTCATTCGCGCTTTGAAGCGGTCCCGCCTCTTGTCCCATGAGCGCTTTCTGACCGTGTAGATGTCCACGAGCTCCTTGCATTCTGCGGCCTTCGCCTCGCATCTCTTCTGCATGAAGAAGAGGTAGTCCATCGGCTCGTCGAGGTCCTCGAGGATCGCGCTGAGAGCAGCGTCGTCCTCCTCGGTCACCTCACCGAAGGACTCGGAGAGGCGGTCCATGAGCTCGAGAGCCTTCTGTCTGATCTCAAAGTCGTTGCTCACTTTGCACCTCCTGCCTGGATCGTGGTGTCCTGTGCCTGTGGGCAATGGTTCGCAGCGTGCCGTCCACCGCAGATGCTGCATCGATAGGCTCGCTTTTCAGTCCTCTTGGCGATCATCGGTGCCGCCTTGATGTTGACGCTGTCTGGCACCATCTGAGAGACGATAGTCTCGAGGGTCCAGGTGTCCGGCTCGGTCTCGCCTGGCTGGTGGATGATTAGGCCGGTAAGGGTGATCTGGTAGGGTGTAGGGTTGTCCATTATTGACCTCCTTCGATGATCTGGTCTGCTCGCTTTTTGATGTCGCTCATGAGGCCCATGATCGAGTCGTGGGGCCACTCGGTCTCGACGTGCTGCCGCTCGTAGGAGACGAGCGTGACCTTGAGGCTGTTGTCCCAGGTCTCGAAAAGCGTCCTGCGCTCGAGGAGCTCGTAGCCTCTCTCCTGGTCCTTGTCTTCGAGCGTCTGCGTGAGCTCCGCCCCTTCGTGCATCATCAGACCGAAGAGGCGCTTGATGTTGTCGTAGCTCCCAGGGTGAGCTGTCACTCTCGACGCTCCCCTGTGGGTCAAGTCGACCGACAGGATGATCGCCTGTGGGTCCTTCTGAGCCAGTACCGCGAGGAGCGAGCTGAGCGCGACTACGCTCTGCATCATCTCGGATAGTGTGTTTTCTTTCATTTCTTCCATGTTGTCCCTCCTTACAGGGTGTTTGATTTGATTTGAGTGTGTTCGGTAATTTGAACGCCGACGTATCCGGTCTTCGTTCCTCCGAGGTGCCACGGTCCAGACCACCCAAGCTCCTTAGCGAGAGCAATGACGGCTGCTGCGTGGTTGCTCTCAACGTTAAGAGCATAGTCCCAGGAAACAGTGAGAGAGCCTGCGTCACAAGTAGCCTTGACGCGAGATCCTCGGTGGTTTGTGGGTCCGAGATATTTAGTGGTGATCGCTTGAAAGGCGTGAGCCATGTTGTCCCTCCTTACAGGGTGTTTGATTAAGGTGTTTCAAGGCAGAGGCAGACCAGGCCGCGTCCGAGCGCATAGCCTGCAGCATCGCAATTAGGCCGCCAGTCGCTGAGCTTCTTGGCGAGGTCGTGATTGAAGATGGCGTCCATGCTGACCAGGCCGCCTGCTCTCTTTGGGTCTGCCTTGTTGTCGTCGCAGAAGGACTCGACGGCTGCCTCGTGGCTGCCTGCCGACACTTCGGCCATCAGGCTCTTCGAGCCCGTTGTAACGTCCATGAGGTAGATTCGGTAGTTGGTCATCGCGTCCCTCCTTACNNGACGAGCTGCTGTCAGTAGCAGGCCGAGGCCCAGGAGCTCGAGGCTCCTNAGCTACGGTCTGGCACTGCTTAGCGNCGAGGGCTGTATTTGCCGCCGTATTTGCCGCCCTCTCGGAGTCGCTCCATCTCTGCCATAGCCTGAGCCTTGGTGCTGAAAAACACCTCACAAGACAGCATTGGAAGCCACGGGCCGACTTCGTAGTAGCAAAATTCNCCGACCATCCAACCCTTTTCTCCCCAGTCGCTCCGACACTCCCAGGCGATNAGCTCGTTGCCTGCTTTGCTGAATTCGCCTGAGAATTCGATNTTGTTCTCTGTCACCAGTTTAGCGATTCGAGCCATTTTCTCGTTNCGGNTGTATCCGTTGACCTGGACTTTGTGTGTGGTAGCTGCGTTGTCGGTGTTTGTNGTTTCCATGTTTGCCCTCCTTTTGAGCATATTCNGAGAATATCNNAGAATCTGAGCAAAGTCCAGAATAAAAAACAAANANGCAAAAAAAGAGAGCCAGGGATGCCCTCCCTGACCCTCAAATTGGCCTCAGATGCCTCGCCTTTAGAAGGGCAAGTCCTCCATCTCATCGGCTGCGGTGGCCGATGTGAAGCCGTTCTCCCTTCCCGGGGTAGTTGTTGTCGGTGCGTCCATGACCTCCGCGTAGTCTGCCGCGATCTCCCAGCTCACCTGCTCCTGGCCGTCCTTGTTGGTCCACTTGTTCCGCCTGGGCTCACCTCGTGCGAGGATGGTGTCTCCNACTGAGAGACCGCTGAGCTCGGCGCAGCGCTCGCCAAAGACCTTGACAGTGTGCCAGCTCTTGAAGTCCTGGAAGGTCCCCTTCGCTCGCTTACGTGTCTCGACCTTGACGCGAATCGTGAGGATCGAGTAGTTGCTCTCGGTGGTGTAGAGCTTCGGCTCTGCGTCGACTGTGCCGACGATGGTGGTCTGGATGTATCCCATGATCAAGCCCCTCCTTCGGGCTGCCGAGAGTATAACGCACGAGAGAGAGAGGTGGTGAGGGTCGCCATGTAAGGAGGGACAAAAGTTGGCGTTTTCAGTCTCCACCCCAAAAATGGAGACCCCTCACCACCAGAGTCCTCTATCCTGCTTCAGCCTCTGCCGCTTCCTCTGCTTCTGCTGGCTCCTGAGCCGCCTCAGCTTCTGGATCGGAAGGTGGACCCTCTTGCTCTGCTGGAGCCTCCTGAGCGGCCTCTGAGCCCGGCTCGCTGAGCTCGAGCTCGCAGCTCCCCCAGGTCCCAGCCACTACGAGGGCACCTCCCAAAAATGCGACCTTCGTGCTTTTTCGCGCTTCGTCCAATTTGTCCTTGATGCTCACAGCAGATCCTCCTCGTGGATCAGGGTGTAGGTGAAACTGGTCCACCTGGGATGATGCTCAATCTGCAGGTGTGCCAGGTCGATCAGCTCGTTGAAGTCCTGCTCCCGCTTGAAAACCTGACACCCTGCCGACCAGGTCCAGCGCTTGCCCGACGAGCTGACGCCAGAGATCCTTGCCGAATCCCGGCCTGCTTTGTGGATGTTCGCCCCTATGAAGCCCGTCTGCAGCGTGTGCGGGTCCATGTCAAGCTCGGTGTCGAGCGTAGAGTCCCTGTAGAATTTGATCGGCCCTGGCCCTCGTTGCACCAGCGCCTCGTACTTGTTGCGATGGAGGCCGAGGACATAGGCCGAGCGATGCTGTCCGGTGGCGAGAATCGCCGTCCCGTCTGCGTTGTAGAGCTCAGGATGGAGCAGCGCCTGCTTGCCTGGGTCAGTCGTAGCCCTCCACCACTTGGTCACCCAGGAGCCACCCACCTCTTCGCGGTAGGTGCAGGTCATCCAGTCGTCAAAGAGGTCCTGGCTCTGGTCCCTGTTTGTCGTACGGACTCCGATGATGTTGAGGTTGTAGGCGTGCTGGCCGTCGAAGGCCTTGTAGCCCAGACGCTCGACAGCCTTGAGAAGAGGTGGCAGCATCTACTCGGCCTTCTTGAGGACGAAGTCGCAGACCAGGTCGACCAGGAGCCCGATCACGACCTCCTCCTGCTTCTCGTTCAAGATTGGCAGATTGACCTTGTCGTTGATGAGGTCAATGACCCAGGCCCGCTTCGCCTTGCCCTGCTTAGCACCTGGAAACAGATCCTCTGCCATGAACACTGCGTGCTTGATGACGTTGGCTCGGTTGATCTTCCGTTTTCTTCCTCTCATTTTTTGCCTCGCTTGCCCTTCTTTTTCTTCTTCTTCAATCCGTACATTTTCTTCGCTGGTCCGAGTGGCATGTTGTCCTCCTACCATTTGACCTTGTTCGCCCAGTAGGCAGCGCTCATGCGACCCTTGGCGATGTTTTTGGCGTGTCGTTTTCTGAATGCGGCCCGTTTGGCCCTGTCTGCTTTCGTCTCGTTCTTCCTTCCTCGCTTCGCCGTGTCTGCTCCCTGCTGCCCGAATCGGATCAGCTTGACCTTCGCGCCATCCTTCGCCAGGACGACGTGGGACTTGGTCTTGTGCTTCGGGGTCCTCTTCGGCTTGTTGACGCCCTCGAGGCCGTAGCGCTTGAGCATTTTCTTGATGTCCTGCGCCATCACTCCACCGCCTTGAGGACCCTCTCGAAGAGCTCCTCGTACTTCTTCGTCATCTCTGAAAGCTGTGCGCCGTACTTGCGATTCTGGAAGATCAGGTAGCCCAGGAAGAGCCCTGTCACTCCCAGGTCGATCAGCTCCGCGACGAATTCGCTCTCCATCCTACCGCTCCATCAGAAAGGCGATGCACTGCATGATCACGACCGTAGCCATGATCAGGCCCTGAGCGGTGGCGAGCTGCTTCTTGATGCCCTGGATGTCGTCACGGATAGAGGTGACCTCGACCTCGAGCGTGTCCTGTCGGTTGCCCAGAACCGCGACCTCTGTCTCCAGCTTTCGGACTCTCGTCTCCATGGTTTCCCCTACATCCTGCCGCGCAGAAACCAGATCTTCGACTCGAGATCTGAATCGGTGAACGAGACGCAGTCTATCGTCGAGAAGGGTATCTCGTACTTTTCGCCTTGTGGAAGGCTCTGATAGAGTGCGTAGTTGCGGGTTTTATTGGATTCGACCAGGGCCCAATTCGAGTAGCTGGTAGCTTTCGACGTGGTGCCCATGTCGACGCCCCACAGCTCGCCAGCCTCGACATCAGAGACGACCTCTTGAGCTGCAGAAGCGCTGGAACATTTGATCATTGTGAGACAGGTCATGTGATGCTCGTTCTGCCAACCAGAGGCTGTAGCAAATAGTTGATTTTCTTGATTCTGATATTCCCTGTGACCGCGCTATTTCCGGACCCAAAAAACACCGCGAGATGCCAATAGGTCTGCGCNCCTCCAGCGGCATTCCAAAAGTTGATCGTCTGATTTACGCTCGAGCCGCTAAAAGCCCACGGGTTCCAGGGCTGATCTTTAGCATAGGATCCAGCGAACGAAAACGCGGTGGAGTTGCCCGATGCAGCGCCTTTCCTCATCGGAGCGAATACATAGCAGAGCGAGTTGTGTGCGGCTGCTGGCGGGTTCTGCATGTTCTTCCACGTGTAACCATTGACTACTGCATCGGTGAAGTAGGTTTTGTACCCGGATTGGTACAGGCTCGTGCTCGTGCTCGTAGCTGGATTAGCCCCTGAGTTTTTCCGCACCTGCGCTCCCTGCCAGATGGTTTGATTGGCTGCACTTGGGATTACTGGGTTTCCACCTTGATCGGTCTTGTATCCGACAAATCCCACGATGCAGGTCATGTCGTTACCGTAACCACCTGGAGACGAAACACCGTTAATTGGCCCTCCATTGTCAGTGTCAAAAACCACCTCTACTTTTAGCAAGGCTGCTTCGGGTTGCAGGAGATGGGCGGCGACACCAGAAGGCTGCACCATGCCAGCATCTTCAACCATCTTGAGGTGATTGCTGCGGATCATGACCTTGCCATTCATCGTTGATCCTTGAATACGCAAATTGCTCGGCGCAGCTTGATTGAAGACGAGCACATCTCCGTCCATCGTCAAGCTTGTGTCGCTGTTGACGCCTGAACCATCGCGTATCGTCCACCCATCGGTGGGATCTGTGATGTCTTGGAACGAGGTCCAGGGGTTGCCGCCTCCGCCACCTCCGCCGCCTCCGCCTTGATCAGCGCGTCGAGCGTTGCCTTTTGCGTCTGTCGATACAGGTCTCGAGAGCGCCATCTACCACCCCGCTTTGATTTTGTAGACTGTTGTGACGCTGTTGTCGGCTGCGCTGGCGACGACGCTCTGGTGGAAGAGCTCGCCTGTAGCTGAGTAGTACTCCACAGGAGGGTCCATCTGATTGTAGATGCTCGCGGCTGCTGTGCCGTTCTCGATGACAGTCTCCACAGCCAGCGAGGAGCCTGAGGCCGTGGTTAGCTTCGGGTCAATGGTAGCGGCAGACCCTGCGGTCTTGTCGGCTGCCTGCTGCACAAGGCGCCCCTTTTTCGGCAGGCCTGAGATCGTAGCAATGGATCCCGCTGCGGCCTCGGTCTCGGTGATCTGGACGATGTAGTCTGCGCCTCCTACGTGGGAGACGGTGACGGTGGCTGAGTAGGCGATGACGCACCTCCTGTGCGGCTGTGGTTGATGTGGGCCTTTTGCTATCCCGTGGGGATTGTATCGCGAGGAAGGTCTGGTATCAGCAGAAAAGTGAAGACGAGGTCCTCCTCACTCCACTCGATGGATTGAATGAGCACCACCTGGTCGTCGAAGTAGAGCTCCGAATCGGTGATCGAGACGATGTCTCCGATCTGCAGATAGGCGAGTTTGTACGGAGCACGATAGCGAATTGTCCGATGCTTGGCGGAGTAGGCCCTGGACATCCAATTCACGATGCGGCCTGCGGTGGCTCGAGAGGACACGAGCTCGGTCTCCAGGTCGAGAGCCCTGGCGCCGTACCTGGAGCGACTGGTGACGCTGTAGCTGTTGCGCCAAAGGAAGTCTCCGGTGTTCTTGTTGAGGTCTCCTGTGACGGTGACCTGAGCCCTCAGCTTCGCGAAGCGTGCGTTGTAGCGGTAGCGCAGCGTGATCTCATTCGCGACCTCGGTCTGCTGATACTCGACGTCCCCGTCTCGGTAGATGTGGCGGTCTGCTGTGAGCTGCGCCTTCGCATCCTCGCTGGTGGCGTCGTAGCGCCAGACCACAGGGTAGACACCCTCGGAGCTCGCCCTCAGCGAGCAGGGCAGAAGCGGGAGCAATTCGCTCTTGATGAAATCCATGACGTCCACGCGCTCACCAATGAAGAAGTCGAGCTCGTAGCCGCTCAGGAGCTGCGCTGCTGCTGCCGTCTTGCCGTCGTCGACCTTGACGCCGCTCAGATGCAGCAGGTAGCGGAGGATCTCTCCTGCGTGCTGCAGATAACCCTCGATGCTGCCCTGTGACAGAGAGAAGGTCTGCGTGAGCCTGTTGTAGGGACTCGGCTGAGCTCCTCCTGTGGCGACGTCGAATCGAGCAAAATAGCTGTCCCCGACAGCATAGTCGCCTGTCAGCGTCACGTAGCTAAACAGNACNCCGTTGGCGTCTGTGTCTGTCTGTACGACCTCCGTCGTGGTAGTTACGCTTGCATCTGCAGCCTTGACCCGGACCACGTTGATCGAAGAGCAGGTCACTCGATGCCCACAGATGAGGCCTTTGACAGTAGGAAGGAACCCACCACCGAAGACGTAGTAGACGTAGATGGGAGAGCCTGCGAAGCCCTGCGATCCAGGGTTGCCGAAGAGCATCGGGTAGACCATGCCCTTGGCGTTGTCGTCTGCTAATGGGTGATTGAACGCGCCGATGGCGTGTTCTGCGTCTGGCTTGATTAGGGACCGCCGAAGCCAATCTGCCTCGATGCTGAGCGAGACAGGCTCTCCGAGCGAGCCATAGGACGGCAGCTCCACGCGACCAGACACGACCACCTGGCGGTCGTCGAGGTCGTCTCCTGAGTCCTTCCTGAACAGAGACAGCTCTGCCGTCGCTGAGCCAAGATCGACGCCTCGAGCGATGCGCTCAGCNAGGTCCTCCCGAAACACCACNACGCACGANGCAGCAGGGAGCTCGAAGTCATCGGAGGCGAAGGCCATNTCGGAGACGAAGTCNACGTCTGANAGCGTGCCATGNAACANGACAGGCCCGTCATCGCTGCCGATGGTTGTGGTCTCTGACGCGAATCTGTAGATGACGCCGCCGAGCGTGAGCTCAAGCAGCCAGATCGGCTCAAAGTCCCTGAGGTCTGTCTCCGTGTACCACTTCACTTAGAGCTCCTCTTCGATCTCGATGGTCGAGATCCTCATGATCTCGCCAGAGGTGGCGCTTCCCTCGTCTCCGATCAGCGCATCCTGGCTGGAGCTCGAGACGATCCTGCCGTAGATCGGGCCGAGGCCCTGGATCGTTTTCTGGTCGTTGCCTGCTGAGCCCTTGTCGACTGTTGGGATGTACACCACAGGGAGATTGGATCCGCCTGTTACGTCCAGGAGCCTGGTCGTGATGCTCGGAATGTCGCCGCGATAGCCGACCACAGGAGCTCCACTCGTGTCGCTGCCGAGGACGTAGTCTGGAGCCAGGCCNGACGAGCCNTGGAGAGGCGTGACGTCTACACCCTCACCCCAGCCNAAGGANACNGAGCGCCGATTCGGGCCTCGCTTGATCGAGCTCCTCGAGCCGTCGCGGTAGGTGGTNAGGTCNGTGTTCGCTGCCGAGCTCAGNACCCTCCCGTGTGAGTAGTCCTGGCTGAAGAGCTGGACNCCNCCGATCACCACCTGACCGATNCGNAGGTCNTCGGTNGCTGTCTGCTGAGCTGCGACCGTGAGCTTGAANTTCGTNAAGACGAGGTCGACGTCGTGGATCACCAGCAGGATCCGAGGGCTCCAGATGTTGAGCGTTCCGCTCGAAGGCTCGCTGTTGTCGACGCCGCTGAGCCGTAGAGCTGGCAAGACGTGCCCTGCTGCATTGGTCCAAATGCCCGGACTGTTGGCTGTGATCGTGCGGTACTTCGAGGAGCCCAGATCGACCGTCCCACCCACGAGCTCGTCAAGCTCATAGTAGCGGCCTGCAGTAGTGCTCGCTGAGGTGTTGACGGTTGCCGCATCTCCGAGCCTCTGGAAGGCGAGAGACGTTTGCCCGGCTGCCGTGTCGATACTCGCCAGCGACACCCAGGAGCCACCTCCTGAAGGGTTCCAGCCGTGAAGGGTGCCTGTGCGCCAGTTGCAGCCGTCCAGGTAGATCCCAAGGGTGCTGTAGCTATTCGGCCCGGTGAAGGACCAGACGATCTCCTGTGCGCTCTCGTTGGTAGACCTCCAGCCCTTCTGCGGTGAGGGCTCGGACGGGACCAGCGCATTCTCGATGCCGAAGCCGTAGCGCGTGTCGATGTTCCAGGTGTCGCCAGGGATTGTCGGGCCGTCGATCCCTCTGATCTTCGTGCCGTCGGTGATGTAGGTCGACACAGCAGACCCCAGCATCTTCCCGGTGAGGTCGTCGGGGTTCGTGAATCCCGTCGAAGACGGCACGCCACCAGCCCAGTCGTTCGAAACGTAGTTCAAAAAGTACCACCGAGAAGCAGCAGTAGAGCCCGCGACATGGCCGAAGCGCACCTCCATCGAGCCGGTTCCTGAGTCGGTGACGTTGGCATTCGAGCAAACAGCGCTCCAGGTGTTGTCGGCTGCCATGCTCCTCTGTCTGGCGTAGACCGTCGCCTTGCCTGACCTAAAGAAGACCAGGACCTCGACTCCGTTTGTGGTGGTGTTGATCGACAGGTTGCCGAGCGTGCCTCCGCCGTTGTTGTCCTCGACCTGAACGGAGCCGTTGCGGATGAAGACGTCGAGCGTGTGCAGGTCTGATCCGTCTCCGAGCTTGAATCGGGCGAAGATGAAGTCGTCTCCGAGGCCTGAGTAGCTCACCACCTGACACGCGAAGTGAGCGATGATGCCCTCTGCGATGGTGCCGACCGGGGCCTTGAAATAGTGGATCTTCCCTGAGCCGGTGCTGAGGTTGAGGTAGCCGCTGTTGACGTCGGAGCTGTTGGTGCCTGAGACCTGCGCTGTCCATCCTGAGAAGTTGTCAGGGAGCTCGAGTGGCAGGTAGGTCCGATCCCAGCAGACCTGATACTTCGGAGAGCCGTACTCGTCGGTCGTGCCGAGCGTGACGGTCTGGTAGCCGCCGAGCGTCATCATCCAGAGGGTGTTGTCGCGTGTGGAGGTGCCTGCTCGCGCGTTGTGGAACAGGTAGATCCGACCATGCGCTGCCACCATCCCAAAATAGCGAGGGTGATCTGTGGTCCCCTCAGCGAAGTAGATGGTGCCTCCTCTGTCGCCTACGTTGCCCGCCTCGTCTCCGCTGGTGCCCTGGCCTAACAGGTCGTAGGTCTGGCCCCTGGACGATCCGCCAGACGGGTCTACAGCGATCCTCAGGTCTCCTAAGTTAGAGCTCGCGAAGCTGCCTGCTGTGAGCCTGCCTCTCGCGACGATGTAGAGCTGACCGTCGTCTGCGACACAGGCTGCGAGTTCGGCCTGTTGAAAGGAGCGACCAGAGCCGAGGCATGGATCGAAGTTTCCGAGCTGCAGTGCTTCAGGCCCGTCCAGGTTCGTCGCACTACTTAGAGGCATAAAGGCCGAGGCCAGGCTTCGACGTCTCACGAATTGCGTGGTGGATCCGCTGGTTGTGTACTGACAGAAGAAGACCTCGAAGCCATTGACAGACGGGACGATCTCGGCCTGCGTGCCGTTGATTGTGCGATCCCACTCCTCGACCTTCTCGAAGGTCTGGCCGTTGTCGCTGCTGGCATACTGGAAGAAGCCGTCCTCGAAGTTGCCCGTGCTGGTGTCGTTGCTCCTGGCGCAGATGATCATCAGCATTTGGCCGCCTGAATAGGCCACCCTCATCTTGGCGGAGGGCTTGTCGTTGAGATCGTAGCCACTGCTCCCGCTTGCTACGTTGATCGGCTCGTCGAGGACGTTGGTCGAGGAGATTGTCCAGGTGGCCCCGTTGTCGTCCGAGGTGATGAGCTGGACCTGGACGAGGTCGTTGACCGTGTCTTCGAGGTAGTGGTAGACATTGAGCCTGCCGTCGGGCAGCTTGACGATGCAGGGATGCAGACGCTGTGTGCTGCTTGTGCGACCGTAGAGGATTGTGTCTCCGCTGACAGTGCCGTCCTCGGATACTGTGAAGAAGCAGACCTGGTAGAACGGACTGAAATTAAAGAAGAGCCGATCATAGACCACCCCGACCTTGTTGTCGTCCATTAGCACAGCGTGTGGATTGATGGCCTCCCTAATGGAGCTCGTCGCGACTGGGTTGATCGCTCGCACGACCCTGTCTCCGCTCATCGCTGAGAAGGGCCAGGCGCCTCGCCAAGAGGTGGCCGAGTCCTGCTCCTGCTTCCAGCGAAAAGAAGCCTTGCCTCCTCCTGGGTGGCCTCCTCGCTGCGTAGCGACTCGGAGCTGCTTCGATGCAGACTGTGTACCGCTGGCCTCGAGGTTGAGGTCTGTCGGTCCCTGAGGCACAGGGATCCCTGGCTGTGGATCTGCCTGTGTGAACGTGGAGGAGCCGTCGTCGATGTTGGTCTCGTTAACCCTCTCGTCTGGGATCAGTAGCCCTCTAAATGTGTCCTTGTTGAAGCGTGCCATCTACAGCCGCCCTCCTACTCGGCCTCTTCGGCCTCTTCTGGTCGCTCTGCCGAGCGCCTTTTTCAATGGTCCACCCTTCGCGAGATTGTCGACGACAAGTTGGTCGAACATCTTGTTCCGGTAGGTCATTTGCACGACGACGACGCCTCCTGCAGCTCCTCCGCTGTTGAGAGAATTTGCGGCAGACGTGCCACCGAGCTCGGCCACTGCGTTTCGATTGAGCACGACCTCGCCCCCCTGGGCTGTGATCATCTGATCACCGTCACCACCGACGATGCCGCCTTGATGGAAGGACGGCTTCTGCTGGCTAATCGTTGCCACCTGGATCGCCGTCGTTGCTGCGATCATCCCAGCCATCAGCGGCCCCAATAGAGGCCCTGGGCCTATTGGTGGCGGTGCGAGAGCGGCGATTGTGGCGCTTGCTCCGGAAATAATCGCGTTTGAGATCTCGAGCGCCTGCCGTGCCCTGAATGCCTTCGCCATCTCTGAGCGTCTCTTGTCCTCAAACTTCTGCCTGATCTTCTCCTGCTCCTCCATGTTGCCTGCGGCACGAGCGAGCGCTGCTGCTTCTTCTCGATCAATCTGCTCGCTCCGTTGAGCGATAGCCGCATCCATGAGGGTCCCGATCTGGTCTGTTACCATCTGGGCATTGGCGAGATCGGACTGGAGCTGCGCTGCGTCGATGGCTCCTTTTTTGCGACGGTACTCCTCATCGAGCTCGAGCTTCTTAGCAGTGAATTCCTCCTTGCTCGCGAAGCCCTGGTCGTAGGCCTCCTGGGCTGCTGCAAGCTGTGCTGCGTATTCGTCTCGGAGTTGGTCTGTCTCACTAACAGCGAGCGCTACGCTCGCCCTGTGGAGGTCGTGCGTCTCCTGGAGCTCAGCGTGCTTCGCGTCCATGTAGTCTTGAGTCGCTGCCTTCTTCTTGTCGTTGGCTGCTGTCACGAGCTCAGCCGCCTCGTCCTCGGTGATCGCGCCCTGTTTCGTGAGCTCCTCGATCTCGGTCAGCGAATCCGCGTGCTCCTTGTTGATCACAGCGAGCTCTCCGCGAGCCTGAGCGAGCAGATCAGCTCCTCGAGCTAATGCAGAATCGAGGTCTGTCTGTGCCGTCGTGGCGTCGATGGTGCTCCTTGTTCGCTCCTCCATCCCTGCGAGGTTGCGCTGGTGGATGGTTTCGAAGGACGCCTCGGTCTTCATGTTGCTGATCATCGCGTCGGTCTGTGCGTTGATCGCTGCGATCATTGCGACCGTCGCTGTCGTTGCAACGCCTGAGGCTTTGACGAAGGCGATCTGTGTAGCGGCTGCCCACTTGACCGCCTGGATCTGATTCGTGAGCAGGACGTCGGCCTGTTTCGCCATCTCCATCGACACAGACCGGATCGCCGCCCTGTCGTTTTTGGCTTGTGCATCCAGGAGCTTCGACTGAATCTCTGCCTGCTCCTCCTGCTCTGCTCGAATCAACAGAATCTTCCTGCGGTTTTGCTCCTCCTTCTCAATGCCTGCGATGAGCTCACGACGGGCTTTGGCGGCCTTCGTGTCTGCTGCATGTGCTGCGTCCATGGCTCGCAGCGCTTCAAGGCGTGCCTTCTGCAGCTCCTGCTCCCGCTCCATCAGCTTCCGCTGCTCGAGTCGGGTCATCTGCATGTTGGTCCCCATGTTCTTCCACGAGGGCGAATTGACGAAGTCGCGATAGGCCGTGTTCGCTTCCTTGACATCGTCCACAAATTCGACGAACGGGTCGTTGACCTCCTGTAGCTTGTCGGCAAACTCGCGCTCGATGGTGTCTCCGAGTCTGCTGAGCTCTGCCCTGTATTGCGTAGTCTTGCCCTCCAGGATCGCGAGCTGATCTGCTGTGTTGAGGAAGGTGACCTGTGCGTCGGCGAGAGCCTTGAGCGAGCCCTCGAGCTCGGAGTTGTCGACTGCTGCGGCTTTCGCTCGCTTCGACCATGCGAAGAGCGCAGCTCCTGCAGCGAGGACGCCAACAGCGACCAGGCCGACAGGAGAGCTCAGCGCTCCTATCGCAGCCCGAAAGCCCCCTGTCATTTTTGCCGCGCCCTCGAGGCCGCCAGAGAGAGCGCCTGCGTTTGAGACCATCGCGCCCATTTGAGGGTTGACGACACTGATCGCGCCACCCATCGCGCCAAGGCTTGAGGACGTCTCGCCTGCCGAGTCCTTGAGCTCGTCGAGGCCTTTGATGCCCTTCGAGGCTCCGTCTCCTGTCTCTTGTCCTGCCTGCCTGGCCTTTTTTCCTGTCTCCGCGAGGGCGTCCCCTGCCTCCTTGGCCTTCTCCTGCACCTCGTCAGCCATCTCGTCGACGGCCTGCTCGATGTCGTCGGCTCCGTCCTTGAACGTCTGCCCGGTGTTCTCCATGACGCTGGCTGTCTCCTGCAGCGCAGCGTTCGCCTCCTGCGACCCAGCGATGAGCTCGCTCGTGTCGAGGGTGTATTTGATCTCGAGTCCCAGTGTCTCGTCAGCCATTGAATCTATCCCTGTTTTGGTACTCTGCGATCTTCTGTCTAATCAGCGCTCCCTTGTCTCCACTCGCCTTGCTCCTGAGCTCCTTCGATGGTGTGTGCAGGATTCGCCACTCGGCCATCAGTGCTATCTGCTGCCGCTTCGGCAGACTGTAGAACCAGCCAGGCTCACGCCCCCAGTGCTTCTCGATCCTGAGGATCTCCAGCTCCAGCTTCCCCGCCTTCAGGAAAGTAGTCGACCTTGTCGGCCACCTCCTTCTCTGTCGGCATGAGAGCCCACAGCTCTGTAAACAGAGGCCGGGTCTCGACGTAGACAGAGGGCAGATCGGCCCGCTTCGAGAGCAGCCACTCGAGCATCTCTCCACCGTAGGCGATGATCTCGCCTGAGCTGACATCGTAGATTGGAGGCCACAGGCCCTCGTTCTTCCCCCACGAGATGCCGAGAGCAGCAGCCGAGAGCCTCGCCATTTTAGCTCGGCTCCCAGCGCTGCCGCCGTACTCGGAGATCAAATCGTTGATGGCTACGAATGAGCCAGGCTTCGTCAGGTTGATAGAGCCGAGGCCCTTGATGTTGACTGTGTCGCGCATGTTGTCCCTCCTTAGGTAGCGCTTGATCAGCTCTGTCCGGTGAATGTCACGCCGCCGTAGACCTCGCCCTGGACGTTGAGCACGTTAGGGTCACCCTCCGAAAAGTCTGCTGTAAGCAGGACTTTCGCGAAGGTTGCTTGTGCGTCTGCGTTGTCGCCGTGGTTGGTGCCTTCGATCTGCATGTGAACGCTGCAGAGGAACGGCTCGAAACCAGTGCCGCCAGTGCTGGTCAGGGCCGATCCTGCGGCTGTGCCATTGCAGAAGTCGAGCAAAGTGGCCGCGCCAGCATTCGTGAATTCGCGCATGTGGACGCTAAAGCTGAGCGATCCGACCTGGTCGTCTCCATCTCGGAGGCCAACGATGCTCCCGCGATCTCTGATCACGACGCGGTCAGCGTCTGCCGCGAGGAGTCCTGCGGTGAAGTTGNCGTCCTCGTAGTCGATCTCCAGGGTCGTCGGGCTTCCTGCCCCGTCCTGCAGCTTGATTGTTCCGTCTTTTCGTACCTTTACGGCTGTTGATGCGGCCATGGTGGGGCCTCCTTTAGGCTAATCGCCCTGAGAATATATCGAGTTCTGCTGCGACTGCACCAGGCCTCGGATCTTCGAGTTGTACTGTCTCACGTTTCTTGCCAACATTGGCGAGAATCTCCTGCTTCAAATCCGCCACGAGTCTNGGCATGATCTGNTCGTTGATCTGCNTTTCGACCTTGAGATGCTCTGGCTCTGTGCTTCCTGACCTCGTGACGTATCGCGCGTAGAATTTGCCGACGCTTCTGGTCGATCTGGGATCGCCGTTCTTCTTCGGCTGTGTCGGCTGCTGGACTGTGGCGTCGTTTGTGAGGGAGATCCCTCTCTCTCGGCCTCCTGTTGTCTGCTCCAGAAGGGAGTACTGCCACGCAGCATTAGACTCGCCCCGCTGCCATTCGGGGTAGTTCTTGCCGTACTTCCACCCTGTCCAGACTGATCGAGCGTGCTCGACCATCTCCGTCCCGTACTGCTCAAGCAGTGCGAGCTCGGACTCTGTGAGGATGCTCAGCAGAGGTGGGATCTTGGTGACCTTGATCTTGACGCCTGAGTCGCTCATGGTGTCGCCCTCCTGAGAGCTCTCTCGATTTGCTTGAGTGTCTTTGGCATGCTGGATCGGATGATGCCCTCAGACCCTGTTAGGTTGAGCGCCTGGCCGACCTGCTGGCGAGCTATGCCGAAGGCCTGCTGAGACAGAGCGATCTCGGCCTCGGTCTTGAGGATCTGCTCCTTGACCCGTCGCAGCAGTCGAGCCTTGTTGGCCTTCGCTACCTCAGGAAGGAGCACCATGAACCAGGGCCGACCACCGAGTCGGACTGGAAGCTGTCCCTTCTTCGTGATCCATGCTGAGTAGTAGACAGGATTCTCGATCACGAGGGCCACCCGTCCAGGCTGTGGCGTGACGCGGAAGCGCCAGCCAGCTCGAGACGTCCCCGTCCTGACAGGCCAATTGCGACGGATGACGCGGAGCTGAGCCTCGCCCTCCTGCGCCATGACCTGCACCTCCTGAGGCGTGAGAGCTCGAGGCGATCCGTGGTGCTTGACGATGAAGGCGTCGATCTCAGGGTAGCGGGCTGTCGCTCGGATCTGGCCTCCACCCTTGAGGAGCTCCCTGGCAGCGTCGAGAGCTGCTCCTGCTATCTGCTCGCGTGTCGCCATCAGATCACCAGGCTCATCTCGTAGGAGACGTTGAGGGAGAAGCGGGTCAGCAGGAAGGCGCCACCACCCTCGTAGGTGTGGGAGGCGCTCGAGAAGATGATCGCGCCCTCCTGCGTGAGCGTGGTGTTGTCGGCGCTCAGATACTTGACCGCGCGGTGGTAGTCCTGCAGGGCCTGAGAGGGCGCCTCCTGGCCGTCGCCTGGCTTGAGCTGGTGGCCGAGGGTCACGTTGAAGACCTGCGTCACCCTGAGCCCTGAGACGCTCGGCTTGCCTCTACCAGGAGAGGAGCTCGGCCCGATGCTTCCAGGGTTGACCGAGAAACTGCGAGAGATGCGCTGTGAGCTCGCGTTGGGCACGCCGACAGGTGAGCGGGCCTGGACGAGGCCAGCCGCCGTCAGACGGGCGATTACGGCTGTTAGAGCGCCATCAGGAGTCATCAGTCAGAGTCCCGATAGAAGCGACCGCGCCTTCGGCCTGTCTGCAGCATCACCACAGCAGACCCGGAGACGGTCTCGTCCTGGAGCTGGTTGTCCTCAGCCAGGTCGATGGTGCTCCTGAGCCGCTCGTAGTCCCTCTCGTAGAGCTCCGAGTAGCGCTGAGCAAATGCCGCGTACCTGTCGTTTGCATTGAGGAGCGTCGAGTAGTCCAGGAAGAGGAGCTCGAGAGACCTGTCGAAGAGGCAGGGCCTGAGCGCTGAGGGTGTGCGCCACTTCCAGAAGGGCACCCCGTCCAGGTAGAGGCGGTTCGTCACGTCGCTCCAGGCCTGATCGATGTACTGCTGGAGAGACGTCACGGCAGCGCCGAGCAGGTTGGCCGCCTCGCTGTGACGCTGGATGAGGTCCGTCTGACCGACAGGAGGGTAGAGCTGAGCCAGACAGAGGACCGCGTCGTTGTAGAAGCTGTAGGTAGCTCCACCGATCACCAGGTCCACCTTGACCAGCCACCGAGGACCGAGGCTCTCGGCTGAGGTCGTGCCTCCTGCAATAGCTGCAGAGGTGAAGGTGCCGCCGGAAATACCTCCAGCGACAGCATCGACCAGCGCCGTCCCGTTAGGCCGAAACAACGTCAGGGTCCCTGAGGAGATGGTAGCGGCTGAGCCGCTCCTCTCCACGGAGACGCTGATCTGCTGCGACTTGCCCTGCTCGATTAGAGTCGGACCCGTCCAGCGTGCTGTGTAGAGCGTCGAGCTCATAGCTCTCCCCCTCTATCAGCCCATCGCGATTGTGATGAGTCCCATGAGATCCCAGCCGTCGTTCGCATCATCTGCAGCATCTGCGTCACAGAAGAAGAGCCCGCTCTCGTTCTGGTTGATGGTGGCGAGAGCGGTGGACCCGTCGGCCTGCTTGACCGCGAGGTTGTCTGCTGCGCTCGACTGGTTGAAGATCCAGAACCAGGCGCCCTTGCGAGGAGCAGGCAGGATCACGTCCCGACCGTCACCACCACAGTCGAGGCCGATGACCTGTGCGTCGGACAGGGTCAGGGTTCTGTTCCCTGCGAGCGTTTCCTTGGCGTAGCCGCCAGGGTTCCAGGTTTGTCTCAAAATCTTGAATGGATTCTTCCCGTCAAATGCCATGACCTTTCAATCCTTTTAGCTGTGATTCCAGCTATTTAGAGTTTCGTTTGTCTGCCTTTTTCGCAGCGTGGATAGCCTTCTTCCTGGCGTATTCTGCCGAGGTGCCAGACTGTACCATCTGAGAAATCATCGCGTCGATGCGATCTCTTGTGCCCTTGGTCTCACCGCTCATGATTCGTGCTCCACCTTCTTCCCTGGTGTGCGTGCTTTCGCGGTAGACGTCGGGGCGAATTCTTGTGAGTATTCCTGCCAGTGCTTGTCCATCCCAGCGAGCCGCGCCTCAGCGAGCTCGATCCTGTTCTTGAGATGAGGGTTGCGGTCGAATCGGCTCAGGAGGCCGTTGAGCTTGTCGAGCTCCTTCTCCCTGATCGCCAGGTAGATCTCGCGGATCATCGGTCTTACGAGCGTCGTCCCTCGCACAAACTCGAGGAATTCGTACCAGGTCTCGCGGAGCTCGCTCTTGTTCCAAATGATCTCGTCGTTCGGCAGTACGGTCGCTGCCTTGTTGAAGTCGACGTAGTACTTGCCACCGCCTCGGATCGGGTAGAAGTGGACGTAGTCGAGGTAGGGACCGAGGCGCTCGTCCTTCGGGTCCAGGACGACGCCGCCCTTCTCTCGCACGTTGGCGAGGGCCAGGGTCATCGAGCCGTCCTTCTTGACGCCGCTCAGCCCAGGACGAGCGATCATCTTGGTGAGGTCAGGCAGGAAGCCTCGGTCGACGTCGTAGATCCAGCTCTTCGGGAAGTGGACGTAGACAAATTTGAAGCTCTGCTTGTCCTTGTAGGTGATCGGCAGACCGTCGTCCTGCTGGTGGACGTTGATCTCCTTCTGCGGCTTCGTGAGATGCAGTGTCTCTTTCATGGTTTTCCCTCCTTAGGGGTGGAGGCTGGCGACCTCGGAGTCAAGAGGCCGCCAGCGTCCTGGTGGTTGATCTATGCGTCGGTGCGGATACGAACGCCTCGGCTGTCCTCAGCTCCACTCACACCGATAAACATGTGAGCGTATGCTGCAGACACGCCGTCGGTGGCAGTCCGGTCGAGCTCGACTACGATGTCACCAGCGTCGAGCAGGAGGCTCCCTGCTGGGATGTGGCCGATCAGACGAGACACAGGAGCCATCGAATAAGCGATAGCACCCTGAGCAAACATTGCCCCGGTGTAGTTGCCTGCAGGCGTGTTGTCGACTGAGTCGCTGACATAGAAGTCCGTGTTCATCCACGAGCCCTTGTAGCCGGTGCCCTTCTGTCCAAGCATCTCAATAGTAGCAGGAGCAAACTGAGCTGCGCCGGTCTCTGCTCGCAAGGAGCTCAGGAAGTCGTTGAATTGCACAGGGTGCAAGACACAGGCATACGGAGCGCTGTTGAGGCTGGCTGTGAGCTGGAAGATCGCGTCATAGATGTCATCGACCGAGAGGTTGACGCCAGCCGTCCCGACGCTGTTGGAGAATGCGCCGTTGTGGAACTGGTCACAGATCAGATCGGTGAAGGTCAAGCTCACGCCGTTGACGAGATTCTGGACCACGCGGTTGATGTCGATGACATCGCCTGAGACAGGGATGAGATCGGTCAGCGCGTAGGCTCGAGAATAGCGAGCGACGGTAATGTCAAAGTGTGCGGTCGTGTAGGCCGTCGCGGCTGTGGTGGTATTCTCACCTGGTGCAGCGAATGCGCCTGGGATCATGTCCTGGGTGACGTGGGTCACAGAGGAGCCAGCGCCATCGAAGGGCACACGGAGACAGAGAGCACGAAGATCGGTGGGATCGTAGAGCTGCTCGAGGACGAGAGAAGATAGGACCTCAGCGACAGCTCCACCATTGGTCAGCATATTCGCGTGAGTAGTTGCGCCAGTAACGGCCATGGGTCACCTCAAAAAAAGCGTTTGATTGTGTGGATGTAGCAGGTCCCGTCTTAGGTCAACACTATCGTAGCCGGTCACGTGGTGCGGGTCCTGCCTCCTTCCTACCGCGAGACCGCTGGACCTGTCAAGCCCTCACTTAATGATCTTCTTAGCTCGCCACTGTGCGAGGATCGCCTCCTTCGCGTCTCCCAGCGTGCCGCCGTTTTTGGCTCGGACCTTTCGGATTGCTTCTGCCGTCCACTCCTGCTCGTTGTTGTCGGCAGGCTGGCCGGTCCCTGAGTCGGGGTTGCCGGTCAGGACGGCTCGAAGAGCCTTGAGCAGGTTCTCGTCGGTGGCCTCTGGAGCTTGAGCTCGAGCCTCTGGCGCTGGCTCGGACGAGCTTGACAGGTTCTGGAAGTGGACAGCGTAGAGCGGATCGTCTTCATTGGCTGCGAGCCACTCAGAAAACTCGACGCGCTTGCCTTCTGGCTGCTCTCTCATCGCGTCTGCGTACTGGTTGCGGAAGAAGCGCCGCACGCTCTCGTGCTTGAATCCACGGTCGAGCAGGTGCATGTCTGCCGTGTAGGTGGTCTGGCCTTTCTTGTAGGCGGCCTGCAGCCGTTCGTACTCGGCCTTTACATCCTTGAGCTCCTTGAGCGCTGAGTCCCTCAGGGCCTCGGCCTCTCGAGCTCGGACAGACTCCTGCTCAAGACGGAAGGACGGGACGAGCTTCTCAGCCTCTCCCACTCCGTTCGTCGGTGCTGTTCTCATGGTTGGCGCTGCGGTCTCTGTCGTCTCTTCTGCCACGTTATCCCTCCTCAGGTAGTGGTTCGTCTTGTGTCTCTTCGGGCTCGACCTGCTCCTCAGCAGCCTCGTCGGCTGCCTGATCCTCGACGTCATCGTCTGGCAGGTCTGGGATCTGGTCGAAGGATGCCAGGTCCTTCTCGATCTGCTTGACCCTGAGCAGACGCTCAAGCGCCTCCTCGTCGTTCTCGATCTCAGGGTGCAGCCCTCGGATCACGTCAATCTGTGAGGCGATGCCCATGTCGGCCTCTGCCCTCAGGACTTCGGCCTGTGCCTTCCTCTCCTCCATCGAGGACTTGAGCGCTCGGTAGTGGATGGAGTAGGCCCTCGGATTCTCCGGCAGATCGGTCCCAGCGTAGAGGTTCGAGAGGGCTGCTGCAGTCGCGAGCAGCTTCTGATCGGCCATGCGGAAGGACGGCTCGACGAGCTTCTGCGCTCTGCGCTGTCCCTCTCGGCTCACGACGATAGCGTAGCCGCTCTGAGCCTGGGTGATCTGCAGGTCTGACGGGTTGAGCCCTGCGTAGACTGCGAGGCCCTGCTCGTAGATCCGAAGGCTCTCAGCGCCTGCCACAGGATCCATCG
>FUFK010016359.1_pt1 | contig 22184 bp, 38 predicted proteins | sample 1021851 | NCBI WGS metagenome assembly FUFK01 (sample SAMEA51879418, study PRJEB19060) | metagenome
ATAAACCAAAAAAAATAAAAGACAGTAAACAAATACACATTCTCGAAAATAAAAATTTCTTTTTTCTGTAAAATACTATAAATTAATTTCCGAACTATTTTGTGAAAGTTTTAATCACTTCCCCTTGTAGTGCAAGTGTAATTATTCAGTATGGAATAAAAAGTTGGCCTATTTGGGAATGTGAGCCAAGCAAATTTCAATGGAATTACGATGACAAGGAAATTTGCTTAATTATTGAAGGCCAAGCGAAAATAAGTACGAAAAACGGTGACATTTACCTTATTAAAGCTGGAGATCTAGTTGAGTTTCCTGCTGGGCTTTACTGCGAATGGGAAGTAACCAAAAGTATTAAAAAACATTATCGATTGGGCAGCTAAATATAAGAAAAAAGATTTTTTCTTTCTTTACTGTTATGTCAATGCAGATAAAATATGGTTTATAAATAATTTTAAAAAGGGAAACTAATATCATGCCTTTTACTGATCAAGAATATTTTGAGGTTATCGAAAAAAACGAAATAGTAAAAAAGGCCTTTGAAAACATTAAGCAAACTTGTATTGAATTACAAAAACAAACAAATTGTCCTGAAGAGGACCTAAAAGATTTTCTTGAGTTTATTTCTAAACAATGGAATAAGTAATAATTTACAAGACTTTTAAAATACTAGATTTAAAATCACAATTTAGTTGTCTGACTGCAAAAGTATTAATCTAATTCCTTTTTTGGTTTTGTATTGATGCTAGAGGTTCTTTTAGCAGCAGAAACGAAGAAAAAGAAACCTACTATCCCTGATACACCAAATATCGCGGCCAAAGGATCAAAAGTGAAAGAAAACATAGAATTTATAAAGTCAAGAAATATAATAGTTTTTGAATCAGAATTCTAAAATTATTGTTAGGTATAAAAAATAACAACTCCATGATTCATTTTATAATTATTAGTTTTTTAGTATGGGAAAATTATCATACAATTCAAAAAATAAAAATAAAATTTTCTATAGATACCTATGATTTTTTCTAATTGCCGAAAAAAGTATTAAAGAATATTTATAGTAATATTTAATTCTAGTCCACAAAAGTTCCACAATTTTTATATCTATTAATTAGTATTATTAAATGACAGATTTGTATTCAGCTTCTTCCTCAGTAAGTCCTTTAACAGCTATATTGTGGTGTCTTTACCCTATATCTTTACTTGTGATCATTGAGTTACTCCTCGGAGGCGGGTTTGATGATGATAATAATGACGATCAAGATGGTGGAATGCTTATACCTGCTTATTCTAGATCTAACGTTTAAATTATATTGAATTTTAAATTACAAACTTTAAAAAAATGTCTGTAAATTGACTAGCAATATCGACACTACCCTTATTTCCCTAATTACACTTTCCATTCTTATTATTTCCTCTCTTTCTTGGCTTATCTTAAGAACCCTTAAAGAAGGTAGAAAAGCTTTAACAGAAATAAATAAGGATAAATCCTAAATATCACAATTAACATTTAAAAATATAGAATTTACACTTGATTTATTAATAAAGCCTTTAGATTGATAAGTTTTTAATAACTAAAAAGATATATTCTTAATATACAAAAATTTTTCCTTATGAAGGTTTGGGAAATCATAAAAAACTGAAATAAATACTAGAATTTGTAAGGTATCTAAGTAAACAATTACAAAATTACCAATCCATTGATATCACTTTTTTGAAAGGCCTTATCTTAGTAATTACTTTAATAAATAAACATGCATCTAAATTCTTTACTTTATATTTGTTCTATATCTTTATTCATTTACATAATGGCGCTATTTTGGAGAGACTTGCCAAATCAAAAAAAGTAAATAAATAATTAATATTAATTTTGTTGCTTATAAAAATAAATTGAGTTATTAATTTAATATTGATTTTAATTTTTTTTATAAATGCTGAAAGGATCTTCTAATAACAACAACAACAAAAACATATTCTCAGAAACTAAAAGTATTGCAAAAGAAAAGATGATTTGTAAAGACGGATTCTGTTCATTACCAAATCAAGATGAGATCCTAAAACAAGATTCGAATGATATGAATTTATTCGATCCTATTTAGTAAATAACATTTTGATAAATTGAAGATTAAATTGATAATTTTAAATTCTTGGAATTTTTAATATATGCTTAATGACCTTTTAAATGCATATAAAGAGTTTTGGATTAAAGCTACAGAATTCAAAGGATTCACATCTCGATCGGACTGGTGGTTAGTTCAATTAGCGAATTTATTAATTTCTTTCTTTACTTTTCCAATATTTTTAAAAACGTTTGGTTTCAATGTTTATGGAATACTTTGTATCATTCCTCAAATAGCTATTGATATAAGAAGAATCAGAGACTTTGGCAAAAATTGGAAATGGATCTTTATTAATTTAATTCCTATCTTCGGATGGATCTTGTGGTTCATCTGGTTAGGCTTTGGTAAGACCGGTAATGGGAAAAATAAAATTATATAGAAATTAACTCTTTATTTTTTTTCTTTTTTTAAAATCTACAAATCTTATCTTATTTCTTAACTCTATTTGTTTTTCAAGAATTCTAAACACATGCATCTCGCATTCGGTTAATTTAAGAAACTGATCAAGTGCATCTTTATCTTCTTCGTCAAAATCTTCGAAAACTTCTGAAATAGCAATACTATTTCTAGAAATAAAATCCTCTGCAACATCTCTTGGATTCTTTCCTGATTCGAAATCCTGAAAAGCTTCATCAGAATTAAGTTCTCTAGTTAACCATTTAAACCATGGTTCATTTTTATTATGTTTTTTATTTATGATTTTCTTCATGAAAAATTTTTTACTAATTTAATCATTATTAGTTATACATTCTTTGACAGCTGTACAATTACCTATTTTTTAAAATTTAACTAAAGATAAACCTTATTTATTTTTAGAAAATAACTAGCGTAATTATCCAAAAAACTTCGCGAAGAATAAGTATTTATTACTCATTTTTTTGTTTAATAAATAGCTAGAATTCATTTTTATTTAAGTACATTGTCAATCCCATTTTATGACTTTCCTTCATCTCCAATTTTAATAATTGGAGCTCTTGGTATTGCTGTAGCAGTAGCAGTTTTTTTTGTCTCTTACCAAAAATATTTCAATTCTCCTTTTAACAAGGAACTTGCAGAAAAGAAAAAAGCCTTAATTAAGGAGCAAAAAGAATTAAATCAAAGATTAGAAAAAATAGAACAAGATTTAAAAAATTTATAAAAAAATTACTTTTATAGAGATTGGTTAATGATCTCGAATTCAAGACCTTAATTTTTTTAACAGTAATTATGGTCTATAAGGGATTATGGATAAAGATCATCTTATTGAGTTAATTTCTAATAGCCTTCTTTATGAGAGTAAAAATTCTGACTCTACTAGGAATCTTAGTGACTTTAAAAATTACTTAGAAAGATTAAATCTAGATCAATTGAGAACTATGTCTAAAGAATTTATTCTTTAGTATGATGAAAAAATATTTATTTTTATTTAATTAATAATCAATACTTTTAAATTGCTATTATCACAAAAATATTAGAGAAATATGCTCAAGGTAAATAGAAGTGATTTTTTAATCCGGCCATTTCTAAAAAGAAACAATTTTAGAGCTTTATACCAAATTATTTGTACCATCCTACCAATAATTTCTATTTGGCTAATTGTTTACCAAATAATAAATCAACCTCTTTCATTATTGATAAAAGGCCTTTTATTGATACCTATTATTTGTCTTTTAACTCTATTCTCTTCACGAACATTCTCATTAATGCATGATTGCGGTCATAATTCTCTCTTTACAAAAAGGAAATTAAACCGCTTTTTTGGATTCTTACTTGGTTTAGTAAATGGTATTCCCCAGAAATCATGGGCAATTGATCATGCATTCCATCATAAAAATAATGGAAACTGGGAAATTTATAAAGGCCCTATAGATGTTTTAAGTCTTGAGGATTATAATTCTCTCTCAAAAAGAGAGAAATTTTTATATAAATTAAGTCGAGATTGGGTAATGATTTTCCCTGGAGGCTTTTATTATTTAGTTTTAAAGCCTAGATTAGGGCTAATTATAATCATTTTTAATTTTACTAAAGATGTATTGAAAGAGACTTTTATCAAAATAAAAAATAGAGAAATTTCTAAACTTTTAGCTATAAATTCGAGAGTTAAACCACCTTTTTCTGATTATGGAGATAATTTTAGTGAACTATTTGAGTTAGTAATTAATAACCTAATAGTAATCATAGGGTGGATTTTTATGTGCAAATGGTTGGGGTTAGTTTTTTTCTTATCATTTTATTCTGTGATGTTAACCCTATCAGCTTCAATTTTAATATGCGTTTTTTTTGTACAACATAACTATGAAAATGCATATGCTAAAAAGACGAAAAATTGGGATATCGTCGATGGAGCGATTTTGGGTAGTAGCAATTTAGATATACCTAATTGGCTTAATTGGTTTTTAGCTGACATATCCTTCCACAGCATTCATCATCTCTCTGAGAGAATACCAAATTACAACTTAAGGGCTTGTCATAAAGCAAATATTCATTTGCTTCAGCATTCAAAGTTTTTGCGATTAAGCGATTTTTCAAACTGCTTTAAATATATTATTTGGGATAATAAAAATGAAAAATTAATCCCAATAAGTTGATACCTAGTTCAACCTTCTTCTAAATTTTCTTTTTAGAGGGATACTGCTATATGCATGTGTACCAATAGATGGAGGCAAGTCATTCTTTAGAGGATGCATAAAAGCGTTTGCCATACTCTCAAACATTTTAGAAAGCCAATTTATTACTGATTTCATTTGAAAATCTAAAAGTGTACTTTTTTATCATCTAACTAAATTACCGAAAAGTAAATCAGTCTTTATGCTGATTTTTTTGAAAGATAGCTTTTTAAAAAAACATCTTAAATAACCAAAATTGTTGTTTCTTTTATCTTTTAAAAGAAGACTATCAATAGCTTTTTCAAAGGTAAACTAAGTGCAATATAAATTTAGTAACTAATACTTATTTTTTCTAATTCACTTAATAAATCAAATTATTGAACATAATTTCGTGCTATATCTCTATTCCAAATAAATCTACTAATATCATGAATGATTCATTTGTTTCTACCAACGAGAATACAGAAATAGATTCCATTAATTCATATTTTGAGTGTATTACTGAATGCAGTATTGTTGATGGTCATCAAGAATGTATTACTCGTTGTTTAGAAATTCATTTAAAGGGTGGAGATCAAAATGAATAAAAAAAATTACCCACAAAGAAAAACGACTTTAAAATGGAACTCTAATGGAGAGCTTTCTGAAATAGATATGTTAAGAATTTTAGAGAAGATTTCATCTAATGATCTTAATCAGTGTGAATTGACCTGCGATTCTGATCAAGTTTAGAAATTATTAATATTAAGAACTTGTTAATTAATAAATTAATAATTATTCAAATAAATTAATCACGAATACTTTTATAAAATTATCTCTCCTAAGCCCATCTAAAAAAGAGGTCAAGTAATATTTCAAAATCCTATTCAAAAATAATTTATTAATTCCGCTGATTAAAAAGCAGCCAAACATTCTTTTTAGTACTTTTAGATACGAGGTTTAAATTAAGATTGTGACTATTTCTTCATAAATTGAAGAAATAAATTAATTTTTAGAAGTAATATCTTTTTTTTGGAATGTTTTGTTAATTTCCTTTTTTGTTATTTCAATTGGTTTTATCATCCCTGAATCGCCATGAGTTGGGCAATAATAAGTCATTAACATCCATTTTTTTTCTTCATCCATAATGTCTTACCTCTCAATAAAGTGAAATATTGAACAATTAAACAGGATGAATTTTGAAAAATGAATTTTTTTAATCTTTTTTTCTCTTTTACTTAATAAACTATAGATGTTTTAAAGCAATCATCACTAAATAGATATAAATACGCATGACTTTTAAAAAAAATCCTGCTATTTATTAATAAATTCAAAATTATTTCATGTCATTAGAATCTATATTGATGGTAGTTGCTCCAATCTGTCTTTTTACAGTTGGAGTGATAGTTTTACCTATTTTAGTAAAGCCTCGTAAACAAACAGGTCTACCTAAGAAGTATATACGTGGTCTTTAAATAAGCTTTTAATAGGAACCAATAAAGGGGATGAAAAAACTAATTGCATGTATAAATCAAGAAATTTCAATAAAGATATAAAACTAAGTTTTGCAACCTAAATTAGTCTTTTTTAGGATGAAAATTAGGTTTTAAAAATTCCATTGACAAAGATAAATGATACATTCTTTTAATAAGAAGATCCTGTGATGGATAATAGGATATATAAATTGATTTTTATTTAACAAAATTCTTACCTAACAAAAATTTGAGAAATATAAAGTTTTCGGGCCTTCAAGGCAAAGCGCTTGTAATAGAGAATAAAGATATTCCAAGCATAAAAGAATTTAAGGATGTTATCCCAGAACATTATTTTAAGTGCAATACGAAAACTTCTTTAAGGTATCTTTTACAATCAGCTTTGATTCAATTATTAGTAGTTGCAATAGGGTTATCTATTCCATTTACTCCAAAAATGATCCCAATTTGGATCATATACTCATTAATATCAGGTACTACTGCGATGGGATTCTGGGTAATTGCCCATGAATGTGGACATGGAGCATTTTCAAAAAACAAAACTTTAGAAACTATAACTGGATATTTACTACATTCATTACTCCTTGTTCCTTATTTCTCTTGGCAACGTTCTCATGCAGTGCATCATCGATTTACTAATAATGTAACCAATGGTGAAACTCACGTTCCTTTAGTCATTGATGGCAATGGGATTACAGAAAAGGTTGGAGGAGATAAAGAATTGAATTTTTCAAATTCCATAGGTAAGAAAAGTTACGGAATTCTTCAACTTGTTTTACATCTAATATTTGGCTGGCCTGCTTATTTACTTACTGGCAGTACTGGAGGTATTAAATATGGAACTTCAAATCATTTTTGGCCAATAAAACCATTTTCCAAAGCATTATGGCCATCAATATGGACTAAGAAAGTTTGGATATCAGATATTGGCGTAGTTTTAACGTTATTGGGTATCTTTTTCTTTGTTATTAAGTATGGATTATTTCCTGTAATAGCAATTTATTTTGGTCCTTTATTAGTAGTAAATAGTTGGTTAGTGGTTTATACATGGCTTCATCATACAGATTCAGATGTGCCACATCTTTCAAACACTGGATTTTCATTTATGAAAGGAGCCTTTCTATCTATTGACAGACCTTACGGAAAAATCCTTAACTTTCTGCATCATAATATAGGCTCGAGCCATGTCGTACATCATGTCTGTCCAACCATTCCTCATTATCACGCTAAAAAAGCTACTGTTTTAATTAAAAAAGCCTTTAACAAAGCATATCTTTTTAATCCTGACCCTATACCCAAAGCACTCTGGAATATTGCTTGTAATTGCGTTGCTGTTAAATCAGAGATAAAGGGAGAAAAAGGAGGAAGATATATTTGGCAATCTTCATATAATAAAAGAGGATCAAGAAAATAATAAATACAATTTTCTTTATCACATTAATTTACGCAAATCTGAAAAGAATATAAAAGAATCAGTAATATCCTATTTTTCATCTTAGAAAATTATTCAAGATATTAAATTTATTATGAGTGGAGACAATTTACATGGTAATCAGCCTATTAAATTTTATTCAGAGGAAATAACTCTAACAAAAGTAGAATTATTAGAGAAACAGCTTAGCCTAGGAGAAAAAGTTTCAAATTTAGATGAAAAGCATAAAGAGTGGAGTAGAAAACTATCAAGTTGATAAGTTAATTAAATCATTTTAAATATACCTATTAATCTTTTAATTTTTTTAATTCATACCTTTCCTATAAATTATTGAAAAATTATTTGCTGGCATATCAATAATATCTTCTTGAAAAAAGCCATTTTTTTTACCTTCTTCACTAACTTCCTCAAGATTTCTAATCCCCCAAAGATTATTCTGCATTTTTAATGAATTATCAAATAAATAATTACTTTTACTTGTATGCTTATTGCCAATCCTAAATGGTCCATACAATATCAAAAATTGCCTATTTTTTAATAATTTTGCTGACTCCTTAAAGAGCGCGATCGTACAAGTCCATTCTGCTACATGAATCATATTAATAGAAACTATGCCTTGCAAAGAATGTACTAAATTCAGTGGAATTTCCCAAGGAATTTTTTCTACATCAAGTACAAGAGGTTGGGGCATTTTCTTACTTAAATTTTCATGCTCAATCCAAGAACTTATACTTTTTCTATGTACTAACTTTGGATCACTTGTTTGCCAAATTACTTCTGGAAAACGTTTTTGAAAAACTACTCCGTGCTCTCCACTACCACTTCCTATTTCCAATATTGAACCATTTCTTTTTATGATTTTGGATAGTACATCTCCAATAAAGGCGCTATTTCTTTTAGTAGCCGGAAAAAAAAGTCTATTATCCAAAATAAAAATAATTAAGATATGCAGTATAAATAATTTATTCTGATATCTTCTTTATTTCACTTTTCTCAATTTAGGAGTCTTAAAGAACATTATCTTAAGGCTAAAGAATAGTATCGCAACAGTAAGAGTTGGCAAAATATAAAGTATTAAATCAGAATTAATCAGAGAAGGAATTCTTGTGAAAATTACATGCATGAAATAAGTAGCAAATGACATTAGTCTCTCTTTATCTAATTTATTATTAGCAAATATTTAAAATCTAAAAACTATTTTTCTTCAAACTAAAAATACTAAATTAAAAGAGTCAGCCTGTATCCCTACTAGCTGACTCTTAAATACATTTTAATTTAATTTACTTTCAATTGAGGATTAAATTCTATAAAGATAAAGCTCTTAATTTATATTTTCCTTATCAAACTTAGAAAAACCATATCGTCAATAAAGTATAAGTCGATACATATTTGTCGCATAATTGTTTTTATCTATATTTAATCAGCAATTTCACGAACTATTCTTTACATTAATAAATAAATATGTTATATTTGTTTACAAATCACATTAAGAAAATGACACCAGAAGCAGAACGTTTTAACGGTTGGGCAGCAATGCTAGGTTTTGTTGCAGCAGTCGGAGCATATGTAACAACAGGCCAAATTATTCCAGGTTGGTTCTAATGAATAATACTGAACCAAAAATTGTTGAAAAAGAAAAAATCGTAGCTGAAAAGCTAAACGGAAGATTTGCTATGTTAGGTTTCGTAGCACTAGTTGGAGCTTATTTAACTACAGGTCAAATAATTCCCGGTTTTATCTAACCAAAATTTAAACTTTTTTTTAAGAGCCAATTAGTTTGGCTCTTTTTTATTGATATTAGATTTTCGAGATGAACTATAATTTAAACATCCTTTATCAAATAATGATATTAAACTAAAAACCAGTATAAAAACTCTACCAGGATAATTCATTTGGAATTAGATTATTTATAGATTTAAGGTAGATCAAATGGTTAACCTAAGTTTAGAGATCCTTTTTTGGCTAATTTTATTAATTTACATTGGAGCAAGATTCACTCAAACCAAGAAGGGTTATAGGCAACAACAATATTAAAATAAAAATTGCCCAACTATAATTTGATAAAAATGTTGCAAATTAAATTCAGATTAAAAGATTAAAGGCAGGAAATATTAATTTCATTTTTTTCTTTTGCAAATTCCATATTTATATTGTAAATAATGCTAAATTCGTCTAATTAATACTAGAAAATTATGAGAGTAAAACTTGAACCTGATACAGCCTTTATAGGAAAAAAATTTGCATATATATTTCTAGGAATAATATTTGGCCTTAATGCAATAACTTTTGGTTGGTTTTTTTTATTCTCTAAATTGAATTAAATATATTTGTAGGAAATTAAAAATTGGGATTTATAAGTTAAATAAATTTAGTTATTAAAAAATTCCTGGTATGATTTGTCCGGTTGTTACGTAAGCACCTAACAATGCAACAAAACCAACCATAGCCCACCTTCCATTTACCTTTTCTGCATTTTGAGGATAACCATCATAGGAAACTGATTCATCAATATAAGGCCTAGTCTCTGATGGGAACATATTTTGCCTTCCACCTGATTCTGTTGTTACTCCTGTATTTGTCATTTTAAAAAACGTAATTGTTAATCAATGTAACATAAATATTAAGTTATGTAAACCAAAAGCAAGGATATTTTTTATAACCATTTATGGAGCAATATGTGAAATTTTTACTGAAAATAGATTTAAAAATTTTCATTAAATTTTTCTTTTGACCTAATTAGCGGATAAATTAATAAGAATAAGCATTTATACTCACAATAAGTAATTTTACTTATTAGTATATGGATAGCATTTAGGAAGTGCTTAGCTGGTTAACGTCAGAAAATCTGAATTTAACTAGGTCGTCATGAGCTTGCAAGTGGGATACTTGCAGGCTCTTTTAATTTGTCAAATAAGAAATGAAACAACCAATTATATATTTTTTGATTATTAGCCTTTAAGTCATTAAAAGACTGCCAAATATTTTTTTTATTGCTAAATAGAAAATAGACTAAACAAAGTGTATGTCTTTAGATTTTATTCTTATTCCTTCTTGTATTGTTATTATCCTTTTTCTTTTAAATAGAGAAAATAAAATCTACAAAAGAAATCAAAAAGCTAAGTAATTTTATTGATTAAGAAAGTATTAAAAGAATCGTATAAAAAATTTATTACTTATCTCAACATAGTAGATAAAAAAATAGTTATTTTGGAATCAACCGTGTGTGCATTTATACTTCTTTTCACAAGAAGCTAGGTTGAAATTTTACTTAAAATTAATTTGTCCCAATATAATCTTGAATTATTAATTTGCTCTAGTTTTTGTTGGCAATGTATACACTTACATTCTTTTAACAAAGTTTTATTTTTCATTAATTCCCTTTTTTTTTAAATAAACAAATTCTTTGTCTTAATGCAAGAGTAAGTAACTTATTTTTTTATTACTTGGAAAAGTAAAGATTATAAGGTGGTATCTCTTAAGTAATAATTTCATATTGGTCTCCAAATCATTGATAATTTATAATGCAAGAAACGACAGCATAAAATCAAATAAATTCCTTTTGAAAATTTCAAATCAATCACTTATTAAAAAAACCATTAATAAAGTAATTACTCCATGGTATTCAATACCTTTAATAGATAGATGGCTATTAGGACAAATGATACCCCCTATGGTATTTGCCATTTCTGCTTTTACAGTTATTTCCTTATCTGTTGGCGTAATGTTCGATCTTATAAGAAAAATTGTTGAATATGGTTTACCTCTGTTTTTAGCCTTAAAAGTTCTTTTTTTTAGTTTGCCCAGCTTTTTAGTTTTATCATTCCCTATGGCAGTTTTGCTCTCTACATTATTAGCTTATGGAAAATTATCAAGTAATTCAGAATTGTTAGCACTTAAATCATTAGGTATAAAAACTTCAAGAATTATTTCTCCAGCCATCGCACTTTCAATATTTATGACAGGATTGACTTTCTATTTTAATGATAACTTAGTCCCTACAAGTAACAAATTAGCTGAAACAACATTAAGAGCAGGTATAGGAAGTTCTTTTAGCGGCGAAACAGGTAAATATAATATTATGTTCGCAAGATATGGTTCTAGGATACATGCATCTTCAAAGAAACCAACTAAATCAAATACGCTCCTCACACATATATTTTATGCCTCATTATTTGAAAACAACATTATGAAGGGGGTTACTGTTTTAGATTATTCCAGAGAAGATATTCAACAAATACTAAAGGCAGAAAGCGCAAAATTTAATAAAAAAAACTCTTCCTGGATATTTTCTGAAGGAAGTATTGTATCTATTGCTCCAAGCGGACAAACTACGAATATTAAATTTAAAGAATACACATATCCTTTCGTAGAGGGTCCATTGGAGTTAGCAAAAGTTCCTAAAGATGCCACTGAGATGACTCTGAAGCAGGCTTTAGAAGCAGAAAAAATATATAAAAAAACTGGAAACCTAAAAGAGATAAGAAGAATTCAAGTCCGAATTCAAGAAAAATTCACTCTACCTTTTGCATGCTTAGTATTTGGTTTGATAGGAAGTAGTTTGGGATCAAAATCTAATTTAAGATCATCTAAAAGTCAGGGATTTGGATTAAGCGTGATACTTATATTAATTTATTATGTTATGTCATTTCTATTCAGTTCATTTGGAGTAAAAGGTTTATTACCTCCAATTTTTGCTGCTTGGCTACCTGTCTTTATTTCATTGGGTGGTGGAATTTATTTCTTGAGAAAATCAAGTTCTTTGTAATTTGTATAATTACAAATAGACTACGAAAATAATAAAATTATTTAAAAAATAGGTCTAATTTTTTTAGATCTTATCTATTCTTTTATAACCATACCAATCAGGATAATTATTTTCCTCAAGTAAATTATTTTCTAAAATTAGTTCTATTTCCCAACTACCTATATTTTTAATAAGTTGACAATCATCACAACTAATTAACTTCTTTAAAGATGCAATATCATCTTTATGCTTTTTTCTACAACCTTTTAGCCATTTAGATTTAGCCCTATTTTTTGCCTCTAAGGAACTTGAAGCAACGACTAAACCAAATTCATGTTTTTCTTGCATTGAATATGGATCATAACCTCCAATATTTACAAACCATAGATTTTGTTGAGAATTAATTTGATTAGGTGAATGCTTATTTTTTATTTTATTTTTATCAAAAATTTTTAAATTAATCTTATAACCATCTATATATTCTATTTTTTTAAAGCTATCAATATGTAAACCATCAATTGAACCAAACCAATTATTTCTTAAGTCATTAAATGTATCCTCTATTTGTGAGCCCACAGCCCACCTAACATCATGTAACTCAACATTAGCTTTATCAGCTCTTCCTCCAAGAACGACCAAAAATAGATAATATCTTTCAAATGTTTTCACTATAAAAAATGAAATTTGTAGTGTTCAAAGCCTAAAGATTTATATTATTGATTTTAAAAAAAATTATAAATTTTATTTAAACCAACCTTTTTTCTGTGGTTTTACTTCAGGGGACGTCTTAATTTTTGGACTTTCATCTACCCTACCTTTAATAATCATTAAAGGAACTACCGCCCATAAAGATAAAAATAATATCCAAAATAAATAGATGTTCATAATTTTAATAGCTAACAGAATTCATCCTAGGAATGTTTTAATAAATTCTGTGGATTTCTTTTTTAAGTTCTAATTTGAATGTATAATNAAAATCTTTTTGAATGCTTAAACAAAAATTATTTAAAAATATTTTTCTAAAAAANTAATAAATTTTCTCATCTAATATTAGATAATTTTAAATAAGTTGAAAATATTTGCACTCAACAAGACCACTGCTTTGCATCAGAGACGAGGAGTGCTTACTAATGATGGCATGATAAAAACTTATTCGTGAATATTATTTAATTCGACTATTACTTATAAACATAATTTCTTTTGAAAAAGTTGAAATTACTTGAAAATAATCTAAAAATTTTTTAGCTGGTACCATACAACAAGACATGAATACTGCATTAATTAATTTAATAGGGTATTGACAATTTATGATGATTTATAAACATAATTTATGAAATTTATCAACAAAAATAAGTATCTTTTTTTTTTTAATTTATGTTTTTATTGTACTTTCTTTGAAATAAAATTTTGTCTTATTTTGCCGAACCCAACTTTATAATCTATGACGAATGGTTTGATGATGATTTAGAAAAAACAAAACTTGACATTAAAAATAAAAAATTAAAAAATACTGAAAATTTACATGAATTTTTTTATGAATTATCAAATCATAAAATTGGTGCTTCTGAAAATAATATGCAATTAGATAAAAAAGCTAATAAAAAAGAACTTATTACCAATAATTATCTAGTAAATAATACTAATTATCTTGAGAACATTTCAGAAAGTTATTACCCATTATCTAATAAGAAATTTAAGCTCTTTAATAAATTTACCAAAAGCAAACTTAAATTTAACATCACAAAAAAATCAGTTTATAAATTATCTATTGTTAGTTGTTTATTAATTTTTGGAATTCTTATTTTTTTTATTTTCACAATATAGAGAAGGCGAAATATATTTAATAAATAACCTTTTTACTCTAGAACATAATTTTTTTAAAATAAATCCTTAATTTCTTTTCTTATTGATTTATATTCTGAATTAATATCTCTGATTAATTTATCGACTTCTTGTTTAGCGTCCTTATATTTATTAATATTTCTTTTAGTTTTCTCATAAAACAATAATGTAAATGTTCCTGGATTTACATACTCAATCCAATATCCTGTTAAACAATAAATTCGATTAGGGACAAAATTTATAATTAAGGATTTTTTTGAATATTTATATTGATCAATTATCTTATTCACCAAAGCCCCCTTAGTTTTGCTCGAACCAATTAAAGTAATATCTTTTGCATAAGTTTTAACTTTCCTCGATATATTTTTACTTTTTACTAATGAATTTCTAGAAAATATCTTTTCAAGACTATAACAATAGTCAAACAACTTGGTATTTTCTTTTGTGGAAGGATAAATAGTTATAAATGAACTAAAAAGTAAAAAAAATATTAAAAGTAATTTTTTAAACATTTTTAATTTAAGATGAAATTATTATTGCATAGAATCAAAAAAACATAAGAAAAAAATAAGCAAATAAATGTTTATTAAAAATTTAAATCAATAACTTTTATTTATTTTTTTTCTCTTAATTCTGGGAAGCATTTAGAAATGTGAATTAATTCATAAACCTCTCTATTATCATATTTTTTATTAGGAACCCCGCTCCCAACTTCTATTCCTCTCTCTTTCATCTTCTTTAATATCAATTCCTGTCTTTGAATACTTGACATAGACTTGAATCTTTTTATCCGTTCTTCTTTGTTCACTAGATCCTAATTAAAATATGTTTTGAAGGTAATGTAAATTAGCGATTCATTATGTAAGTAAGAAAACCAGTAAATGTAAGTAATTTAAATCCAATAAAAAAAGGCAAATATTTCTTGACCTTTTTGCCAACAGGTAATAGTTTGTTTAATGAATTAACCATAGTTTGCATTTCAAAACTAATATTTGGATATACTAACGAATTTTTCTTAAAATTATCACAGTAACGATTTGTATATTTGAAAGTACATCTAAACTAAAGGGAATATCTCTCTTACTTTTTTATGAATGATCAAGAAACAATAATTTCATTATTAAATGAGTTTGCCAATCCCAAAAAAATGGCTTCTTTTTTTCTTAATAATGCTACTACAGATTTTTTATTCATAAGACCTAGTGGTAATCCTATAGATGCAAAAGGGTTTGAACAAATGATTTCTGCTGATATAGTTCAAGAAAAGGCAGAAATAACCAAAATTCACCGATTAGAAGTTTTAAGTGAAAATATAATAATGTGCATTTTTACACTAGGTTCAAAATTTACTTATAAAGGAACACCTAATGATGACTTACCAACAGTTACATCTATTTTTAAAAAAGTAAATAATGTTTGGAAAATTCACTGGATGCAAAGATCTACAGGAAATTCCGATTTATCCTTATGGGATTAGCAAAGTTAATAGCCCTTTTAATGGTCCTACTACTTGTAGGTAGTTCTTTTGTTGGTTTAATTATTTACTATATAAAATAGGATTCCTAGAAAATACCCTATATCTTTTTTTGAAAAAATTAATTCTTTTTGCTAATTAATTTGATTTTCAAGTAAAAATATAAACTTTAGAAAGACTAACACCTATATCTAAAGCTAAAAAAGCAATTAGTAACTTACTCATTTCTTAGAAGTCTCAACTATTTTTTTGTAAAGCTCTTCAGAAATAGGTTGCATGACCTTTTAAAAATCTGATTACAAGTTAGTTATTTCTAAATTAATTTCTCGTTACGAAATATACGAATAAATGATTTTTTTGATAGGCAAAAAATATGTTCATAATAAGTTTTTCTTATAAAGTATCAATAAATACTAGGTAAAAAAAATCAATAAATATCCAAAATTATTTAAAAAAAGAAATTTGAAAACTTATCTTAAGTAACTAGATCCTCTGTAGGTAAGCTTTATTGCTTTTTCTTCTTGTTTTCTACAATATACGAATGACTTTCCATTGAAATACATGTTTACCATGATGCAGCTCCTGAGCTTGCTCAAGTCCCCGTCCTATGGCTTGAGTCGTACTGCGGTCTATCAGATGGTAGATCGGACGATTTTGTAGTATTTACTACAACTTATTTATAAAGTATTTATACTTAGATGTCAACCTTTAATTGAAACTAAACTGAAATCTAAACTTGGATTTTTCACTTATTAACTCCCTTAAAAGAATAAAGAACATATAACTGCGAGTCACTCCTATACAAAAGGAAACAAATGCAAGGACTACACAAATAGGACAATGTGGAAATCCCATTATTAATTTTCCAGTATAAATTTTAATTGAGTCTCTGCGCTGAGGATATCAATTCTTCTCTTAATTGATTTAAGAAATTTAATTATTTTTTTCAAAAAGTGTACCTTCTTTGGTACTGATAATAATATTATTCTTAGAATCAATATATCAATGAGCAAAAATACTGAATCAACTGGCATGACTTAAGCCCTGTAGCAAATATATAAGATAAAAAACACTAATTTATGCTTAATTAGCCTAGTTCTTAGTAACTAAACTAATTTATTCGGATACAACGATAGAAGTTTTAGATTTAGATCTACCTTGCAGTGTAATTTTTCGTTTGCTAAAAAGATAGAGCGGGCTAAAGTCCAATACTCCACGAGGATTTAGTCCGCTGCCTAAAGCCTGAAGGTGCAAAACTTTCCAAGTTATTTTGGATCTATGCTTTTTATATAAATATCTTGATTGCTTGATATATTTATTTTGTATATTGCTTTTACAAAATTTATTAGGTTTTTTTAGATTAGTTACTAAATCCTCGTGGAGAAAGCTTTAGTTAACTTTTTTTACTGGTTACTAATGTTATCAGCGGAAATGCATTACGGCGAATCATTGGTGCCAGAGGAAGTTCCCTCTAATTCAATTAAAAATTTTTACTGATTTTAAAAGTTATTCATTCGAAGCCTTTTAATTTTTGAAAACATAACTTATTGAAAATCAAGGATGTTATTTAAATTAAATTGGTTAATTATCTCTATTGCAAATAACCATGAGATTGTTACTGTGGCATTTAAAGAAGATAGTTAATTTCTAAAACTGATGCAATTTGATCTTTTTAATTCCAACCAAGATAATAGCCTTATGTCAATAGAGGAATTAAGAGCTTTACGTCTTCGAAAACAGAAAATTGAAAGCGATAAAAAAGCCAGAAAATATATTCTGGAGATAAATCAAAGATATAGAAAAATGAGTGCCCACAAAAGTAATAAATTTTTTAAGAACATAAATCCTTTTAAAAAGGCAGCTTAATTTTTAATATTAATTATATTAATTTGTTTAAATACACATTTTTCAGAGTAAAATTCTAATGGTGTTTCTTTGGAAGAGTTTCACCCAGAGGGGCCAATTTTGGCCCCTTCTTCCCTAAGATATTTCTCTAATTTAAAATAAAAGTGATGAAAAAATCTTTTTATTTCAAGGCCTTTATTAGCACTTTATAAAAACCTATATTTAAGTGAATCTAATGATATAAAAAAAAGTTTTAGCTAATGAACCCAATACCAAAATTTAAAGGCTTGTTTTTCAAAAATCCTAAAAATTTCACTAAAGATTTTTAATGGCTTCACCTACTAGTTGGGAATTCTACAAAGAAGATCAAACTAAGATTTTATGGGTCAATATTTGTGCTGAAGATTTAGGAGGAATAGCTATTTCTATTAATAAATGGTGGAAGACAAGATATCCTCAATACAAAATTCGAATAGTTTCTAAAAAAGAATTTGAAAAAGTAAAAATGCAAGAGAAGCAAGAAAATTAATCTTTGGTAAATTTTGATGCGGAATTTGTAATTTATGCAGTTATTATAAATTAACTTACATTAGTAAATAAATGAATTCTGCATTCTCAAAAGTATCAAATTTAAAATTTAATAGAGTTTCTAAAATCGCTATTACTCTCACATCAACGACTTTCTTCTTGTACGCATTGGGGCAATCACCAATTTTAAAAAATATCCTTTCAGGTGCCTTCTCTTGCTCCAACTAAATAAAATACTTTTTATAAGAAAAGCTAATAAGCTAAGATAGACATTGATTGACAGTCGATCTAAAATTAGAGGGTTAAACCCCTCTTTTTTATGGCTAATAGATTTATTGCTGAAAAGATAATGACTCTTCTTATTTCTCTTATCAGCTGATGAATATCTCCCCACACTTATTAATTGATGCTCTGATACTAAGCGCTGCCCTTACAATAACTTTGGTATTAAGAGCAAAAGGTAATGCTGCCAGAAATGAAAAAGCAAGTAAATGATTACTAAAAAAGAAGAACAAGAATTTAAAAAACCTAAATTATATAAAATTTGGAACTTTCTTATTTATGGGAGTTTTTTTGCTATTGGAGTTTTCTTAGTTTATTTATATTCTGCTTATATATTTATAAATAAATGACGCACATGTATGGAATAGCGATTTTTTATGGAGTTATGAGTCTTTTATTGCTTGGTGGGTTTGCATACATTACTTTTAAAATAAAACGCTAATTTCTATGTCCTCTTCAATGAAAGATTTCCTGAATAAATTTTTTGATTTATGTAGAGAATATCAACAAGAAATCCCAGCTCAAAAGATGGCTGAAATTTTAAGAGAATATGCAAATAGATTAGATGGATAAAAAATAATAGCTGACTGAGTAAGTTTAAGGATGATAATTTCTAAGAAAGTTTTATCCAAATTTTTTTAAACTTAAAATAAATTTTTTAAAGATGTTTTCCTTGTAGTGATTTTTAATTTGGGAGTTTTTTTTGATCCTTAATCCGTATAATTTTGTTCCTGTAACCGCACACATAAAACTTGAAATTTACTATTCAAATGAATTAGAACATAGTTGTAGTCAAGAGGTAAGTCTTATGGCACTAAACGACACATTTACTATCCAAGAGATAAATTTGGATAATAAGAGCTTTTCATGTGATATTAATCCCAAAGAACTTGAAACTTATTGGCATAACGAATGCGCGGAACATCCTAGTAACAACCATTGCAAAATTTTTTGTGATTAACACTTTATTTTTTTAGGTATTCTTACGCTTGATTTTTGCATAATACCTGTACTAAAGAATACTTAGATAGAAAGGAGGAAAAGCAAATGACTAATTTAGGAATAGAGATTTTATTTTGGACAATTTTAATTTCTTATCTGGGATTAAGGTTTTCTCAAACTTGGAATGGATTCAAAAAACAGTATTAATTAGGAGAAAAAAAATGAAACTAGAAACACAATTCACAGTTCCTAAAAAAGAATTAAAAGATCTTGATTATTTCAAGAAAATCGATTTTTTAGAAGAAACTTTAAAAAAAGAATGTAGAGATTATCCAAATCAAAAAGATTGCTTAGTTTGTTGCAATTAAAAACCGGATATTAATAGTTTTTTAAAAAATAATAAATAAATAAACTCTAATCCTATTTGTAAATTTGCTCAAAAGGGGGTAAACAATGGAATTAAGATTCTTCCCTATAACTGTATTTAGACAGACTCCAAAAGTTACATTTTTCGATGCAGGTATAGATAAATCAAATGGTTCTGACGTTGTGATCCATTCTGGAGAAGCCATATCTCCTCCAGATGATCTTCAAAATGAGCAATATTATGTTCATTATCATCAAATTGATCACAATTTAGTTATTAAAGGGGAAAGGAAATTTGTTTTAATAAATCCTTCATGGGATGAACCTCATCATGTGATTTATCTAAATAGATCTATGGGAGCATTAGAAATTCCTATTGGAACTTATCACAGATCAATCTCAGGCAAAGAAGGTAGTATTGTTTTAAATCAACCCAAAAGAGATAAATTCTTTGATTCAGCTAAAGAATTTAGCCCACACAAATTAGACAAAATAAGTTTAATTAAGGCAAGAAATAGTAAACCTGTATTTTGGGTTTACGAAGATAATCAAATTAAAAGATTTCTTTTTAATCCGCTAGAAAAAAATATTAAAACCCCTTGTTTGAAATGAAAAAACATATTTCACCCAAAATTAATAATTTAAAAAATCTGAATTTAATTATTAATTCTGATAGTTATAAATTAGCTCACGAAGATATTGGTTTTCTTAGTCGAGATGAAATGCGTGGGGTAAGAATGCTTCTTGAAATTACTAAACCAGATCTCATCCTTGAAGCGAATAAAATTCTTTCAACCATAATTATTTTTGGAGGCGCAAGTATCACAGAAGAATCCAATACAAAAAAGAGAGTTAAAAATATAAAAGAGTTGATTAAAAAAAATCCTACATCGATTTTGCTTAAACGAAATTTAAGTAGGTTAGAAAATTTGTTATCAATGAGTCACTATTATCAATCCGCAATGGAATTTTCTAAACTTGCTTCAATTAGTAATCAAAATAAAAACTATAATTCTGATGTGATTGTTACAGGTGGTGGACCAGGAATTATGGAAGCTGCAAACAGAGGAGCATTTGAAGCAAATTGTAAATCTATAGGGTTGAATATCAGTCTCCCTAATGAACAAATCCCAAATGCTTTTATAACTCCAGGTCTTTGCTTTAAATTTAATTATTTTGCATTAAGAAAGATCCATTTTGTAATGCGATCAATAGCTGCTGTATTTTTTCCAGGTGGGTTTGGAACTCTAGATGAATTGTTTGAACTATTGACACTCCGTCAAACTGGCATGAAAACTAAAATCCCAATAATACTTTTTGGTAGAGAATATTGGGATAAGATAATTAACTTTGAGTATTTAGCTGATCATGGATTAATTGCAGATGAACACTTGAATTTATTTAAATATGCAGATTCTGCATCAGAAGCATGGAAAATTATCAAATTATCAAAAAACACAGTTTAAAATTTCTGTTTTTATAAAGACTTAATAACAAAGGATGCTATCCGCTTTTATTGACTCATCAACTAGTACATCAGGAGTAGCAAACTCAGCATTATATCCTTCTAAAAGCTTCTCATCATAACCCCTTGATTTAGCCGAAAGTCCTGAGACGTATATAGTAACTTTTGAATTCTTTAAATTTTCAAGATGTTCGTATAAATCTCCGNTACCTTGACCCAGAATTTCACCAGCTTTTTTGCAATTTAGTATGTGTACTCCGTCCCCAGCAAGAAAAAGAGTTACTTTGTGATCGTTTTTTTCTGCTGTAAGGGCAACTAATAAACCTAAAGTTATTTTATTTTTGGATTCTAAACCGCTATAAATATGTACGAGCACTGTGTTGTCCGTAATGATTGACATTTTATTCTCCCTAAATTTTATTAATATAATCTTAAAAAAATCTATTATNCTAGGCTATATTTTTTATGAAACGCTTACTACTTAATCATCAATCCAAAACTTTTATCAGGCGNAAAATAGTTATTTCTAAATAAGTTTTAATTGCTTAATTTATAATTTGTTTTAACAGTTTTTATAATTGAATCTTGTGGTTCTTCACTTGGGAAACAATTAATAATCCTATATTTCCCGCCTTTTTTATCAGTTTCTACAACAGTAAATTCAACATATTTTCCTATTCCATCACTTAAATCTTTTACTTTTGTATTAACTATCTCTTCATTGTCATTTTCTAAAATACGAGATCTGCCTCCGCAATTTATTAATGCGTTTCCCTCTGTAAGAGAAAAATCTTTGTCACTACTACAAGAAGAAATGAAAGATAAAGATACAATTATTGGAATAAGAATTTTCATAATCGTAATTTTTTTATACTTAAATTCATTATCAACAAGCTCTATTAATTATTACTTAAATTGTTTATCAAATTAAACATTAAATTAGATTAATAATATTCTTTAAAAAGATAAAAATAAAATTAAAAAGAAATACCGGATGCATGAAGAAATTTTTTATAAATTTTTTGCCAGTGAATAATCCTCTTTTCAAGCTTATTAGGTGGTCCAATTTTGAATTTTTCCTTATATGACTTATGAA
>FUFK010053485.1_pt1 | contig 22180 bp, 21 predicted proteins | sample 1021851 | NCBI WGS metagenome assembly FUFK01 (sample SAMEA51879418, study PRJEB19060) | metagenome
AGATTTGTATTATCTCAAATTCTTCATGGCGAACAAGCTGCTCTTTCATTAAGTGCTAGTTTATGTCACGTATTAAGAGATCCAGGCGCTCAAGAATACGCAGCAAATCAAACGAGAGAAGAAGCTAGACATGTCGCCGGTTTTACTAAATATATACAAGCAAGATGGGGGGCACCATACAAAGTTGGGCCGACTTTAGGCAGAGTGGCCAACGAGATTGTTTCATCTGATTTAGTTTATAAAAAGATTATTGGAATGCAAATGATGATCGAGGGATTGGCTATGGGTGCATTTGCTATGGCATATGAAAATACGAATGACCCAGTACTGAAAACCCTATTAAAATATACCATGAGCGATGAAGCTTTTCATCATAAGTTTGGTAAAATATGGGCTGATAGAACTGTGCCAAAATTGACTAAGAAAGAGCATNTNAAAGTTGAAGATTGGGCTGAAAAGATATTTGTTGAACTTCTGTTTAACCTAGTTAATCCATTTGAAAAGAAACATGTATATTCCTGTGTTGGCTTGGATCATAAGTGGGTTGATCGTGAATTTCATAAGTATATTGATCAGGGAGAAGTGATCAAGGACGAGATGAAAAATCAAAATAATATCTTTAGAGTTCTCGTCAAAACACTTTTAAAGGCGCACATAATCACTGATAGAACTAGAGCAACTTATGCCGAATTTGTTAACATGGATGAGTTAAATAATGAAAGTGATACTGTTGCTGGTCAGGAAATTGCTGATCAAGGTGTAAGTGCCTTAAGTGAAATCAATCAATTAAAGAAAACTGCTTAGATAATTATTTNGGAGACTTTTTCTGCAGTATTCTCTGTAATGTTCTTCTGTGCATCTTTAATCTTCTAGCAGTCTCAGAAACATTCCNGTTACACAACTCATATACTCTAAGNATATGCTCCCATTTTACCCTATCTGCAGACATTGGGTTTTGTGGAGGTTCAGGCGTAGATGAATAAGGAGCCTTTAGTGCAGCTTCAATGTCNTCAGCGTCCGCCGGCTTAGCGAGATAATCNCACGCACCTTCTTTAACGGCCGCAACAGCTGTAGGTATATTGCCATAACCAGTGAGCATTACGATCTTACTATCTGGCCTTTTATTTGATAAAACTGAAACAACCTCAAGACCATTTCCGTCGTTAAGTCGTAAATCAATAACTGCGTACTTTGGAGCGTTTGAGTTAACTAATGATTTCGCTTCTGAAACAGATGATGCACCATAAGCCTCATAGCCTTTTCTTTTCATTGCAGTTATTAATCGATTTCGAAATATATCGTCATCATCAATAATCATCAGAGATTTATCATTCAAGTTCATATAATTATCTTTTGCATTATTATTTCAATAAATCGAGCTGGTCTTTTGATAAAACTATTTTTACCATTCCACCACCGCTTTCCCTATGAGAAAACTTAATCTGACCATTGGACTTTGCAAGGAGGTTTTTTGATATAAATAAACCTAGTCCCAACCCTTGTTTTTCAGCCTTATTATTATTTTTAATATATGGTTCCCCTAAGAAAGGATAAATTTCTGGCGCAAAGCCGGGGCCGTCGTCTGCTACTTCAATNATAATACTCTCTTTCTCACTTATTAAATTTATATTAATAACCGCGTTAGCAAATTTGTAAGCATTATCAATAACATTTGTAATTGAATGTACAATTTCAGCTGATCTTGGAATTGTAACATCTGTATCTTCAAAATAAGAGTCGCTAGAAATTATGACTTTGATGTTATTATTCTGATAAGAAGAAATAATTTCATTAATTAAACGGATAAAATCTAAACGATTGATAAATTCATTATTTTTTTCATCAAGATTATTAGACCTTAATCTCTCTAGAATTTCACTGCATCTTTTAAGTTGAGATTGTATTACATTTAAATCTTCCTTTAGATCTTGCTCTTGATTATTATTAACAAGCTCACTTATAATTACTGATATGGTTGACAGTGGAGTTCCCAACTCATGTACAGCGGCAGCTGTCAGTCCCATTAATGCTGAAACTTTTTCTTCATTAGACAGTGAAAGCTGTGTTTCTTTTAATGCCTTGCGAGTTTTTCTTGAGTCATCTGCAACTCTAAAACAGTAAAAGGTTAAGAATATGGTCGCAATAATTAGTGCTGACCATATTAAAAAAATCTCAAATCTTGAAAATTCGTTTTGACTGATTCCAAGTATATCACTTTCTAAAGGGTAATAGAAGAATGCTAAAAAATTAAGTGAGACAATCGCAATAAAAGTAATAATTATTATTCTTTTTAAATCAAGATAGGTGGCAGAAATAACTAGCGGAGCAAGAATCAATACACAAAAAGGATTAGTTAGCCCTCCTGTTAAAAAAAGAAGCCCTACAAGCTGAAGCAAGTCAAAAACTAGTATGAAAAATGTTTCGTTATAATTAAGTATTTTTGTTAAAGGAAAAAATATACTGACANTAATATTNAGTATGACNCTTAACAGAATCAATAATATACAAAGATATATATTAAAATTTATTTCAAAATAAAAAAAAGCAATTACGACAGAAAAAAATTGACCAAATATTGCAGTCCAATGTATTAAATTTAATGTTCTTAACTTTAAATTAATTTCTTCGTCAAATGATTGTTTAAGCAAATTAGACAAGGTTTATTTCCTAATATTGGATATAATAATTAAATAATATTCTATATTCTTTCAATGACTAAAACTATGATTAAAGAACACGTNATAAACTACAAAAATCAGAGTATTCATATATTGATAAGAAAAAATAAATTATCAAGAAACTATAAACTCACATTTGATAAAAAAAAAATACAAGGTTTGGTGTCTATTCCTAAACATATTTCTTTTAAAAATGGATTTGAATTTGCACAAGAAAATATTGAATGGCTTAGTAATGAAGTAAATAAATTATATCCTCTAATATTAATAGAAAATGGATCCTCTTTATCGATAAGAGGAANAAAAACTAAANTAATTTTTGAAAAAGACNAAAATCNTAAAATAATTATATCAGAAAATAAAATAGCTATTAAATCTGATAGAGGTAATTATAAAAAAATTTTACAGCAGTGGTTACGTGATCAAATTTTATCTGACTCAAGATATTATATAAAATTAATTTCTAAACAAATCAATTTGAATATAAATGAGATAAANCTTTCAAACAGTTTTAACTACTGGGGATCTTGTAATACAAAAGGGATTATACATTTAAATTGGCGTTTAATATTTGCGCCNACATCNGTATTGAAATACATAATTGTTCATGAAGTATGTCACTTAAAAGAATTTAATCACACANNAAAGTTTTGGGANCTCGTNAAAAAAATGTGTCCANATTATAAGGATCANATTAAATGGTTAAAAAAAAATGATAGTTACTTATACAGAATACGTTTTGACTAGATGTCTAGATTAACTACTTTATCTGCTCTACTTTCGATAAANTCCTTGCGCGGCAGAACATTCTCACCCATTAGATCTTCAAATACACCCTTTGTCGACTCTTCATCGTCAATTTTAACTTGTATCAATGATCTATTTTGTGGGTCAAGAGTGGTTTCCCAAAGTTGATCAGGATTCATTTCTCCCAAACCTTTATATCTCTGCATTGTTAAGCCTTTTTTNCCAATGTCTAAAATTATTCCTAAAAGTTGAGACGGTGAATAAACCTTTGTTGTCTCATTTTTAACTAATAATTCACCAGGCATTTCAAATAACTGATAGAGATCTGCATAACTAGAATTAAGATTCTGTATTATTTGAGATTTAAGAAGCTTATTATCAATAATTATATTATCTCTTAAACCTCTTAACTCACGCCTAAATATAAATCCTTTTTCTTTTGAATACTCTCCTTTCCAACCTCTATCATAATCAGGTCGACTGACATTAACTCTTTTAGAAATATAATTGATTGCTTCTTTAGTCTTTTCTTTTGACTCAATAAATTTATTTATGTCCAGGCATCCTGCAATAGCAATTTGCTCTAAAACTTTTTTGTCATATCTATCAGGCACTTTATTATAAATTTCAATAACTTCAGAAATTTTATTTAAAATATCTACCAAATTTTTTTCATTTAAATTGCTACCTTGAGCGGTTTTAAATGTTACGTCCTCAGCACCATATTTTATTAGAGATCTTAGAAGGTTGTTTTCATCACTTATGTACAGTTCTTCTTTTCCTCTTTTTATTTTAAATAATGGTGGTCTTGCTATATATAAATTACCATTCTCAATCAGTCCTCTCATTTCCTTAAAAAAGAAGGTTAATAAAAGTGTTCTAATGTGAGAGCCGTCAACATCAGCGTCCGTCATNATAATTACTTTATGATATCTCAATTTGTCAGGATCAAATTCATTTGGTCCTATGCCTGTACCGAGTGCAGTTATCAAAGTACCTATTTCTTGTGATCCTAAAATTTTATCTGTTCTAGACTTCCAAGTATTAAGAATCTTGCCTCTCAACGGTAATATTGCCTGAAATTTTCTATCTCTTCCCTGTTTTGCAGATCCACCAGCTGAGTCTCCCTCAACAATAAATATTTCTGACATTGATGGGTCTTTTTCCTGACAGTCAGCTAGCTTACCTGGTAAGTTAGTTATCTCTAAAGCAGATTTTCTTCTTGTTAACTCTCTTGCTTTTCTGGCAGCTTCTCTAGCTTCAGCAGCTTTTTGTATTTTAAGAAAAATTTCTTTTGCAATATTTGGATTTCTTTCAAACCAATCAGTTAATTTTTCGTTCACCAGGCTCTCGACAACCGGTCTGACTTCTGAGGAAACAAGTTTATCTTTTGTTTGTGATGAAAATTTTGGGTCTTGAACCTTTACAGATAATACTGANGTAAGTCCCTCTCTAATGTCGTCACTGTTNGGACTTACNGTCTGTTTTTTCACACTTTTGCTTCCATCTAAATAATTATTAACAACACGTGTTAGCGCTGATCTAAACCCTGATAAGTGAGTACCTCCATCTTTTTGTCTTATATTATTTGTAAATGTGAGTATTTGCTCATAGTAACTATCATTCCACCATAAAGAACAATTAAATTCTATATTATTTTTAAAACCCTCAATATTTATTGGTGTTTCAATTAATGGTTTTTTAGATTTATCAAGATGTTTTACAAACTCATTTATGCCTCCTTCATAATGAAAAGCACTTTCTTTTTTATCGGCATTTCTTTCATCACTAAAAATTATTGTGATTTTAGAATTTAAAAAAGCCATTTCTCTAAATCTTTGCTTTAAAATTTTTGAGTCAAACTCTGTATCTGAAAAAATATTTTTATCAGGATAAAAAGTAACTTTAGTTCCATTTTTATTTATATTTTTATTTATTATGCTTAGCGGGTTAGTAGCTTCTCCTTTATTAAATTCTACAAAATGCTCTTCACCGTCTCTGAATATATTTAAGTTAAGTTTAGATGATAAGGCGTTNACNACTGATACTCCAACACCATGCAATCCTCCTGATACCTTATAAGAATCCTGATCAAATTTACCCCCTGCATGCAATTGGGTCATTATCACTTCTGCAGCTGAAATTTTTTCTTCAGGATGAATTTCTGTTGGTATTCCTCTGCCATTGTCTTCAACGGTAACAGAGCCATCACTGTTTAGACAAATGTGAATTTTATCACAATGACCTGCAAGTGCCTCATCAATGGAATTATCTACAACCTCAAATATCATGTGGTGTAGACCGCTACCATCATCGGTATCACCAATGTACATGCCTGGTCTTTTTCGAACTGCCTCAAGACCTTTTAAAACTTTAATAGANTCAGCGCCGTAATTATTAGAAATTTTATTCACTTAATTGTTGTTTNTTTTNANTATTATATAATATTTTTCATTTCAAAGAAAACTGTTTGATCACTTATATTCTCAAATAAGTTTTTTGATACACCAGAAAACCATACTTGAGATTTCAAATCTGATAGCTCNCTAAATAGGAATTCTTTGCGATCAATGTCGAGATGNGCCATTGCTTCATCAATCAAAATGATGGGNGCGCGNCCATTATTTTTATTTTTTACCATTTTGGCNACTGAAAGNAATATAGAAAGNAAGATAGACTTTTGTTCTCCAGTTGANCAATTTTTTGCTTCAATGATTTTGTCANTATTGTTAAATATCTTAATCGTAACCTTATTGACAGTCAGTGATGTTTTATTTAAAGCGCTGTCGATTTCTCTATTATTACTTAAAACCGTGATATATTTTGAAATAAGCTCCTCAGAGTTAAGTATGTTACCCAATTTTGATAGCTCATGATCGACATCAATCTGACACGTATTGAAAGGCCTTTTGACTGTTTCCAGGTCCTTATTGAGTTGATCTATAAAACTTTTCCTATTAATAAGCAGTTGTACCGATAAATTTGCAATATTTTTCTCAATGATACTAAGCCAATTAGAGTCGTATTTTTTATTCTTTAACAAAGCCAACCGCTCACTTAGAAGTTTTTGCAATTTTGTATAATGTTTTAAGTGATTTTTATTAATATTAAAGATAAGACGATCAAANAAATTTCTTTTTTCTGAATTGCTTTGAAGCATTACTTTTTCCATTATTGGTGTAATCCATAAAATGTTTATGAATTCTAATAATTGATAATTATTAATTTTTTCATTATCAGCTAAAATATGATTTTTATTCTTTTCCTCATTGTGGAAACTTCGAGAAAGTTGGATCTCACCAGTTTCATATTTAATATTTAATTTAATATCAAAACTTTGCTGGTTTTGATTTTTATTTGGTATTTCAGATAGACGTGAATTTTTCATACCTCTNCCAGGAGAAAAAAGTGAAATTGCCTCAAGGATATTTGTTTTNCCTGAACCATTTTTTCCATTCAGTACTATGAATGTATTGAGNTCNTCAAGATTGGTGTTTAAATGATTTTTAAAATTAATTAATGAGATTTTTTCAATCCTAGTATTAGGATTCATAATCAAATTCGCATAGGCATTAATACAAAAAATAAATTTTCATCAGTCTTATCAAGAATAATTGCTGGGGAAATTGAGTCAGATAAACTAATACTAATTTCATCTCCATCAACCTCATTACAAATATCTATGATATATTTAGAATTAAATCCTATATCAACTTTATCACCACTATAGTTAACATCTATCATCTCATTTGCTGATCCCTTAGATTGACTCTCAACGCTAAGACTGAGCGAGTTATTTTCTATGCAAAACTTTATAGCTTTTGATTTTGATTCTTCATTTGCAGCTACTGCTGAAACACGATCTATGGCATTTTTAAGATCACTGTTGTTAGTTTTAAAATTTTTATCATTTTTTTGCGGTATAACTTTAGTATAATCAGGAAAGGTGCCATCAATAACTTTCGATACAACCTTTAGATCGTTGAAAGAAAATTTAATTTTATTTTCATTTAGCGATACACTGACATCTCCATTTGCATCATCAAGAACCTTTCTTAATTCATATATAGTTTTTTTTGGAATAATTATTCCAGTTATATCCTCTGCGCCCTGAGGGAGCGGGATATCATATTGTGCTAAACGGTGACCGTCCGTAGCAACCGCTCTCAAAAATTGAATAGAATTCCTCTCAGCCTTATGTAAAAAAATGCCATTTAAATAATAACGTGTTTCCTCATTTGAAACTGCAAATTTTGTTTTATCTATAATTCTAATAAGCTCGTCTGCACTAAGAACAAAATTTGTAGANAAATCACTATCAGATATTATTGGAAAATCGTCAGTTTTAAGAGTAGATAGATTAAATTTTGACCTACCGCAGGTCAATCTGATTTCATTTTCACCTTCTTCCATTATCATCAAGACTTCCGATCCAGATGGTAAACGTTTAATAATTTCAAAAAAAGTTACAGCGGAGACAGATACTTCACCAGATTGTAAAACTTCAGCTTTAATTTTATCAGAACAATAAATGTCCAGATTTGTAGACGATAAGATCAGTTTATCATCTTTAGCTTCTAAAATTATATTAGAAAGAATAGGTAGTGTATGTCTAACTTCTACAATTCCGTGTATATGAGACAATGCCTTGAGTAAATCTGTACTGTTTATTTTGAATTCCATAAAAAATTTAATTTACAGCNGAAGGTTANAAAGAAGTAATCATTTGTGTGATCAAGTTTACATCCTCATCAAATTTAGAATCGTTTTCTTTTAACTCATCTATTTTTTTAACAGCATGAATAACAGTTGTATGATCTCTTCCTCCAAATTTTCTTCCAATTTCAGGTAACGATCTGGTTGTNAGTTTTTTTGACAAGTACATTGCGATTTGTCTAGGTCTGGCAAAAGTTCTGATTCTTCTACTGGAAATTAAATCATCTATTCTTATGTTGTAGTAACTCGATACCTTTTTTTGAATTTCATCAATCGTAATTCTTTTATCATTAGATTTCAGTAAATCCTTTAGAACTGATTTAGTTAACTCAACATCAATTTTCTTACCTAAAATATTTGAAAATGTATAAACTTTATTTAAAGCTCCTTCTAATTCTCTTACATTTGATGTAACTGTCTTGGCAAGAAAAGATAATACTTCCTCATCTAAACTTAATGTATTTTTATTTCTATCTTTTAGTTCATTGTATTTATTTTTGATAATTGAAAATCTCAAGTTATAATCAGCAGGCATTATATCTACGACCAAGCCGCCTGAAAGCCTGGATTTCATTCTTTCGTTGAAACTTCCGAGATCACTTGGTGGTCTATCTCCGGAGATTATAACTTTTTTATTCATATCCAGTAGAGAGTTAAAAGTATGAAAAAATTCTTCTTGAGTAGAAACTTTTCCAATCATAAATTGTATATCATCAAGTATCAATACATCTACAGATCTAAATTTTTGTTTAAAAGACATTGTATCTTTTTGTCTTAGTGATTTTATAAATTGAAACATAAATCGTTCTGCTGAGAGATATAAAACACTCTTTTCTAAATTTTCTTCTTTGTATTTCCAACCAATCGNATGCAATAAGTGAGTTTTNCCTAAACCAACNCCNCCATAAACATACAACGGATTAAAATCATTAATGTCTTTTGTACAAAACCGTTTTGCTGAAGCAAAAGCTAACTCATTTGACGGTCCAACAATAAACTTTTCAAACTTAAATCTATCATCTAATGGCCAATCATCTGAAAAGCTTGATGAGCTCGAGTAAATATTTGTCTTTTTAACATCACTAGAAACTTTATCAATGTTAAGCATATTAGCGGTAAGAGAATTATCAATATTGATCTTTACTCTTTTAATTTGTGAATTTTCTTGATTTAAAAAAAATATAATTTTGTCTAGATAGTGTGAGGTGATCCAGTCTCTTATAAATCTTGTTGGCACAGTGAAGTACAGGACATCTTCATCTAAGTTTCTTATTGAAATATTTTTAATCCAACTGTTAAAAATTTCGTTTCCATATTCTGCATTGAGTTTCTTGAGNACTGAATTCCACTGATCTTTTAAGTCAATTGTTGAAGCTTGATTCTTATTTAAATCTTGATACATTTTTTGCAAGCCCCTCCAATAGCCCTATATAAAATCTTATCTAATTTACAAAAAAAGCATAATTCTTTTTATACTTTTTTATTGAAAACCAAAATTGGATCAAAAAAAGCCCTGACTAAAATATTAATAATTTTAGTCTAAAAAATTATTTTTTNTGAATAATTAAAAAAGATATTTTTTAATTTGAAATAAACTAGCTTCTCTAAAAATGAATCGCAATAATAAAAGTAGTTAAGATACTTATAAAATTTAGAATTAAATTAGTCTATTATGTTTGCATGTAACTTTCACTGCTTTTCATAAGCTACGGAAAAAGTTTAATGAATCTATTTGATAGATTTTATTTGGCTGGATAAACGTGAAATTTTTCTTGAGGCAGTGTTCTTGTGAACAATCTTTTTCGAAACAGCTGACATTATTTCTGACTCTGCATGCTTGAGAGCCTCTTGAGCTTCATTTTTATTGCCTTTAACAATATTTAGTTCTACTTTTTTAATATAAGTACGATATCTATTCCTAACAGATTTATTAATGTCTGTTTTTTTAGAAATCTCTCTTACTTTACCTTTTGCAGATTTTGTATTGGCCATAATTAACTATATTTTTTTATCTTTGACATTCAGAACAATAAAATGATGAACGTTGCGCTATTACTATTCGTATTATGGGCGACTGACAAGATCTTTTTGCACATTTTGATCCCTCCTTACCATAAACATACAATTTATTTTGAAAATATCCCATCTTTCCAGAAACCATCGTATGATCGTTTATGCTTGAACCGCCTAATTTTATAGATTTTTTTAGTACACTTTTAATAGCGCGTACCAATTTTANACAATCCCGTTTTGTAATATCTTTACCTAACCTGAATGGATGAATACCTGACATAAATAATGCTTCAGAAGCATAAATATTTCCAACACCAACAATATATTTTTGATTCATAATTATATTTTTAATCGGCGATTTTTTATTTTTCGTTACGTTCAAAAGATACCGATCATTAAATTGTCTAATAAGGGGCTCAACTCCAAGGTTCACAAAGAACCTATGTCTTTCTAATGAGGCCGTTTCCGTAACGAAAATATATCCAAATCTTCTTGGGTCAATAAATTGAAAAACTAAGTTCTTGTCAAATAAGATAGAGAAATGTGTGTGTTTAAATTTTTTTTTATTATTTTTTACAATAATAATCCTTCCTGACATGCCTAAGTGTATTACTAAGGATCTGTTATTTGATAAATTTATAATTATATATTTTGCTCTTCGATAAACAGTTGTAACTGTAGAGCTCTCTACTTCTGAAGATAAATTTTTTTGGATAGGATATCTTAATTTACTTATATATTTCTTGAATCGTAAAATTTTATGCTTATTAATTTTGCTTTTTATGCCATTTACAACTGTTTGGACTTCTGGTAGCTCTGGCATATATTACATTTATACTTTTTTAGTTTATAAGATATTAAATAAATAANCGTATTATGGAAACAAAAGAAGTTTTTGATAAAGTTGCNAGCAAATACGATATCATGAATGATATTATGTCACTTGGTGCACATAGGTATTGGAAAGAATTACTAATCGATTGGCTTTCTCCGGAAAAGGAGATGCATATAATTGATGTAGCCGGAGGAACTGGTGATGTTGCAAGACGATTCTTAAAAAGAGTTAAAGGCAAAGGAAAGGCTACTGTGTGTGATCCTAATGAATTTATGGTTGAAGAAGGAAAAAAAAATCACACCTTTAAAGATAAAATTGAATGGATTGTTGCACCTGCAGAAGATCTCCCTTTTAAAGAAAATACATTTGATGCATACCTCGTATCCTTTGGTGTTAGGAATTTTTCTAATATTGAAAAATCATTGGGTGAAGCATATAGAGTGTTAAAACCTGGGGGAAAATTTTATTGCTTAGAATTTTCCAAAGCTGAGAATGAAACAATTTCAAGTGTGTATAATTTTTATTCTTCAATTATACCAGTAATGGGTAAAATTATTGTTGGAGATGAAAAGCCTTATGAGTACTTAACAAAAACAATTAGTAATTTCCCATCACAAGAAAATTTTAAAAAAATAATTGAGGGTACAAAATTTAAAGATGTAAACTATCGTAATATTTTTAATGGAATAGTAGCCATACACAATGCCACAAAAATTATAAATGCTCAGTAATTTACTTTTTTTGATCAAACTGATTAGAGTACTAAAAAAGTACAATGTATTAATCTTAATAAATAAAAATATACGATTTAAATTTTTATTTATTTTTTTTACTAATTTAATTTCTATAGGTGTGTCTTATGATAAAAACCATAAGAATAAATCTGACGGGTTAAGAATTGCGCAAGCATTGAACGAACTTGGTCCTTCATTTGTTAAACTAGGACAGTTAATATCTACAAGGCCAGATATCGTAGGCAATACAATTGCAGAGGATCTGTCATTATTAAGAGATAATTTGCCACCCTTTTCTAGAAAAATAGCTATTGAAATTATTGAAGATGAGTTTGGAACAAGTATTGATAGTATTTTTTCACAATTTAGCGAACCAATTGCTGCAGCTTCAATTGCTCAAGTGCATTTTGCTAAAATAAAATCATCTAATACAGAAATTGATGTGGCGGTGAAAGTTCTAAGGCCAGAAATAGAAAAAATAATCAATCAGGAAATGGAAAGGCTTGAGTGGCTTACCACTTTCATGGAAAATTTCACTGAATTTCAAAGGTTAAGGCCTAATTCTATAATAAAAAAAGCAAAGGAAGTCATAAAGTTTGAGCTGGATTTAAGATATGAGGCTGCGGCTGCTTCAGAGTTATCTGAGAATACGAATATGGATGAGAGTTTTTATGTACCAAAAGTTTATTGGGATAAAGTTACTCAAAAAATACTCACGATGGAAAAAATTATTGGTGTTCCTGCAGATAAAATTGATGAGTTGAACGAAAAAAAAGTAAATAAAAAACAGGCAGCTGAAAATCTGATTATAAATTTTTTAAGACAGTCAATAAGAGATGGGTATTTTCATGCCGACCTTCATCAAGGTAATTTATTCCTTAATCCAAAAGGTAAACTTTTAGCAGTTGATTTTGGTATTATGGGTAGATTGGATAAAAAAAATAGATCTTATTTAGCAGAAATTATTTATGGATTTATAAAACAAGATTATTTACATATTGCAAAAATTCATCAAGAAGCAGGCTTGATTGACAAAAATCAATCTATAGAGGATTTTTCACAAGCTTTGAGATCGATCGGGGAGCCAATCATAAATCAAAAAGCTAAAAATATTTCAATGGGAAATGTGCTTCTCCAGTTATTTGATATAACAAAGCAATTTAATATGTTTTTACAACCACAGCTTTTGCTTTTACAGAAAACAATGATAACGGTTGAGGGCGTTGCCAGAAAGTTGGATCCAGATATTAATTTTTGGGAAGTATCGAAACCTGAAATTGAAACATGGCTAAAAGATGAGTTAGGAATAAAAAATAGACTTCAACAAACGCAACANGCATTACAAAGTATAGCAAGAAAAGTTCCTGACATTCCCGACTTTATCTCAAGAGCTGATCAAGCCTTTGATTTGATTGTAAAGAATGAAGAGGATAAAACTCCAAAAAATAGTGCTAGCAATTCATATGTAATAGGCGGTGTAGCCCTTATAGTTGGAATAATGCTTGCTTTTGTATTCATTTAGAAAAATTTTTCGTTTATTACTAGTCATTTAGAATAAAAAAGTATACGTGTACAAAATGCAAAATAAAAAAGTTCTATTGATTATTACTGGAGGTATTGCTGCATATAAGTCTCTAGAAACAATACGTGAATTAAAGAAAAATAACGTAGACGTAACATGTATTTTAACAAAATCTGGATCTGAATTTGTAACACCTTTATCTATTGAAAGTCTCTCAGGAAATAAAGTTTATACTGATTTGTTTAATTTAACAGATGAGCATGAAATGGGTCACATTCAACTTTCTAGATTGTCAGATATTATTTTAGTTGCTCCAGCGACTGCAAATATGATTTCAAAAATGGCTTACGGGGTAGCTGATGATCTTGCATCTACTGTTCTCATGGCTACAAACAAGCCAATACTGATTGCACCGGCAATGAATGTGAGAATGTGGTTGAATAATTCTACACAAAGAAATGTTGAGACATTGAAAAACGATGGCATCGAATTTATCGGCCCAGATAACGGTGAAATGGCTTGCGGTGAATACGGCGAAGGCCGCATGGCTGAACCGAATGAAGTCGTAAAATTTATTAAAAAATATTTTGATGCGCTTGATTATAAACCTCTTGTGAATCGAACTGCCTTAGTGACTGCTGGTCCAACTAAAGAAATGATAGACCCTGTAAGATTTATCTCTAATGAGTCCTCTGGAAAACAGGGCTATGCAATAGCAGAAACATTACAAAGCTTAGGTGCAAAAACAACTTTAGTTTCTGGCCCAACGAGCTTAGCCGAGCCTAATGTAGAACAGGTCATAAAAGTGAACTCAGCTGATCAAATGTTAGAAGCATGCGAAAGTTCACTGCCAGCAGATATAGCCGTATGTGCTGCTGCCGTAGCAGACTATAAGATTGCTAATAAAGAGATTGCAAAGATAAAGAAAGATGGATCACGTCAAAATATTATTTTAGAAGAAAACCCAGATATTTTGGAAAGACTAAGTAAAAGAAACCATCTAAGGCCAAAACTGGTAGTAGGTTTCGCAGCTGAGACTAGTAATCTTGAAAGAAACTCNGATGAAAAACTAANTAAAAAAGGCTGTGATTGGGTTCTAGGCAACAATGTTTCAGAAAATAGTATATTTAATCAGGATACAAATAAAATATACTTTACGTCAAAACTATATTCTGAAAACTGGGAATTGATGACAAAAAAAGAAGTAGCCAAGAAACTATGTCAAAAAATTTCTCTTCACTTAAATAATTGATATTATTGATTTGGCTAATCTACCTTTCTCAGAAGTACATATAAAAAAAATTTCAAAGCTTAAGGATTTTGATGTTCCTTCTTATCAGACTGATGAGGCTGCTGGAGTTGACTTAAGTGCATCCATTGAAAATTCAGTTAAAATTCGTCCATGGGAAAGAGAAATTATTCCATGTGGAATTTCAATTGCAATGCCAAAAGGTTTGGAGGCTCAGATTCGGCCAAGATCTGGTTTAGCATTTAAACATGGTATAACAATATTAAACACTCCTGGAACAATAGACAGTGATTATAGAGGTGAAATTAAAGTTGTATTAATAAATTTAAGCAAAGATGAATTTACTGTTAATCCAAAAGATAGAATTGCTCAAATGGTCTTCACAAATGCTATACAAGTAACGTTTAAAGAAGTTCAAGATCTTGATCAAACAAAAAGAGGTGATGGAGGATTTGGATCTACTGGAAAAGATTAATCAAAATCTTTTATTAGTGCAGTCTTTACCTCATTAGTAAGTACTGAAATATGTGGATATTGTTCGTGGTCGGTTCCAATCTCAACAGTGCAATCCATATCTTTAAAATCTCTAACATGATGATCCTCAAACTTAAAATGCAGAAAATGAACTGATGATGTTTTTCCTGAGTTGTCTGTACGATCTACGTCATTTTCAGGNACAGCAAAAATTTTATTTCCATTNACCTTTATATATGTCTTATTTTCTACATTACCTAAAGAGGACAAAACTTTTTTTCTAGTTAATGGATTATCTATTTCAAACATGAATGTAGCAACTAATTCTGAACCATTTGGTATTAGGGGATTATACGCCTCTAACTCATCTCTTAATTGTTCATCGCCACCTTTTTCAATATAAAGCATTTCCTGTATCTGAGCCTTCATTGTAAAAAAATTTTCAAAGTAGAAAGTAGAATGTGGTCCTAACTCTACTCGTCTATTTTTTTTCATTGCAACAACTTCTTTTCGAATTGCCTTACGCTCTTTTGAATAAGTANTTAAGTCTANTAAATCTGANGAGTCGATTTTTTTTTGTTCGATTGGCATATCACTTACCTAATAATTAATCATTAAATATCAAGTTAAATTATAGGATTTTGCTATAACTTCTATTGGGTGCATTGATATATATTTTGTATCTTTATCTTCATTTAAAAATTCATTTAAATGCTTACAAGCAAGAGGGCAGTCCGAGACCATATACTTGTTTTTTTTGTTTCGGATTTGACGAGCAGTCGCCCTGCCGTATTTAATTGCCGACTTTCTTGTTTTTTTCATAACCCCAAAAGTTCCTCCATGTCCAGCGCACTTTTCAACGACATCTACTTTGGTTTCGGGAATTTTTTTCAACATTTCTAGTGCTTTATTGCCCATATTTTGTGCCCGAGCATGGCAGGCGTTGTGAACAGTAATTCCATCATCAAAAGATTGTAAACCATCAACAAGTCCTTCTTTTTTAGCTATATCAACAATATATTCATCAATGTCAAAAACATGCTTTGATAGCCGTTTAACATTTTTATTTTCTGGGTTAATTAATGGCCATTCAAATTTTAACATTAAACCACAACTGGCTGTGAGAGTTACTATGTCATAACCTTGATCGATAAGTTTACATAATTCTTCTGAGATATTTTCTGATTGAATTTTTACTTTTTCATGCTGCGCTTGCTCTAAATGTGGCATTCCACAACAACCTGGGTACGTTGATATTGTGTCCACACCATTAAAATTTAAAACATTATTAGCTGCTACTCCTACTTTTGAATTATTATGGTTAACATAACATGTTGAATAAATTGCGACCTTTCTTCCATAAGCTGGAGCATTTTTATTTAGCTTATTAGAAATATTTTTAAAGTTATCATGAAATGACTTTTTTTCGAACTTAGGTAATTCAGCATCTTTATCTATACCTGTCATAAGTTCCAACGGACTTCTTGTTAATTTATTTTTTTTATCAGATGACCAATTAGCTATACTGGGCGACAGTCTTGCGAGACTCGCATTTCGATCTATCTTTGCAAGTTCTTTTGGAATTTTAGATAATTTTTTTTGATTTTCTTGATAAGTTCTGTATCTGAGCATCAGATGAGGAAAATCGATATTAAATTCATGGGGTGGTACGTAAGGACATTTAGTCATAAAACACATATCACATAATGTGCATTTATCTGTAACATCTTCGAAATGTTTTTTTGTTAAATCATCAACTGACTCATTTGGCGAGTCGTCAATAAAATCAAATAATGTTGGAAAACTATCGCAGAGATTAAAGCACCGTCGGCAACTATGACAAACTTCAAACTGTCGACGCATCTCAGCATCTAAAGCTTTTTCATTTAGATATTCATCTGAGTTCCAATCTACAATATCACGTGTAGGTGCAGCTAAACTGCCTTCTTTTTTTATATCCATGATAGAAAAAAGGGGCTATTTAAGCCCCTTTTTAATTAATCGATTGAGTCTAATGTTTTTTGGAATTTGCCTGCGTGAGACTTTTCAGCTTTAGCCAATGTTTCGAACCAATCAGCTATTTCGTCAAAACCCTCTTCTCTTGCAGTCTTTGCCATGCCTGGATACATATCTGTATACTCATGAGTTTCTCCAGCTATAGCAGCTTTTAGATTATCCTCTGTTGAACCAATTGGTTCTCCTGTTGCAGGATCACCTACTTCTTCCATAAACTCTAAATGTCCATGAGCGTGTCCTGTTTCACCTTCTGCAGTTGATCTAAATACAGCNGCTACATCATTGTGGCCTTCNACATCTGCTTTTTGTGCAAAGTATAAATATCTTCTATTTGCTTGGCTCTCACCTGCAAATGCTGCTTTTAGGTTATCCAAAGTTTTACTATCTTTTAATTCAGTCATTTGTCTCTCCTTAATAAGTTAGTACAAAGATATAATTGATTTAAAAAAAGTCAATACATTAGAATCGTTCTAAACTGATATTGAGAATTATTATCAATTAATTATCTAAGTGAACTAGAACTTCTATCTTATTAATTTTTTTATTTTTTGGAGGCTTTGGGAGGCCACTTACTTTCATGTCTACATTAATATCAATCAATTTTTGATCCTTTTTAGAATAAAAGTGGTGATGATGCTCAGTGTTAGTATCAAAATAAATACGTTCAGAATTAATCATTAATTTTTTTAAAAGACCTTTTTCGTAAAAGTCGTGAAGGGTATTATAAATTGTTGCAAGAGATATTTCCGCTTTCATCTTCAAAAGTTTATTTGATAGAGTTTCAGCTGTTACATGCTTGTTTACACCGTCAAATAAGTAATTAGCTATAATCACTCTTTGCTTAGTTGGTCTTAGCGAGTTTTGTCTCAAAAAATGCTTGATATCTTTCATAAATTTATTTTTATTAAAATTTAATGTATTTTACAATAATAATACATTAATCTTATAAACTTCATATAAAACAATAAGATAGATAAACCTTGTGGAAAAAAAATCAAGCTTTACAAAAGAAGATCTTTTAGATTGCGCTCACGGCACAATGTTTGGTATTGGAAATGCACGGCTTCCACTTCCCCCAATGTTAATGTTTGATAGAATAACAAAAATTACTGATAGTGGTGGTAAATTCGGTAAAGGTGAAATTGTTGCTCAATTGGACGTAACACCAGACTTATGGTTTTTTGATTGTCATTTTGAAATGGATCCTGTGATGCCAGGATGTCTAGGCTTGGATGCAATGTGGCAATTAGTTGGATTCTATTTGGGATGGATTGGTGAACCTGGACGCGGTAGGGCGCTAGGTTCAGGAAACGTAAAGTTTGGTGGTGAAATTTTAAAGGACTCAAAATTGGTTGAATATAAAATTGAAATGAAAAAAATAATAAAAAGAGGTGTTATTGTAGGAGTAGGCGATGGAGTGGTAGAAGTAGATGGTAAGCAAATATATTCTGCCGAAGGATTAAAAGTAGGACTGATTAAATAATGAGAAGAGTTGTAATTACAGGCCTTGGAATCGTATCATCTCTTGGAAATAATAAGGATGAAGTAAAATCATCATTATACAATGCTTCGTCCGGTATTTCTTTTGACCAATCACAAAAAGAAATGGGTTTTAGAAGCCAGGTGAGTGGCCAAATAGATCTCAATTTAGAAGAGACTATAGAAAGAAAGTTTCTTAGATTTATGGGAGATGGAGCGAGCTATAATTATATTGCTATGAATGAGGCCATTGAGGACTCCNNACTTAATGANNATGAAATATCNAATAATATGACAGGTTTAATTATGGGATCGGGTGGACCATCTACCAAAAGCTTACTGAGAGCGTTTGACATCACTCGAGAAAAAGGTCCGAAAAAAATTGGTCCTACAAGTGTTCCAAAAGTCATGTGCAGCACCAACTCTGCAACTTTATCAACNTATTTTAAAATTAAAGGCATAAATTATTCAATAAGTTCAGCGTGTTCTACTAGCGCTCATTGTATAGGTAATGCTTTTGAAATTATACAAATGGGAAAACAGGATCGTATATTTGCTGGGGGTGGTGAGGAATTAGATTGGACTTTGTCAGCACTCTTTGATGCAATGCCCGCTTTATCTTCAAAATATAATGATCAACCTTCAAAATCTTCCAGGGCTTTTGATAAACATCGTGATGGTTTTGTAATTGCTGGCGGAGGTGGGGTAGTCGTTTTGGAAGATTTAGAAACAGCGGTAAAAAGAAATGCCAAGATATATGCGGAGATAGTCGGTTATGGAGCTACATCAGATGGTCATGACATGGTTCAGCCATCAGGAGAAGGTGCTGAAAGATGCATGATGATGGCAAAAAAAGATATTGAAAAAATTGATTACATTAATGCTCACGGAACATCAACACCTGTAGGTGATATTGCTGAATTAAAAGCAATAAAAAAAGTATTTAAAGATGATTTACCTCTTATCAGTTCTACAAAATCTTTGAGCGGACATTCCTTAGGCGCAGCAGGTGTTCATGAGTCAATTTACACTTTATTAATGATGAATAATAATTTTGTTTCAGAATCTGCTAATATTGAGGAGTTGGATGAAGAAGCAATTGGAATGAATATTCTTACTTCACGTCATGATGAAAAAATTGATACCGCAATGAGTAATAGCTTTGGATTTGGNGGNACAAATGCNTCATTAGTGTTTAAGAGGTTTGAAGGATGAGTTTACTGCATGGAAAAAAAGGNGTGGTTATGGGTGTTGCTAATGACCATTCTATTGCTTGGGGAATTTCAAAAAAATTATTTGATGAAGGCGCTGAGCTTTGTTTTACTTATCAGGGAGACTCCTTACATCGAAGAGTAAAGCCTTTNGCAAATTCAATTAAAAGTAANTTTTTGATNGAATGTGACGTATTAAAAGAAGGATCAGTAAAAAAATCATTTGANGAAATTAGAAATCATTGGGGCGAAATTGACTTTGTATTACATTCAATAGCATTTTCTGAAAAAGAAGAATTAAAAGGAAAATATTTGAATACATCACGCAATAACTTTTCAAATACTATGCTTATTTCATGTTTTTCTTTTACGGAGGTAGCTCACGAAGCTGAAAAACTAATGAAAAATGGTGGTTCACTTCTAACACTTACTTATGATGGATCTCAAAAATATATTCGGAACTACAACGTAATGGGTGTTGCAAAAGCTGCTCTTGAGTCCAGTGTAAGATATTTAGCTGCTGATCTCGGCCCTTCAAACATTAGGGTCAATGCATTATCAGCAGGACCAATGAAAACACTTGCTATGGCTGGTATTTCTGGTGGCAAAGACATGATGAAGTGGTCTGAGAAAAATTCTTTAATGAATAGAAACATTGATTTAGAGGATGTTGGAAAATCNGGCCTGTACTTACTNAGTGATTTGTCTTCTGGCGTAACAGGTGANACACATTACGTTGACTGTGGCTATAATATTGTAGGTGTTCCTAAAGAAATTTAGTTTTTTTCTGTTAAAAGAGAAAACTGTTTTGATATATTCCCCTTTTCACGATCAATTAAACTTGTNGGGTACTCGCCNGTAAAACAATGATCAGTAAATTGAGGTTGGTCAGGATTTCTGTTCTCNTAGCCCATAGCTCTATAAGTGCCCTCTAATGATAAGAAAAATAATGATTTAGATCCAATAGTCTTACTAATCTCTTCAATACTATTTTTTGACGCAATAAGTTCATTATAATCTGGAGTATCTATACCATAAAAATCAGGATGCTTTATCGGAGGGCATGCTATACCTAAATGTACTTCTTTCGCGCCTGCATCATAAATCATTTTAATTATTTTTTTTGCTGTAGTTCCCCTTACAATAGAGTCATCGATTAAAATAATTTTTTTATTTTTAATATAAGATACATTAGCGTTATGTTTAAGCTTAACACCAAATTGTCTGATACTTTGGGATGGCTCGATAAATGTTCTTCCAACATAGTGATTTCTAATTATACCTAGTTCAAATGGCGTATTTGACTGCTGTGCATAGCCAAGGGCGGCTGGAACTCCTGAGTCAGGAACAGGTACAACTGTATCTGCATCAACATAATGTTCTTTTGCTAATTCTATTCCAAGATTTTTTCTATAAGTATAAACTGTGTTTCCTCCCAGCATACTGTCAGGACGAGAAAAATAGATTCTCTCAAAAATACATGGTCTTTCAGCAACTTTTGGGAAAGGTCTAATGCTTTCCATCCCTTTTTCTGAAATTATTATTATTTCTCCATTTTCAATTTCTCTGACAAATTTTGCACCGATAATATCAAGAGCACATGATTCTGAAGCTAGAACTGGGGCCCCATTGAGGTCACCAAGAACTAAAGGNCTTATTCCATAAGGATCTCTTACACCAATAAGTTTNTTGTTTGTAAGAATAACAAGTGAATAGGCCCCATGGATTTGAAATAAAGCATCTATAAGTTTATCAACTATTTGCTTTCTCTCAGACTGCGCTACTAATTGCAAAATTGTTTCAGTATCAGATGTAGATTGAAAAATTGATCCACGACTAACAAGTTTTTCTCTTAAAGCTGAAGCATTTGTGAGATTTCCATTATGNGCACATGCAAAGCCGCCTGACATTAAATCTGCATACAACGGCTGAATATTTTTTAAAATTGAGTCACCAGTTGTAGAATATCGAACGTGACCAATTGCATTGCTACCCTGCAACCTATTAATCACCTCTTGTTTATTAAAGTGATCCCCAACAAGTCCTGGCCTTCTAACGCCGTGAAACTTTTCTCCATCAAATGAAACAATTCCTGCACCTTCTTGACCACGATGTTGTAGGGCATGTAATCCTAAGGCTGTCAGCGTAGAGGCGTCTGGGCTTCCAAATATACCAAATACACCACATTCTTCATGAAGTTTGTCTTCTGAAGTGTTGATGTATCCCATTAACGAAACCTTTTTTAGATTTCAGCATCCTTTATTGATAATTTTACTTTACCTTTATCAAAACCGATTACTTTAACTTTGACTATATCACCCTCACTTACAACGTCAGTAACTTTCTCAACTCTCTCTTCAGAAAGTTGTGAAATATGGACAAGTCCGTCTCTTTTTCCAAAGAAATTAACAAATGCACCAAATTCCATAATTTTAACAACCTTGCCCTCATAAACCTGACCAATTTCAGGCTCTTCAATAATTGAGTTTATTAATTCAATTGCGGC
>FUFK010039545.1_pt1 | contig 22160 bp, 17 predicted proteins | sample 1021851 | NCBI WGS metagenome assembly FUFK01 (sample SAMEA51879418, study PRJEB19060) | metagenome
CGGATAAACTTACTGAAGGAGCTAAAGGATACGGTGATAACGATTTCAAAATACCACTGGTTAAAAAATCCATTGTAAGAGCATTAACAGAAGCAACGAACAAATAGCATGATAGCAGATACAAAATATATAGGGAAGCCTACCAGAAGGGTAGATGGTATTAAAAAAGTAACAGGGAATGCTACCTATAGCGCTGAATTCAATCCTGAGCATTTAGTACATGGATATATTATCAATAGTACGATTTCCAGAGGTAAAATTGTTGCTATTAATGATAAGGAAGCTTTAAAAGTGCCGGGAGTTCGACAGGTATTTACCCATGAAAATATCCCGGAAGAAGTTAAAATAAATTCAGATTATACAGATCCTCTGGCTCCTCCTGGTAATCCATTCAGACCATTTTACAATGAAGACATTCTGTATAACGGACAGCCGGTTGCGCTAATCATTGCAGATACTTTTGAAACTGCCGCTTATGCCGCCGGACTGGTTAAAATAGATTATAAAAAAGAGGAGGGTTGCGAGGTTGATCTTAAGGCTAATCTTCAAAATGCAACCAGAGAGGACGTTCCTGAACCACCAGAGCCAAGGGGTGATGCCGCGGAAGCTTATGACTCTGCTAAGCACAAGGTAGATGTAGAATATTATTTGCCTCGCCATTATCAAAATCCTATGGAAACTTTTGCGACCGTAGCGATTTGGAATGAAGAGGAGCAGGGCTTTACCATTTATGATAAAATACAGGGAGTTGGAAGCAGTCAGCAATATATTTCTGGCATCTTCAATCTGGAAAAAGAAAAGGTTAGGGTTTTATCTCCTTTTGTAGGTGGCGGATTCGGGTCTGGTTTAAGACCACAATATCAACTATTCTGTGCTGCGATGGCCTCAAAAGTCCTCAATTTGCCAGTGAAGGTTGTAATGACCAGAACTCAAATGTTCAGTTTTGGACACAGGCCTGCCTGTTTACAGAGATTAAAACTATCATCTGATGAATCTGGTAAATTGAAATCAATTAATCATGAGGCATTTGGAGAAACATCAAGGTTCGAAATGTTCAACGAAACCGTTGTGGACTGGTCTGGAATGATGTACCAGTGTGATAACGTTAAACTGGATTATCAACTCGTGCCTTTAGATGTTTATACGCCTATGGATATGCGAGCACCCGGAGGAGCTACAGGAATGTATGCGCTGGAATGCGCTATAGACGAACTAGCCATTGAAGCTGGGGTAGATCCACTGGAGTTCCGTTTAATAAACTATGCTGATATTGATCAAAATGAAGGTAAGCCGTATTCGAGCAAAGAATTAAGAGCTGCTTTTCTCAAGGCATCAGAAAGTTTTGGNTGGGATAANAGAAATGCANAGCCNGGAAGCATGCANGATGGTAATAATCTTGTNGGTTATGGAATGGCCACCGGAGTNTGGGAAGCTTTACAGCAGGAATCTTCNGCGAAAGCAATTTTAACTTCTGAAGGAAAACTAACAGTTAGTAGTGGAACGGCAGATATTGGTACTGGAACATATACGATCATGTCCCAGATAGCTGCGGAAATAGTAGGTATTCCATTGGAAGATGTAGAATTCCAACTTGGAGACTCTAGTTTGCCGAAAGCTCCAATTGAAGGAGGATCCTGGACAGCATCGTCAGTAGGTTCAGCAGTAAAACTTGTGTGTCATGCGCTTCAGAAGAAAATATTTGGATACGCTCAACAGAGTTTTCCAGAAGAGTTGAAAGATGCAATGTTCGAAGATGCCGAGTTCAGTAATAGACANCTGAGCGTAAAATCTANCAGACTTAGTTATTCTGAAATATTAGCTGCTTCCGGACAAAAATCTGTGGAAACAAGCTTTAATTCTCAACCTGCAGATGATCGTAGTAAGTATTCCTGCTATTCACATTCCTGTGTTATGGTAGAAGTTCATGTAGATAAGGATACTAAAATGATCACGGTTCCTAGAGTTGTGAGTGCTATAGCAGGAGGTAAAATACTTAATCCTAAGACTGCTGAAAGTCAGATTCTGGGTGGAATTACCTGGGGAATAAGTATGGCGCTTGAGGAAGAAGGNATGATGGATAGNCGTAATGGCCGAATCATGAATGCGAACCTTGCTGAATATCATGTAGCAGTACAAGCAGATATTCAGGATCTTGAAGTGATCTTCGTGCCGGAGCATGATGAAATTGTGAATCCGCTGGGAGCCAAAGGTCTTGGTGAAATTGGTATTGTAGGAGTTGCCTCTGCAATTTGCAATGCGATCTATAACGCTACCGGTAAACGAGTGAGAGAATTGCCCATCACACTTGATAAGTTAGTGTAGATCAGGAAATAAAAAAATGATAAAAAGTAAAAGGGATTTCGAAAATACGAAATCCCTTTTTTTGTAGCGAGACCGAGATTTGAACTCGGGACCTCCGGGTTATGAACCTAAAAATTATTATATCGAAATATATCAAATATACTGGTAATTAGCTGTTTATGTGTTTTTTAAATAAAAATGATATTAAATAATATCATTTAAAATTAAATTATTCTGTACCTATTCTGTACCCATTTTTAGAATGTTTCCGTTATCTTTATTAGAAGAAACATTGTTGTTATGGCATCTATAAAAGTAGTAAGAAGAAAGAATAAAGAACGGAAAGATGGTACAGCGCCTTTAGCACTTAGAATAAGTGAAAATTATGCTACTAATTATAGTTTTCTAGGACAGTATGTTTTGGAAAAAGATTGGGATAAGGAAAGTGGTATGGTAAAGAGAAGCCATCAAAACTCTCAACGTCTTAATAATTTTTTAAGGAAAAAATTGACAGAGGCTACTAATATTTCTTTTCAGAATGAGGATAGGATATCAATTAAAGAGATAAAGAAAAAATTAGTAGGAACTAAGATTAGAAAATCATTTTTCCTTTTAGCTACAGAAAGAATTGAACAAAAATACGATCGAAAAACTTATTCAGTAGCCAAATCTGAATTATCCATTCTGTTTAATATTGAAGAGTTTTTAAATTTAAATAGAACAAGCCCGCGGCAAAAGGTCATAAAAGCTATAAAACAGAGAAGAAATGATCGTATTAGTAATGCTAGGCGTTCAGCTAATTCTTTTCTGGATGGGGTTTCTTATTTTAAACTCAATAATCGTTTAACTTTTCAAGATATCGATAAGTCATTTATCGAACGATATAAAACCTTTTGCGCGGCTTACCTGGGACAAAAGACTAGAACCATTACAAATCAACTTATATTTATTAGAACCTTGTTTAATATTGCAATAAAAGAAGAAGTTGTAGATCCCAAATATTATCCTTTCGCTGGTGATAAAGAAAAAATAAAGCTGACCTCTGGGAATAAAGTTGGTTTAAACAAGAAAGAAATTGAACGCATAGAATTGCTTAAACTGGAAGCTAATTCAATTATTTGGCATACTAAAAACATATGGTTAGTTGCTTTTTACTTCGCGGGGATACGTATATCCGACATTCTTAAGTTAAAGTGGTCTGATTTTAAAGATGATCGTCTTTATTACGTAATGCATAAGAACGAGAAACCATTAAGCCTAAAGATTCCAGAAAAAGCTAAAGTCATACTTGGACATTATAAAAGTTTTAAAAGATCTAATAAAGGATATGTATTTCCTTTTCTTGAGAATGTAGATCCTAAAGATCCAGAAGATCTTTATAGAAAAACAAAAAACACGACGAAACAGTTAAATAAATATTTGAAGTTGTTAGCTGCTGAGTGTGAAATCGAAAAGAATTTATCCAATCACATTGCAAGACATAGTTTTGGAAATATTGCCGGAGACAGAATCCATCCTTTAATGTTACAGAAGTTATATCGCCATAGTGATTTAAAAACCACTTTAAATTATCAGGCAAATTTTATCCATAGGGATGCTGATGAAGCTTTGGATAGTGTTATCAATTTTTGATTTGGTAATTTGAAATTTATTATTCCTTCTCCTGATAGAATCTATAACTCATTTCTTATAAAATGTCACTTTTTTGTTAGATAAACTCAATTGTGAAAGTTTTTCCCATAAAAACATAAGAAATTGATTTCTTCAATTTCTAATTTTGCTATTCCTGAGAAGCAAGCTCACTTTAATTAAACTTTAGTTAAAAAAAAAAAAATTTATCTCTCTCTATTCAATCGATGTTAAGAATTGAATGTTGAAAATATGTAGATCTATGAATTATAACGAATACTACAATTTTTAATTTATTAAAGTAAATAGAGGTGTAAAAAAATCAATCTAATTAATTAACCAAACCATTAATATTATGAGATTTATCTTTAAGTTGGGAATTGCTCCCTTACTAGTTTTACTATTAGCTTCCTGTGTGGATAAAAAAGAAACTCAATCTGTTGAAGTAAACACGCCTCAGGAAGTGAAAAAAAATGAAGAAAAAGCCGCAGATGTTGCTGACCAGGATTTTATAGATGGCATGACAGGGAAAATCTGGAATAACTACCTGGAAATTAAAATGGCACTTACCAATGGCGATGCCGGAGAGGCACAAGATGCAGCGAAAAGTATGGCCGATTCTTTCTCAGAAGAGCGTGCAGAATTAAAATCTATCGCTGAGCAATTGGGAGACACTGACGATATTGAGGAGCAGAGAAGGTTATTTTCAAACTTTACAGAATTGGCTGGGCCAATGTTTGAGGAAGCACTATCCGGTGGGACTATTTACAAGAAATTCTGCCCTATGGCTTTCAATAATGGTGGTGCGTACTGGTATGCTGACGTTGAGGAAATTAAAAATCCATATTTCGGTGATAAAATGCTCAACTGCGGCTCCGTAAAGAAGACTATAAAAAAGTAAAATTTCCCAATTAACTGTAAAACCTAATTTTATGAATTCAGAAAACAACAATAACCACAAGTCTGGTGGAAGTAATTATGGTCGATTTTTCCTAATGCTCGGCTTGTCTTTCGTAGCCATGTATATCACGATGTATCTTAATACTTATGAATATGATCATGTGTACTTTAGTTTAACCCGCTTCTATATGACCTGTCTGGGAATAGCAGCTATGGCAGTAATCATGTTATCTCTTATGCTGAAAATGTATAAAAGTAAGAAGAAGAATATCGCTATTTATATCGGTAGCCTCGTGTTATTTGTTTCAGCCTTGGGTTTGGTAAGGGCGCAAAGACCTATTATTGGCGATGTTTTATATATGAAGGCGATGATTCCCCATCACTCTATAGCGATATTGACCAGTAAACGGGCAGATATAGAAGATCCTGAAACCAAGAAACTGGCCGAAGAAATTATTGAGGCTCAGAAAAGGGAAATCGCCCAGATGAAGAAGATCATTTATCGTTTGGAGAACGAAAATAAATAATATAAAAAGCTATGAAATTGAAAAATTATTTTCTAATTCTCCTGATATTTTTAGGTTTTTCAGGCTACAGCCAAGAAGAATTAGAGGCGTCGGTAGAAGGAAATATGAATAATTTACCGGTGCGTGAATACAAAATAACTATAGATCAGGAAATGGTTGTTAAATCCAAGGGTAAAGAGACCATGGGGATGACCATTAATGGGGGAATTCCTGGTCCTGTATTAGAATTTACTGAAGGGGAATACGCGGTAATTTATGTAGAGAATAAAATGGATGTAGAGACTTCTATCCATTGGCATGGAATGTTGCTGCCCAATTTTTTTGATGGGGTGCCCTACCTTACTACTCCACCAATAAAACCGGGTACAACCTTCAAGTATGAATTTGAGATTAAACAGCATGGAACCTATTGGTATCATTCCCATACCATGCTACAGGAACAAAGTGGCGTTTACGGTGCGCTTATGATCCATCCAAAAGGAAAAGCGCTGAATTATGATAAAGAACTGGTGCTGGTACTTTCAGATTGGACTAATGAAAAACCTAAGGATGTTTTAAGATTCCTAAAAAGGGGAACGGAATGGTATAACATTAAAAAAGGAACTGCGACACCACTAAATCAGGTAATAAAACGAGGAGCATTGGGAGCACAATTAGATTTCTGGAGGCAACGAATGGAAGGGGCTGATATTGCTGATATTTATTACCCTGCCTTTTTGATTAACGGTGAAGAGAAAATTGAATATCCAGATTTTAAACCAGGTGAAAAAGTAAGGATGCGTATTATTGACGGTTCCGCCTCCACTTCATTCTGGATGACCTTTGGCGGGGAAACTCCCACATTAGTATCGGCTGATGGAAAGGATATTGTTCCGCTCAAAAGAAACAAAACTTTTATAGCAGTTGCAGAAACCTATGATTTTATTGTAACCATTCCGGATGAAGGTAAAGTGGAATTTAAAATCATGGCTCAGGATGGTTCTGGAACAGCTTCAGCGTTTCTTGGCGAAGGAAGAATACTCCCTGCTCCTAATGTGCCAAAGCCAGATAAAATTGGAATGATGCAAAAAATGGCAAAAATGAAGATGAAGATGGGCGCGCCTGCTTTACAATTTAACCCTGGAGATCCAGATCCATATGAGCTAAAGGAAAAATGGGGAATGCAGATGGATGATATGAAGATGGGAGGAATGGACCACTCTAAAATGAATATGAAAAAAGATTCTGTAATGGGAGGAATGGGTGTGAAGGATAAAAGGATGAATGGGATGGCCATGAAGGATGACGAAATGAACGGGATGGATATGAAAAAGGGGGAAATGGAAGATATGCAGGGAATGGATCTATTTTCGGAATATAATTACGATTACCTTAAATCGCCAGAAAAGACGGCTTTTAACGATAGCATCCCGGTCACCAATGTTTTACTGAATTTAACTGGAAATATGAACCGTTATATTTGGAGTTTAAATGGTGTTCCACTGTCTGCAGCCGATAAAATAAAGATAAAAGGAGATGAGGTAACCCGTATTACTTTTAACAACCTTACTATGATGCACCACCCTATGCACCTGCATGGCCATTTTTTTAGGGTAATAAACGAAAATGGGGAATATTCTCCTTTAAAGCACACGGTAAATGTGCCGCCCATGCAAGAAGTGACTATTGAATTCTATGGGAATGAGTATGGCGACTGGTTTTTCCATTGCCATATTTTGTATCATTTAGATTCCGGAATGGCGAGAGTAGTAAGTTATGATACCAAAAGGGATGAGCGAATGAAACGCTATCCAGTAAGTAAGCTTATAAATGAAACCAATAAATTTTATACCTGGGGAATGTTAGATGCCGCTTCACATATGACGGAGTTAAATGTAGTGAGTTCCAATATTAGAAACCAATTTACCGTTTTGGCAGAATACGGCTGGAACGAAAATATAGAAGCGGAATTTACCTATGAATATTATCTAAACGACTGGGTACGATTGTTTTCCGGTGTAAATATTGAAAATGAAATGGAAAACAGCATGGAAGAACTCAGTACCACCGCCATTGGAGGTATTAGGTATTTTACTCCATATATGTTTGCTTTAGACCTTCGTGTAGATAATAAATTGAGGCCCCAAATTAGCCTTGCCAGGGAAATAATGATTTTCCCGAGACTGGTAGTGTTTGGGGAATATGAATTTCAAGCCGATTTTGGCTGGGTCAATGATCTTGAACCAGGAAAAGATTTTGAAGATGAGCAGGTATGGAGAGCCGGGCTGGAATATTTTCTTGGTAAGAACTTTTCATTAATGGGAAGTTACGACAATAGATTTGGTGCCGGAGGCGGACTTTCACTAAGATTTTAATAATTTAAATCAAATAACAATGTAAAAAACACACAGTTAGGATTAAGAAGTATGTTCAGTGAATTTTACAATTATCGCAAAATAGAACAGATTAAAACTTTCACTATAAATTAAATTAAATCAAAATGAAAAAAGTAAGAATGACAATAAAAATTTACCTTATGGTAATGGTGACACTAACCGCAATGTCTTGTAAGGACACGAATCAGGAAAAGGACGCTTCTGAACCGATGTCCGGTGAAATGTATCAGGAAGACTCCGGAAAAATGATGGCCGAGAATGCAGGTAATAATGCTACAAATGCTATTATCGATAACTACCTGCAGATAAAAAATGCCCTGGTGGCAGATGATCAGGAAGCAGCCGCCCAGGCTGGAGGCAAATTGGTCGGTGAGTTCGAGGATTTTGACCAAAGCAATTATTCTTCAGAGGAACAGCAGGAGTTAACGGACATCATTGAAGATGCAAAGGAGCATGCAGAACATATTGCAGAAAGCGCCATTGACCACCAACGGGAACATTTCGATATTTTGAGCAAGGATGTTATCGATATGATTGCCATAACCGGAACCGATAAAAAGTTATATCAGGATTTTTGCCCAATGTATAACGATAATAAAGGAGCTCAATGGTTAAGTGCTACTAAAGAAATTAAAAACCCGTATTTCGGAAGTAAAATGATGGACTGCGGAAAAATTCAAAAAGAGATCAATTAATTGAAAGTAATTAAGTTCATAGGCTGGTTTTTTTTGGTCTCATTGGTTGTAATACAATTTTTTCCGATAGAACGCAATCAAAGTGAAGAAGTGTCCCGTGCAGATTTTATGTTGGTCAACACGGTGCCTGAAAAAATACAGAATAAGATACAGGTATCCTGCTATGACTGCCACAGTAATAATACTGAATATCCCTGGTATAATAAAATACAGCCGGTGGCCTGGTTCCTGGAGGACCATATTAGAGAGGGAAAGGCAGAACTTAATTTTAATGAATGGGGTGATTATTCAGATCGCAGAAAGAACAGCAAGTTGAGATCTATTATAAGCCAGATTGAAGATGGTGAGATGCCATTGGATTCTTATACCCTGATGCATGGGGATGCGAAACTTTCAAGCCAAGATAAGTTAGAGATTATAAATTATATAACCGGCCTTAAAAGTGAATTATAAATAAAACCCAATATCAGAAAGAATAATTTTTATAATTGTTTGATTGGTTAGTTGAAATTTCTGGTATTTGGTGTTTAAAGTCCTGTAGGGAAGGGTGTTATATATTATTTACTAAAAAACCCTTCCCTCTTCAGGCACAATAAAAAATTAGATGAAAGATTGTTGCAAGACTGGAAATGAAAAAGGACAAAGAGGGAATGGCTTTAAAAAATGGTTCAACTTTTTAATCTTTGGGATCATTGTAATTATAATCATAGGAGCTTTGTTACTTCAGTTATATGAGAACTAATTTAAAACCATAAAAAATGAGAACTAAACAATTATTATTCACCACATTACTTCTGGTCTTTTTTGTAAACTTTTCCAATGCCTTTGTGAAAGACCTTAATTCAGTCTCTTTAAATAATGTCGAAGCAACATTGGAAGATACAGTTCCTGATACTTTTTCTCCAGTCCAGGGTTCGGAAGCTGTAGGCCTTGATGAATGTCACTACACGACGGGAAACTGGTCTATTTTTTTAAAGATCTTATGTCGCCGGAACATTTGTACATCCACACACTGAAGGTCTTACCGAGACTGCTAAAAAAGTACTTGAACAACATGATAGGTATGCTGAATGGACCATCTATGCGAGTGCTTTAGGGGCTGTTTTAAAACTGGGAAGTCTTTTTCTTTTAAGGGAAAATAAGATTTTTGAAATATTGGTCTTCCTTGTTCTGGGATTTGCAGCCTATTCGGTTTCAGAAGCAGGACATTATGGTTCCCAGCTGGTATATATAGAAGGAGTGGGACCTCAAGGTGAATATCTCGAATCTGAAGGTCATGGACATTAAAACCTGTATTTTCCTACTTATATCATTTACTAAACATGGTTAGATATGGGTTTACAAAATAACTATACTTAAAAGTTAACCGTTACTAGTGTAATTTATATTGACAGGATTAAATTCTATTTAAAACGATTTGAGTAATAATTAATGATATGGCAATATTTCTGGCTTTAGGGCTCATTATTTATATAGCTACAGTACTGGATATACTTCAAACGACGTTGTCCATGCAAGGAGGAGGTTGGTTAACTAGCAGGTATTCTCATTTCTTCTGGAAGCTTTTTCTTTTTCTTTCAGGTAAGAACGGGAAGTCTAAAATTCTGGCACATGCAGGATATTTCTTACTGATTGCCATTGTACTTATTTGGGTGATGTGCCTGTGGCTGAGTCTGGTTTGTATTCTTTACTCTCAGCCTGGAGCTATTATAGATAGCACTACTAAAGTTGCGGCCAATATCTGGCAAATTATATACTATAGCGGTTTTACGCTTTCAACCCTGGGAATGGGGGATTATGTGCCTTCCGGGGATATATGGAGAGTATTGACGAGTATTTATTCATTTACGGGACTTATTCTACTCACCATGTCTGTCACTTATTTTATACCGGTATTGTCTGCGGTAATAGATCAGCGCAAACTTGGTATAACGTTGGGTACGCTTGGAAGCAGCCCTGAGGAAATTGTTCTTACATCTTGGAATGGGAAGAATTTTGAACCACTTATCAGTAAAGTAGATGCTTTATCAGATTCTATTATCAAATACAGTCAGCAACATCGTGCTTACCCGGTAATTCATTATTTCCATAATAACAAAGAGAAAAACGCGATTATCCTTCAGCTGGCAAGACTTTACGAAGCTTTATTGATCATTTCAAACCAGATAGACAAAGATAAAAGACCGGAATTTCAGAAGATCAAACCACTGTTAATCGCCTATGAAAATTATTTTGAGGTACTTTCTGAAGTTACCCATATGACTGTGGAACCATCAGCACCTCCCGTTCCGAGTATCAAGAAGCTTTTAGATGCAAAACTAATTATCAATCTAAGTAAAAATGGTTTTTCAGGCGAAATAGAACACAACAGGCGAACTTTTATGACACTGGTACAACAGGATGGCTGGAACTGGGAATTGGTGGATATAAAAAATTCCTAATTATCAACATCTCAAAGTTAAAATCATTTAAAACTGAAAGGTCTTAGCATAATTCTATAAGCGAATTTCAAGATTCATACTTATTTTAGATGAATAAACAATAAATTAATATATTATGAGAAATGAAAAATTAATTAAGGCTTTAGGAAATTGTATTAATCATTGTAATTATTGTGCAGATGCATGTCTGGATGAAGANAATGTTAAAATGATGAAAGATTGTATAAGACTGGATAGGGTATGTGCAGAAGCTTGCTCTTCTTTAAGTCAGATCTTAGCAACTAAGTATGATGATGTTCAGGATCTGGTAGATTATTGTAAAAAGCTTTGTCAGGCTTGTGCGGATGAATGTGAAAAGCATGATCATCAACATTGTAAAGATTGCGCAAAGGCCTGTAGAGAGTGCGTAAGTGCGTGTGAGGCTTATACAGCCTAATAGTATTACCGCCTGAGATTTAATCTATTAATTTCAGGCGTTTTTTAATTCACTAGATTTAAATCAAATCGAAATTTCTTTCTTTCATCACTCCCTTAACTTTACAAAGTTTAATATCGTCTGAAATTCCTAATTCAGAAAGTTTAAATCAAAAAGATGAAACATACTTATAAAATTACCGGCATGACTTGTAATGGTTGCAGGTCACATGTAGAAAAATCCTTGAGCAAGGTCAATGGGGTCACTCAGGTTTCTGTTGATCTAAATAAGGAGGAAGCAGTGATTGAAATAAAGGAATATGTTCCTTTGGAGAGATTTGAGCGTGCTTTAGAAGGAAGTAATTATAATATAATGATGCCGGGAAATACAGAGCAACCTGCCGGACAACTGATGAAACATTCTTATAAGATTACGGGAATGACCTGTAATGGCTGCAGATCTCATGTCGAAGAAACCTTAAGTACGGTGTCAGGTGTTGTGAATGCTGCTGTAAATCTTGAAAAAGGAGAGGCAGAGATCAGTATGAAAGAACACATTAAACTTGATGTTTTTGAAAAAGCCCTACAAGAGCACGGAGGAAATTATCATATCATGCTCCCCGGGGAGGAACAAGCAAAACATAAGCATCAGTCTGAAGATAAAACACCAAAAGGTAAAGGAACCGGCACATGGTATTGTCCCATGCATTGCGAAGGAGAAAAAACTTATGATAAACCTGGCGATTGCCCGGTCTGCGGAATGGATCTGGTGGAGCAAATGGATTTGAGTTCTCCTTCTTCAGGAGGGGATGAATATACCTGTCCCATGCATCCTGAAATAATAAAAGATGAACCAGGAGATTGTCCTATTTGCGGGATGGATTTGGTTCCCAAAGAACCACAGAAGTCTGCTGAGGAAAAAGGTTATAATACACTTTTGAAGAAATTCTGGATCGCAGTAGCATTTACACTTCCTATTTTCCTGATAGCGATGTCTGAAATGATTCCCGATAATCCACTGTATGACCTGGCAGATATGAAGATTTGGAACTGGATACAGTTCGGACTTTCCCTGCCGGTGGTTTTTTATGCAACCTGGATGTTTTTTGAACGTGCTTACAGGTCCATTAAAACATGGAACCTGAATATGTTTACCCTTATAGGTATTGGAGCGGGGGTAGCCTGGATATTCAGTGTGTTTGGTATGCTATTCCCCNATTTTTTTCCTGATCAGTTTAAGACTGAAATGGGAACNGTGCATGTATATTTTGAAGCNGCCACCGTAATACTNACTTTNGTTTTAATGGGACAGGTTCTGGAAGCACGTGCTCACAGCAGNACTAATTCAGCTATAAAGGAATTNCTAAAGCTGGCACCGAATAAGGCTGTAAGAGTGGTTGATGGGGTAGAAGAAACAATTTCCGTAGATAAGATTCAGAAANGGGATGTTCTAAGAGTAAAGCCCGGCGATAAAATCCCGGTAGATGGGACCATCAAAAAAGGCAAATCCAGTATCGACGAATCCATGATCACCGGGGAACCTATTCCTGTAGATAAACAGGAAGGCGATAAAGTAAATTCCGGTACCATAAATGGCAATCAAAGTTTCACCATGACTGCTGAAAAAGTAGGAAATGAAACTCTGCTTGCGCAAATCATAAAAATGGTAAATGATGCCAGCAGGTCACGGGCGCCTATCCAAAAACTGGCTGATAGAATCTCAGCCTATTTTGTGCCTATCGTGGTAATTATTTCTGTAGTAACCTTTACTGTATGGGCAATCTATGGCCCCGATCCTGCCTATGTTTATGCGCTTGTAAATGCTATTGCGGTATTGATCATTGCCTGTCCCTGTGCTTTAGGTCTGGCTACACCCATGTCTGTGATGGTAGGAGTTGGTAAAGGTGCAAAAAACGGGGTTTTGATTAAGAACGCCCGTGCGCTGGAAGAAATGAACAAGATCGATGTGCTTATAATAGATAAAACAGGNACTATCACCGAGGGTAAACCTTCCGTAGAAAAAGTTGTTNCGGTTTCTTCAGAATATTCTGAAAAGGAGCTCACCCGCCTTATCGCTTCTGTAAATGCACAAAGTGAACATCCGCTGGCTAATGCAACTGTTAATTATGCGAAATCGGAAAAAATNAAATATGGCGAAGCTTCAGAATTTAATTCGGTTACCGGGAAAGGAGTTACGGCCAATTTTGAAGGAAAACAACTGGCGCTTGGAAATGAAAAATTAATGCAGGCTAAAAATGCTGAAATTTCAGAAGAAATAAATAATCAGGTTACTGCGGAACAGGAAAAAGGGAAAACAGTTTCATATCTGGCAATAGATTCAATTATTGTAGGATTTGTAACCATTTCAGATAAGATAAAAAAAACCAGCAGGGAAGCATTATCCGAACTTCAAAATGAAGGTATTAAGGTGATCATGCTTACCGGGGATAATGAGAAAACAGCTTCAGCCGTGGCAAAGGAATTAAACCTGGCTGATTTTAAAGCGGGTATGATCCCGCAGAATAAAATGGAGGAAGTAAAAAAACTCCAGGCGGAAGGTAAAAAAGTGGCCATGGCTGGAGATGGTATTAATGATGCACCTGCACTAGCACAGGCGGATATTGGCATCGCTATGGGTACCGGAACCGATGTAGCGATTGAAAGTGCCGAGGTCACTCTGGTAAAAGGAGATTTAAAAGGAGTGCTTAAGGCAATCAAACTCAGCGAAAAAGTAATGCGGAATATTAAAGAGAACCTGTTTTTTGCTCTTATTTATAACACCCTGGGTGTGCCAATTGCTGCGGGTGTATTATATCCATTCTTTGGGTTATTACTTTCTCCTATGATCGCGGCTCTGGCCATGAGTTTTAGCTCGGTTTCAGTTATTGCCAATGCCTTGAGGTTAAGAGGAGCAAAATTGTTGTAGAATATATTTAATCTAATTTTAGTGAGAGACACACGGATTATTTATAGTTATACGAAAATAGGATATCGAAAAATTTTAGTAACATATTAAACCATATAAAAATCTTCGATTCATTCTGCGTACCGGGCTTTTGCACACCCTGTGCATGTCTATTTGATTATCTTTGTAATGTGAAAATAATGGCACTCATATTATCGCTTTACGTACTCGGGCTTAATTTATTAGCCTGTAATGATAATGATACTTCTCAGTTGAATTCTGATTCAGAAGTAACAGTGATTGCTGCCCAGGATTTAGATTTCGACCATTCACATGATAAAGTAGTGGATTTATGCCCTCCTTTTTGTAGTTGTCATTGCTGCCATGTTCACACAGTAGATTTTGGTTCCTCACACTTCGAGCCTTTAATTGTGGAAATTCCATCTAAAGCTTTTGCTCATTTTGACANTTCAGCGGAAGAACCTATTCTTTCCTTTTTAGATCCTCCAAAAGTTTAATTCAGTTTTCAAAGGATAGTTATATCCTTTCCTGTCCTGAAGTCCTATAACTTCTTCAGACCAGTATATCGACTCTCTCTACTTAGGGAATATCGAGATGTTTAACTGAATTAATTTTTTTATATGATCAATAGAATCATTTCATTTTCCATTAATAATAAATTTATTATTGGACTACTCACCTTNGCNCTTATAGGTACNGGNATTTGGTCCATGTCTACCGTNAANCTGGGATCGGTACCAGATATTACTAACAATCAGGTTCAGGTGATCACCCAATCACCTAATCTTGCAACAGAAGATATTGAACAATTTGTAACCTATCCCGTAGAACTTTCGATGGGTAATTTACCTGGGGTTACAGAAATTCGGTCTATCTCACGCTTTGGCCTTTCGGTAGTAACTATTGTTTTCAAAGATGATATGGGAACCTATCTTCCACGTCAACTAGTACAGGAAAAGCTTAATGAATTAGGAGAGACCATTCCTGATAAATTTGGAAGTCCTGCTATGGGGCCAATTTCAACTGGCTTGGGTCAAATTTATGAATACACCATAAAGCCAAAAGAAGGATACGAAACTGAATATTCCCCCATGGAACTGCGAACTATTCAGGACTGGATAGTGAAAAGGCAACTAACCTTACTGGAAGGTGTGGTGGAAGTGAATTCTTTTGGTGGTTCCATAAAGCAATATGAGGTAGCAATCAACCCGGAGAAATTAAACAGTATGGGTATAAGTATCTCTGAAGTTTATGAGGCGCTGGCACGGAACAATGTGAATACCGGTGGGGCTTATATCGAGAAAAATAAAATGTCAAATTTTATTAGGGGTGANGGCTTAATCCGTTCNCTGGAGGANATCAANAAAATTGCNATTACCACNGAAAATGCNATNCCNATAACNATTGGTGATGTTGCGGAAAATGTTCAGTTTGGAAATCAGGTACGTTATGGAGCTTTTACCCAGGATGGGGAGGAAGCCGTNGGAGGAATCATCATGATGCTGAAAGGTGCGAATCCTAACGCAGTCATTCAGGATGTCAAGGATCGTATGGCTGAAGTCGAGAAGTCCCTTCCTGAAGGTTTGACCATAGCACCGATAATTGACCGAAGTGAATTAATAGCACGAACAACCGACACCGTTAAAACAAATTTACTGGAAGGAGCTTTAATCGTGATCTTCGCCCTGGTAATATTACTAGGTAGTTTAAGAGGTGGACTTATAACAGCTACCACCATTCCATTATCACTTCTTTTCGCTTTTATATTGATGAAGCAATTCAATGTATGGGCCAATCTAATGAGTTTGGGGGCAATCGACTTCGGAATTATAATAGATGGTGCAGTGATTATAATTGAGGGTACGGTATATGAAATACAAAAACGGATTAGATCTGGAAAAGTAAAATTCAATCAGGCGAAAATGGATGAGGTAGCCTATGATGCAGGAAGTACGATGATGGGTTCTGCATTTTTTGGACAAATTATAATTCTTATCGTATTTACACCCATTCTTTTCCTTACCGGGGTGGAAGGTAAAATGTTTAAGCCGATGGCTTACACCTTTGGTTTTGCCATGATAGGTGCTATCTTCTTATGTCTTACCTACGTGCCTATGATGTCAGCCTTATTCATGAAACCAATTCAGAATAAAAAGAACTGGTTTGGAAAATTTGAACGCTGGCTGGAGAAAATAAGTGACAAGATAATTGGCGGAATACAAAAAGTATACATGCCTTTATTGAAAGGAGCATTAAAATTGAAGCTCATCGTTATTGGATCTGCCGCTATTTTACTTGTGATAGCCGGTTTCCTCTTTTCGAGAATGGGAGGAGAATTTGTGCCTCAATTAGATGAAGGGGATATTGCGATGCAGGCTTTAATAAGACCAGGAAGTTCATTAACAGAGTCCATTGAAGTTTCTAAAAAAATAGAGAACATACTCTTAGAAAACTTTCCTGAAATTAAAACGGTAACGGCTAGGATTGGAGTAGCTGATATTCCCACAGATCCCATGCCAATGGANATNGCCGATATGTACCTAATCCTGGAAAAAGACAAAGACAAATGGGAATCTTCTGAAACCAAGGAAGGGCTTATTGAACTGATCAAGGAAAAACTAAATGAAGAGCTTACAGGGGTAAATTTAGTGTTTACGCAACCCGTAGAATTGAGATTTAATGAGTTATTAGAAGGGGTTCGAGAAGATATTGCGGTAAAGTTATATGGTGAAGATTTAGAAGTATTGTCAGAGAAGGTACAGGAAATGGCCAATATTATCCAAACCGTCCCTGGTGCAGGAGATGTAAATGCGGAGAGAACATCTGGCCTCCCACAAATGACTGTTAGATTTAACCGTGATAAAATTGCCCAATATGGACTGGATATTCAGAAAGTCAATGATTATATAAGCACCGCTTTTGCCGGAGGAACGGCCGGGGTCATCTTTGAAGGTGAAAAACGATTCGATTTAGTAGTAAGATTTGATGAAAACCATAGAAAGAATATTGATGACTTACGAGGAATGTATATCGACCTGCCCGATGGAACCCAGGTACCTATAAAAGAAATAGCAGATATTGACTATGTTCCAGGACCTATGCAGATCTCGAGAGATGACACATACAGAAGAACCTATGTAGGAGTAAATGCACGGGGAAGGGATGTAGAGTCTGTGGTTAACGACATCCAGCAAAAATTAGATGAGGAATTAGAATTACCACCCGGTTATTACATTACCTATGGAGGAGAATTCGAAAATCTTCAGAGTGCCAAAGATCGATTAGTGATTGTGGTACCAATAGCCTTATTCTTGATTTTCGTACTTCTATATTTTGCCCTACAATCTTTTTCCCAATCTATCATGATCTATATGGCGATACCTCTGGCTGCTATTGGAGGTGTTTATGCACTTTGGTTAAGAGGTATGCCATTTAGTATTTCCGCCGGTGTAGGCTTCATTGTATTGTTCGGGGTTGCAGTTTTAAACGGACTGGTACTAATAAATAGATTCAATTCTTTAAAAGAAGAAGGAGTAACCAGTATAAAAGATAGAATTTTTACAGGAACCAAAGAACGAATACGCCCAATTATGTTAACAGCAACAACAGATATTTTCGGTTTTCTACCAATGGCATTTTCCACCTCTGCCGGTGCAGAAGTTCAACAACCACTTGCTACGGTGGTTATAGGTGGTATGCTTACAGCTACACTGCTTACCCTGGTTGTTTTACCAGTGTTATACACCATTGTGGAAAGAAAGCGTGAGAAAAAAGAACAGAAAAAGCTGGGTGCTTCTAATTCAGGATCTTTAGCTACGATTTTGATAATTGGCTTGATGTTAGGCGGAACCTTTTCCGTGAATGCACAATCTGATACTGTTACATCTGAATATCCACAACAGGATACTTTACAGACCATAAGTTTGGAAAAAGCCCGCGAAATAGCAATCAAAAACTTTCCTCAGCTAAAAGCCGCTCAGCTTGAAATTGAAAGTGAAGAAGTACTGCGTAAAACCGCTTATGATTTTGGGAATACCCAAATCTTTACTGGAAAAGAAGAGGTAGGAAATGGTTCAGATGGGATCTATACTCAAATTGGTGTTCAACAACAAGGCATAGATGTTTTTGGAATTGCCCCNCGGTTAAAATTGCAAAAAGAAAGGGTNGCNCTTGCTGAAAATGCTTTAGAACTNAATACCTTAGAAGTGGAACGTGAAGTAAGNAGGGCCTGGGCTTCAGTTTATACAAGTAAAAAGAGGTATCNGGTATATAAGAAAATGGATTCAANTTTTGAAGACATTGAAAGAGCTGCANGAATCAGGTATGANACAGAAGCTACNTCTAAACTGGANTATCTTGCTACNTCCAANCAGGNAAACGAGGTAAAAATACAACTGGAACAAGCTTATCGAAATTACCTGAAATCATTACAGCGTCTAAATTTGTGGTTTGTTAGTGATACGATCTATGATGTACCAGATGTAACTGCCGAAGCATTAGATGAACCTTTAAATTTTCTGACAGAGTCACTCAAAACCCACCCGGCTCTTGAGGTTTCAGAACAGAGAGTTAATGTTGCAAAAGCTTTAACCAGAGAACGGAAATCTGAATTTCTACCAAAATTTCAGGGACAGTATGCCAGGCAGGAAATTAATGGGCAATCGGGTTTCTTCCAATATCAAATAGGAATCCAAATTCCGTTATTCTTTGGACCTGAATTAGGCCGTACTCAGGAAGCACAAGTGAATCGAAAGATTGCAGAGCAAAATTTTTATCAGGATAAACTCGAATTGGAAACTGCCTATAAAAATATGCGGGAAGAATTCATCAAATGGAGAAATTCATGGAATTATTATAAGGATGAAGCGCTTCCCTTGGCTAAAGAGCAACAGGAAGGATCTGTATTGGCATTTAAGGAAGGTGCTATAGATTATGTAACCTTCCTTCAAAATATAAGAGATGCCATTAGAATCGAGGTAAATGCCTGGAGTGCTTTTGATAATTATCTCGATAGCCGTTATCAACTCGAATATTACCTCGAAAAATCAAANTAAAAANTACNNAAGAAAANCGATATGAATAAAAGATCAATAAATATTNTAATGCTTGCCNTATCANTNANNNTGTTCTTTGGGTGTAAAGAAAATTCTGATACATCAGAAACAACTTCTCACGAAACTGAAGATTCAACTACGAATGAAGAAGAACCNGAAGGAGAAGAAGGCGGGATGCGCTCGGTTCATCTATCAGAAATGAAATTCAATAGTTTAGGGGTCAAAGTGGACACCTTACCAAATAAAGCATTATCTGGAATAGTAGAAGCNAATGGNCAATTNGANGTNCCNCCTCAATANGAAGCTACCGTNACNGCTGTATTAGGGGGTAATATTAATTCAATAAAAGTTATTGAAGGGGATAAGGTAAATAAGGGTCAGGTACTGGCGTATCTATCCCATCCCAATTTAACTAAAATGCAAACAGATTATATCAATGCCTATAACCGGATGCAGTTCTTGGAAAAAGAATTTGAAAGACAAAAACGTTTGTATGAGGCAGAAGTTGGTTCCGGGAAAACTTTTCAACAAACACAGGCAGATTTTCAGTCGGTAAAAGGAGAGGTGAGTGGTTACGAATCCCAATTAAGGCAGTTAAATTTAGGTGCTTCCCAAATAAGAAACGGCACCCTCTATGAATACGTGCCTGTAGTTAGTCCTATTGCTGGCTATATAGAAAAAGTAAAGGTGCAAATTGGCCAATATGTGGAACCTCAAACCAGCATGTTTATGGTGGTAGATAATGAGCATGTTCATGCCGATCTAATGGTTTTCGAAAAAGATATTTATAAGGTAAAAGAAGGCCAAAAGATTTCTTTTAAGCTGGAGTCAGTCCCCGGAAGTGACCTCACCGGAAAAATATATTCTGTAGGGAAGCAATTTGAACAAAATCCTAAAGCGGTGCATGTTCACGCAGAGATAGATAATAAGGAAGATTACCTCATTCCGGGAATGTATATCAAAGGAAAAATTAGGACAGGAGAAGAAGCAGTACCTGCATTACCAGAAGAGGCGGTGATAGAAGAAGAGGGAAATCCTTACATATTTACGGCACAAAAACATCAGGAAGAGGGTAAAACAGAATGGGAATTAAAACCGGTGCAGGTAAGAACGGGGATCAATGAAGATGGATGGGTAGAAATTAAACTGTTGGAGCCCCTTCCAGAAGGTACTTTAGTTGCGTATAACAATGCATATTACCTGGTATCTGAAATGCAGAAAAGCCAAACCTCTCATGGTCATTAAATAGAGCTTTAAAAATTTAGATGGATGGGCTCTCTGTAAAATGTTTGTCTTAATTAAAATTCCAGAGGGTTCATTCTTAATAAAGAATTAATAAAACAGCGATGAAAGAAATAAAAGCATTTATAAAACCAAAACGGGTTCAAAAAGTGATAGAATCCCTTAGTGAAGGTGGATTCAAAAGTATGACGCTGTCTCAGGGGGAAGGCACCGCGGCATTTAAAGCAAAAGGTGCGTCGCCTTCTTTGGATTTTCGTGTAACCGACAGTCCGGTGGTAAAGTTGGAACTGGTATGTCAAAATGAAGAAGCACAATCAGCAATCGATATTATCCTTGAAAATGCAAAAACAACTGAACCCGGGGATGGGATCATTTATCTATCAGATATTGAAAATGCTTTTCAAATAAAGACGGGAAAATCGCTTAAAATATCTGATTTAAATAAGGATGAAAATGAATGAAATCGAGAAAATATTAGAGGCACACGAAGTTCGGCCAACAGCCATGCGTATCCTGATCTATAAATTTATGGCTAAAAAAGACAGGGCTGTAACGCTTACTGAAATTGAAAATGCCTTTGGAAAAGCAGACCGGGCTACACTATCCAGAACAGTAAGAACATTCGAGACCAAGAATATTGTTCATCAAATAGATGATGGCACAGGGATACCAAAATATGCGCTCTGTGAAAATAATTGTAACTGTGAGGTAGAACAGGATTTACACATCCACTTTCATTGCAATAATTGTGATGAAACTGTTTGTTTGACCGATCATAAAATTCCGCATATTAATTTACCAGAGGGATATATGGCAGAAAATGTGAACCTGGTAGTAAAGGGAATATGTGAGAAATGTAGTGGCGTTTAATTTTATGAGATGACCAAAGCCGAAAAAACACTTAGAAACAACGGGATTAGACCTACCAAAATGAGATTATTTATTTATAGATATCTCAAAAGAAAGTTTTATGCTGTAACATTAAGGGAAATAGAAACGGCTTTCGTTAAAAAAAGTGAACATACACGAGATAGAACAACAATTTATCGGAGTATAAAATTATTTCAAAAGAAAGGGATTATACATCAAATTGATGACGGTACGGCTATCGCAAAATATGCATATTCTGATAAGAATTCGCTGGATCTACACTTACACCTTCACTGTATGAATTGCAGCAAAACCTTCTGTTTGCCCAATAAAGTTCCACAGGAAAATTTACCTGACAAATACGAAATAACCGAAGTAAATTTAGTTTTGAAGGGGGCATGTGCAAATTGCCTCAAAGCAAAGAAGCTGAAATATAACATAGACCAATCTGCTCATAAAAAGTTAAAACAATGATACGAATCAAAAATGTCGAAAAAAGCAATTTGATATACGCTTCAATAAGCGGTAAGATTACTAAAGAGGATGTAGAGAAAATCCATCCTTTGATACATAATATTGTCAAAAATGGAAATAAGGTGGATTTCTTTTTTGAACTAGTTAACTTTAAGGGCTACGATCTCAAAGGCTTATGGGAAGATTTAAAAGTTGATACCGCCCATATTTCAGATTATGGAAAAATGGCCTTTGTGGGTGAAAAAGAATGGCAGCAATGGGCTGCTAAAGCCACTGATTTTTTTACAAGCTCGGAAGTTAAATATTTCGGCC
>FUFK010067124.1_pt1 | contig 22152 bp, 23 predicted proteins | sample 1021851 | NCBI WGS metagenome assembly FUFK01 (sample SAMEA51879418, study PRJEB19060) | metagenome
ACTAACCCTTCGTCCTGAGCATTCAAGTTTTTAATAAGAATTACACAAATTAGATACTTAAAAATCATTTAACCCTCGTTTTTATAAAAAAGCTAATGATAAAAGAAAAAAGTGAAACTAGTAAAGGGAACTGATATCTATTCTCATATTCTGAATATTCATGGGTCGAAATTGTTTTTTTCTCTAACTCTCCAATGTAATCCAAAATCTCTAGGTATGAATCAGCGGAATTAGCAAACCAAAAATATGATCCCCCGCCAAATTTTGCTATTGCCCTTAAGTTGCTTTCGTTTAGTGTTGATGTTATCAGCTTGCCCTCATTATCTCTCATATACTGAGTTGAGCTTTGTTTGTCATTTATAATTGGTATGAGACTACCTGATTTTGAGCCCACACCGACAGTATTGATCACTAACCCCGCCTTTGATGATTGTTTAGCCAATTCAATTGCTTTATCATCGTGATCTTCTCCGTCTGAAATTAATATCATTACTTTAAACTTATCAATCTCCTCCGAAAAAATATCTAGCCCTTTACTTATAGCTGAGCTCATAACTGTTCCTTTTGTGGGTATCATATCGGTATCAATCTCATTTAAAAAAAGCATAGCTGCTTCATAATCAGAGGTCAAAGGCAAATACAAATGGCTGGTGCCGGCGAAAACGATTATTGCAATTCTATCTCCTTTCAAACTCTTAATTAAGTTATTCATTTCAAATTTAGCTTTTTTAATTCTAGATGGAGTAACATCTTCAGAATCCATACTTAATGATGTATCAAAAAGAATAACTACATCAACACCTTTCCGCTCAATAGGCTTTACTCTAGTACCTACTTGAGGACCCGAACCAGCTATTATTAGAAATAGGATACCGAGTGAGGCAAATAGGTTTTTGATTTTTACTTTTTCTTTATCTATGTTAATAGAAATTGCATCATCGACTCTTTTGGATTGGCTTGATAAGAAAAACGTTTTTCTTTTAGAGTTTTGATAAGCCCATAATCCAATGAAAATCAATGCAAAAAATAGAACCCATGGTGTATGGAATGCCATTAAATCAACATCCTAAGAAAGAGTTTTTTCCATATTTCTAAACAAAATACCACAACTATTGTGGGTATTAGAATCCAGCTGTATAACTCCCTATATTCAGTATACTCTTTTACATCAATTTCTGTTCTTTCCAATTGACTAATCTCCTCATAAATTTTTTGAAGTCCGCTAGCATCGGTTGCTCTAAAATATTTACCGCCGGTTACGCTGGCAACTCTTTTAAGAGTTTGCTCATCTATCTGGTTGGCAATTAATCCTCGTCCTGGAATCCTCGTGTATGATTGATTTGTACCCGCACCAATAGTATAAATTCTTACATTAAATTGATTTGCCAATTCTGATGCCGTTACTGGATCAATTTCCCCAGCATTATTACTTCCATCTGAAAGGAGGATCATTACTTTGCTTTCTACTGAGCTATTTCTGAATCTGTTTATTCCATTTGTAATTGCCATCCCAATGGCAGTTCCATCATGCTCTTTTGATGCAACATTAATTTCGTTAACTAGCGAAATCAAAACTTCTTTGTCGAGGGTCAGCGGGCATTGAATGAACGACTCTCCTGCAAAAACAATAATTCCAATTCTATCATCTTTTCTTTTTTTTATAAAGTCAACCGCTGCTTTTTTTACTGCATCTAAACGATTAGGAGGAAAGTCATCAGCGAGCATGCTTGAACTAATATCAAGAACGAGTAAAATATCGATAATATTAACGTTCGTGACTTTAATATTATCAACCAATCTTGGTCTTGCTAAAGCGAAAATTATTGAGGTAATTACAACTAAATAAAGGCCAATTGTCAAATTATATCTTGTACTTCCCTTCTTTCTTATGCTGGAAGATAAAAATTTTTTGGAGGAAATAAGTAATGTTCCTTCCCTATTTTTTCCGCTTGCTCGATACCAGATAATTAAACCAGGGACAATCAATAAAAAAATCAGGTAAAGTGGTTCAGAAAATTTCATTTGATTTGGTTAAACGAGATGAAGTTTATTTATTGAATGTAACTAATAGAATTCTAAATGATTTCTCTATAATTTTATCAGCTTTACTATTAGTATTATTCTTCTTCTTTAGCACTCTCTCCGCGCGAGGGCGGACTATCTACTTTAGTTATGCTTTTTTTACTTTTATCAACTGCATCTTTAAACTCATTTATACCTTCACCTAAACCCCTTGCCAACTCTGGCAGTTTTTTTGCACCAAAGATGAGCAATATTGCAAGAAAAATTATTACTATTTCACCTGTGCCTAGGTTGAACATTGCATGATTGACATTTAAAAAATACATTTAGTCTCCAAACTTTACCTAAAATAACGAAGTATGTAATATGAAGTGGCCATACCAATAATGCTTGTAAAATTGAAATCTATAGCCAATCCAAATTTAAAAACGATTATATTTAAATCAATAACAACAACTCCCAAATCGTTACCAAGGCTACCACCAACATCAAATGTTAGACTAGTTAGAAAAAAATCTTTCACAACACCTTCGGGTAGTATCCAACCAAGTATATTCCCAATTACGCCCCCAATCACAGCTCCAGAAAAAAGGCCAATTAAAATAAGGGATACGTCGCGATTTCGCATTTATTAGAGATCTAATTTAGATTTTAAGCTGCTTTTAGAAGAATTTATAAGCCAATAAACTATATTCCAGCCAATAAATATAAGAGTCAATGGAAAAAGGAAAATTCCTTTAAACCAGATAATTCCAAGTACTGATAAAATGACTATAACTAATAAAATCGAGTTTTTACTACCAGATTTAAAAGTTAGTAGGGGAAATTTAGCAAAGGGAATTGGGCTAATCATAAGAACACTAACACTACCAACAAGCATCAATGCAGTTCTTGGGTCTCCGTAATCCCCATCGACTTGATGGTTGAAAAATAAATATGCAAATAATGTAATTGCTGCAATTGGTGTGGTTAATCCTTCGGAATAATCACTTTTCCTAATTGTATCCTTTGATATATTATATTTGGCTAATCTTATTGTCCCAAACATTATCGGCATGAATGAAATGAGTAGACCAATTATAGGGTTTAGGCCCTTAACATAAAGTGAATAAACGAGAACTGATGGAACCACACAGAATGAAATTGTATCTGCCATTGAATCGAATTCCATACCAAATTTTGATTCGATACCAAACAAACGTGCCAATTTACCATCAAAAACATCTAACATACCGGCAAACAATACTGCAATACCTGCGTTTAGTGGATCTCCGTTTGTAATTAAGGCGATAGCCAAAAACCCAAGAAGCATGTTTGTTAAAGTAACTATGTTAGGTATAAAACGTTTTGGATTTTTTTTCATATTTAAATATCGACTATTATTGAAAAGTACCAATGACTGTTTGGTTTCCAATTACTTTCTGATTTAGGTTTATTTTTATAGATATTTCTTGCGGTAAAATCAAATCTATCCTTGAGCCAAAGCGCATAAACCCTAAGCGATCTCCTATTTTCATACTACTATTCTTGCACGCATAACATATGATACGCCTAGCTAACAAACCAGCTATTTGAATCATTTTGATCTTTCCGACCTTGGTTAATATTGTAATGGTATTTCTTTCATTTAAATCACAAGCTTTATGGTCAAATGCCATCAAGAACTCACCCCTAACGTACTTCACATCAGCGAATTTTCCACTAATTGGCATTCTATTTACATGAACATCAAAAATACTCAAGAATATAGATACTATGTTGCAAGCACCTAATTCTGGATCATTGATTTTTTCCAATCTAATTATTTTCCCATCTGCAGGCGATACGAGAACATTATCCCTTTTTACAACTACTCTTTTTGGATCCCTAAAAAAGTTCAAACAAAATAATAATAATGCAACGAATATCAAGGGCACATACAATGATGTGCTAAATGACTCATAAATCCAAAAAGAAAAAACAGTAGCAATCGCCAATGGAAAGATAAATACTTTTCCCTCTTTAGCCAATTTCATAGTTACTATATTTAAGTAAATTTCTCTAATTTCATTTTGATGCTCCTATATTTTTTATTGCGATATATTTTTAACTTAACCTGATCCCCAGCACGAATATCGTTTTCATATAAAACTTTTCTTATATCGCTTGGTTTATTGACACCAACACCATTAAATGTCAAAATTATATCACCCATTTTTAAGCCAGCTTTATCAGCAGGACTTGACTTAGCAACATCAAGAATAACTACGCCATCTACGAATGGGACATCTAAATATTTCGCCACCATCCGGTTTAATGGTTGAACGTGTAAACCTGTATAAGATCTTCGATCTACTTGACCAGTAAGTCTTAGTTCTTTTACGATTCTTTTTACATTATTGATTGGTATCGCAAAACCAATCCCAGAAGAACTATTATTAATATTGGAATCTGTGTAAATGAAAGTATTAATCCCAATTAGTTCTCCCAGCGAATTAACTAATGGTCCTCCTGAATTTCCCGGATTAATTGCAGCATCTGTCTGAATCATGTCTTGAAAAACTTTACCGGATTGCTGCATGCCAAAATCCATATTCGTGGCGCTGATAATTCCCACACTTGCAGATGGTTTTTTGCTGTATGAAAATAATTTAAATGGGTTGCCTAAGGCGATTACCCACTCTCCAATGATCAAGTCATCTGAATCACCAAGCTCAACGTAAGGAAAATTAGAGCCACTAAGCTTCAATAACGCCAAGTCTGATGTTGGGTCTGAACCTATTATATCAGAAACATATTCATCCCCGCCATAAAGAGTCACTGTAACTTTGTCAGCATTTTCGATGACATGATAATTTGTTATTAAGAATCCATCTGGGCTAATTATCACCCCGCTACCCGAAGTTGTTGCTGGGTAAAATTCATTTGGGAACAAGTATCCATAAAAGGGATCAAAGGTTATTGAATTTAATTGCTGCTCAACATTTACGCTTGCTACAGCGGGGCCCACCTTTTCAATAGCTTTTGTAATAGAGTTATGCCTCGATTTACTTAGATTTTCTGGTAGTGCGAATGAAAAGATAATCAATTGCGAAAACAGATTAATGATCTTAATTAGCGTGCTAAGCATATTCAATTTTATCCAAAATCAGTCCACAAGCAGGAGCTTTGAAAATTTTTACATTTTTTTTTGGGTGTTGCAAATAATCCTGAAATTCATTTACTGTTATCTTGTTGTCATTAACTGCAACCATAGTACCAACTAGGTAGCGTATCATATGATGTAAGAATCTGTTAGCACTAACTTTGAATATAAACATATTATCTTCAAAGGACCACCTGCTATGAAAAATATCGCAATTGGTGTTTAATTGTTTTTCCTTGTATTTACAAAAGGATAAAAAGTTATGATTCCCGATTATTGTTTCCGCCATACTATTTAAAATAACTATATTAAGATTTGGCTGCATCCAGCATTGATTCCTAAAAAGTAAAGAGTGCCCGGAATAACACTGGTATCGATAATACCTTTTTTTTGCATCGAAACGAGAGTGGAAATTATTCTTTACTTTTTCTAATAAAGTGATATTACAATCTCCTGGCAAGTTGGCATTCAATGCATTTTTCATATCGATTACATCCATTCCCGTATTAAGGTCCACATGAGCAACTTGGCCCCATGCATGTACACCTGCATCTGTTCTTCCTGATCCATGAAGCCTTATTTTCCCATTATTTTTAAAGACTTTTCTAATAACATTTTCCAAAAGACCTTGTACCGTCATGACGTTTGGTTGGTACTGCCATCCAAAATAATTGGTACCGTCATATTGCAAAGTAATTTTATATCTCGACAAAATGGATGCTCATAATTATTATTGATATTAAGGTTATAATAAAAAATTCGTAAACATTAAATATCACAATCGGATAAGCACTCCTTTTTGGCTTTTCTCCAAATCCTCTTAAAGACATATTCTTTACAATTTTTTCCGCCTGATCTAAATTAAGAATTATAAAATCGGGTAAATATTTTGAGTATTGAATAACTTTTGAATATTGACCTCCTTTAGAATATACGGACAGGGCTTTTTGTGACCTCTGAGTCAAATACCATTTTTGCTGCATAAAAGGGAAAAAGCGAATTGAAAGCTCTAAAAAAATAATAATTTTTTCCACCCACTTAAATTCAAATTTTGATAAATACCATATACTTCTTAAAGCCACCATTAGGCTTCCAGATTTGTAAGTAACTACATACAACGCCATTGATACGGTCATTAAAGCCATACGAGCTATTGCAATAGAGAGGTCTTCAATTATTATATTCGTTGGTTTTTTTGTCACAATAAAGGATACCATAAAGAAAATAAACCCATAGAAGACGAAAATTTTTTGATATGGAATAATTAATTTTTTCCACTTCCCCAATTCATTTTTATTATTATGCATTAATAATAAAAATATGCAGAAGTGGGCCAAAAGAAGCGGAGTGTCCTCGCACAGCAATATAGAAAGAGCAAATGTTAAGCTTAGATATAAATGGCAAATTGGGTTAAGCTTCAATCTATAATACAAATTTAAATTGCAGTCCGTAATATTCTCTACTTATGGTGGGGTAAAATGAAATATTTTTAATATTATCAAGATTGATTAAATACAATACATCTATTAAAGATATAATACGATTCAATATCATCCCACCAATCACGTAACCTCCTGTCTTAAATAACATATCACTTTTAATTCGATAATTTTCAAATTTTTCCATGCTGCTCAAAGAATCCCACTGCCAACCATCATTTTCGTAATATAATTCGTTGAAATTTCTCCATCGCGAATGTTCAGAGTTGTGTGCATCATGATCAATGTAGTTTCCAATATCCACCCAGTACTTGCGTGTTTTACCACTTGAAGTAATTCCGGCATGTTTCGAGGCGTAAGCAATATACATTTTTTTTGTATGGTTGGCGTAGGTAAATGTGCTTAAGCAAATTGTCCAAAGGGATATTTCAGTATTTAAAAAAAACCTGGCTCTATCATTTTTACCAAGTGATTTCTCACCCCATCCGGGAATTATAGCAGATTTTACAAATGGATGAATTGTATTATCTTTAGCGTGGATAAACAATGAAAAATAAAAAATAATTTTTATTAAGGCTTTACACATGAGACTACGGGACCAATAAATAAAAGAATTACAAAACAAGTCGTAGCAAAAACATCCCCGAAAGCAGAGTAAAAACTTCTATTCTCATCAAATGGAATGTTGTAGTTAAAAACTGATTTCTCATTCAGCGCAATTTTCCTTGCTACTTTTCCGTTTGGCAGAACAACTCCAGAGATACCAGTATTACCAGATCTAGCGATGGATACTCTATTTTCAATTGATCTTAGAATCGATTGGTTAAAATGCTGGTATGGACCTCTTGAATTGCCCAACCATCCATCATTTGCTTGAATCATTAAAAACCTCGCACCCATATTTGTAAATTTTCTAGCATAACGCGGAAAACTAGACTCATAACATATTAATCCAGAAAATTTTACCTTGTCTAAATTAAATAATTTGTACTCACTTCCACCCTTAAAAACCCCTCTTTCAATATTAATATTTAAGTTAATGAGGGGATGAAGAATTTCAGGAACTAAATCATATTCTGCAAATGGTACTAGGTGGATTTTATCATACACCTCAATATTTTTACCTGGAAAAAAATATATTGAGCTGTTAAAGAAGTTTTTGACCCCATCGATACTAAAACGCCTATCAACAGTACCAATTAGAATTGGTATCCCAGAGCTATCAACTTTACTTTGCAATACGCTTTTTACCTTGGTATTCAGTCTGATATAGGTTGGGAGAGCTGTTTCAGGGAATAAAATTATATCAGGATTTAACTTTATAGCTTCACTGTAAAGCGAATCCATAACTTGATGTGTTTGTTTTCTGCCAATTTTATTCCACTTTTCATTTGGATCTATGTTTGGTTGAATAATTGCTACATCAATAGTTTCAGAATAATTTGCAAGTGCAAATGAATTCATTTTCCACCAACCAGATATGATGTAAAGTATTATTAGACAAAGTATGTAGGTTTGTTTTAATATGGAAAATTTTTCAATGAAAAAATGATAATAGATCAGCGTATTTATAGATACTACCCAAAATGTTACAATGTAAGTTCCAGCAATATCTAGATGCTGCAATAGAGGGAGGAAAGATATTTGGGTTAAAGAAATATTTCCCCAGGCAAAACCCAATGGACCAAAACTTCTTATCCATTCTAAAGAGACAATCAAAAAAGGTAGAATGTAAAAAACATTCTGTCTTTTGTTATAGTACCCAATAATAAATCCCGCAAGTGCCCAAAAGGTTGACAGATACAAAACAGCCAATAATAATGATAATAGTGCAACCTCTTTCGGCGTACCTGAATTGGCAGCTATCCAATAGTTTGATATTAAATTGTAAACTAAACCAAAAACATACCCCGATAATATATTTTGCTTAGGTTTCCTTTTTACCCAAGAATGAAATAGTGGAATAAAGCCAATATATGCTAATAGTCCCAAAAAGGTAAAACAGTACGAGAGCCCAATTAATAATCCTGAGATCAATCCAAAGAATAAAATTTGAAATTTATAAAAAGACTTAAAATTCATTCTACGTTGGAGTCCAAGAATTGTTGCAAAAAAATTGCAGCGGCAGTTGAATCAATAAAATTTTTATTATGCCCAGTTTTAATATCTTGCTCAACCAAAGATTTTTTCGCGCTGTGTGAAGAAAGTCGTTCGTCTTGAAAATAGATAGGGAGAGCTAAACTTCTTATTTCTTTTGCAAATTCTCTCACTATTTTAGTCTGGATGGTTTCTTGCCCCTTTAATCCAATTGGCAAACCAATAACGATACATGCTACTTTTTTTTTCTTGACCACCTCAAGAAGTTTTTTTTTAATCTGTTAAGACCATTGTTTGGTAGAGTACATAGTGGCGACGCAATTATTCTTTGAGGATCTGATAGAGCAAGCCCGACACGTGCACTTCCATAATCTACACCTAATACTCTACCCATTCTTTATATTGGCTTTTTTAGATGACTTTTTATTATCTTACCAGGCTTAAATCTTGTTTTCTTATGAGCCGGAACGTAAATCTCCTCATTAGTTCTTGGATTTCTAGCTCTAGGTTTTGCTTTTGTTGGCTTTGATTCGAAAACACCAAAGTTACGTACCTCCAAGCGCACAAACGGATGATCATCAATCAGAATATCTTTCAATATATCAAAAAAATCGTCGACTATTTTTGATGATGAGCGTACGCTACTATTTTGCCGTGCTGCTAATTTCTTCGCAATACTTTTCTTCGTATAGGTTTTTATCTTCATCAACGACCCTCCCTACTAACAGAATCAATGTTTCTTAATTGTAACATCTTTTTTATTAATCGATTTAATTGTCGGCTACTCCTGACTTGAACTATAAATCTTGCCTCTGCAATTCTATCATTAACTTTAATATCGACACTAGTAATATTAATATTTTGCTTCGATATGCATTCCGATATATCTTTAAGCCAGCCTTTATAATCTTCACCAAGAACCTTAAGCAAAACATTGAAAACTTCTTTCGGCTTTACATTCCAGTTTATCGGGATTATTCTATCTGATTCATCACTGAGCAATGGTAAACCTCTGCACCTACTTCTGTGTACAGTAACGCCTCTACCTCGCGTTACAAAGCCAATTAAATTATCCCCAGGTATTGGATTACAACACTTTCCAAAATTTACAAGCAAATCATTAATCCCATCTAATTCTATGCCTTTAGTTTTTTGAGTGCTAAATCCAAAAAAGTTTCTGTCATAATTGCTATTTTCATTTAGACTGGATTTCTGTGGGTACAATTTTCGGATCATTGACCTTACGGTAATTTCACCTGAGCCAATTGCAACAAGAAGACTGTTTGAATCAGAAAAGCCAAAATTCTTGTAACTTTCGCGAAACATTTTGATCTCCTTGCTTAACTTCAATCTTCTTAAAGATTTACTGAGTAGCTCCTCACCAAGTTTCATACTCTCTTCATAATGGACCTTCTTGAGGAAGCGATTTACCTCATTTCTGGCTTTAGTAGTAACGATAAATTTTTGCCAGCCGTAACTAGGCATCTGCTTTTTACCAGTAATTATTTCAACCATGTCACCATTTTTAAGCCTCGTATTTAAGGGGGCAACCACATGATTTATTTTTGCTCCCATACAATGGATTCCTACTTGGGTGTGCACTTGAAAAGCAAAATCTACAGGTGTTGACTTTACAGGAAGCTGGATTAAATCGCCAATCGGAGTAAAAACAAAAATTTCTTCATTGTACAAATCAATTTTTAAAAGATCCATAAATTCTTTTGGGTTAGTAGACTCATTTTGAAGGATCTCTAACAATTCTCTCAACCATTTTACGTTTTTGTCAATGCCCGATTGCTTATTATCTTTATATTTCCAATGAGCAGCTATACCTATTTCTGCAGTTTCTTCCATTTCTTTTGTTCTTATTTGGATTTCAATTTTTTGCCCATTTGATCCAACGACGGTGGTATGAACAGACTGATAGCCATTAGACTTTGGAGTTGCAATAAAATCCTTAAATCTATTTTGAACAGGATTATATATGCTGTGTATAATTCCTAATGCGAGATAGCAGTCTTCAATTTTATTCACTAGCACCCGGATCGCATATAAATCATAAATCTCATTGAAATTTTTATCTCTTTTCATCATCTTACCGTATATTGATGCATAAGATTTTGCTCTACCATATATTTCTGGCTGTATATTGTATTTGGCTAACTCATGTGCAACTGGCTTTATGACTTTATTAATAATTTTCTTTCTTTGCTTTTTTGTCGATTTTATTTGTGAATCTATGTCTTTGTATCCTGTTGGATTCAGTACTTGAAATACTAAATCCTCTAATTGTGCTTTCACAGAGGACATACCCAATCGATGCGCTAGCGGAACATAAATGTCTCTAGTTTCTATTGCGACTCGATGTCTTTTAATTCTTGGCATATAGCGTATTGTTTCCATATTGTGTATTCTGTCAGCAAATTTTATTATTATGACCCTTAAATCTTGAGCTACAGAGAGTAGCATTTTCATGAAATTGTCGGCCTGTTTTTCTTTTCTTGTGGAATAAGAAATGCCGCTTATTTTAGTCAACCCGTGTACGAGTTGACCCAGGTCATTTCCAAAATTATCATTTATTTCCTCTAAAGTTGCTTTTGTATCTTCTAGAGTGTCGTGCAGTAATCCAGCTATCACGGTAGTAGTATCCATCTTCCACGATGCTAGAGTTTTTGCTACAGCTACACAATGAGAAAAGTATGGCTGTCCTGACAATCTTTTTTGCCCATTATGATAACGCTCGCCAAACTCATAGGCCCTCCATATGATTTCTTTCGTGTCTTTAATACTTTGTTTTGGGTGTAATGAGACATTACTTATCAAATCAACAAAGGGTTTTGGATATTGCCCAAAAACCTTTGGCGCAAATTTTATAAGAGGGTTATTCATTAAAAAGGCATTTCTTCTTTAGAAACATTTTCAAACCTTGCGTATTGAGATATAAATGTGGAGTCTACACTACCAATGGGACCATTTCTTTGTTTCGCTATGATTAATTCTGCTTTTCCCTCATCATCATCCTCTTTCGAGTATACCCAAGGTCTGTAAAGAAATATTACAATATCTGCATCTTGCTCTATAGCCCCACTTTCCCTTAGGTCAGAAAGAATTGGCTTTTTATCATTTCTTTGCTCAACGGCCCTAGAGAGCTGTGAGAGCGCTATGATTGGTATATTTAATTCTTTTGCAAGTGCTTTCAGATTTCTTGATATTTCAGATATTTCTTGCTGCCTATTCTCAGTCCTGCTTGGTCCTTGCATTAGCTGCAGATAGTCTAAAACAATTAAATCAATATCTTTTTCTGATTTCAACCTTCTGGCTTTTGCCCTTAATTCTCTAATTGTTATTGCTGGTGTATCATCAATATAAATAGGTGCAGTTTGTAAATCGCCAGTTGCCATGCTGAGATTTTTCCATAGTTTTTGAGGAAGTTTGCCAGTTCGAACATAATGCATATTGACCCTGGCTTCAGCACACAGCAGCCTCATTGCTAATTGTTCACTTCCCATCTCGAGGCTGAACATCCCAATCCCTGCCCCTCCTTCAATCGCAGCATTTCGCATCATCGATAGAGCTAATGCCGTTTTACCCATACTTGGTCTTCCAGCTACAATAATCAAATCACCTTTTTGAAAACCTGATGTTTTATCATCGAGATCTAATAAACCCGAGGGTACGCCGGTTACGGCACTTCCTTTCTTTCTTTTCTCCTCTAATTCATCAAGAGCGTCAACCATGATAGGGTTAATTTGCTTAAATCCTGTTTTTAAACTATTTTGAGTAATTTTAAATATAGAACTTTCAACGTTATCAAGAATATCACTTACATTGTCTTTGTCATCATAAGATATTTTTGCAATTTTATGTGAGAGGTTAATCAAATTTCTTAATATGGCCTTCTCTCTCACTATTTTAGAGTATTTTTCTACGTGGGCAGCTGTAGGAACCGCCTCAACTAGACCAGTTAGAAAATACATTCCACCAACAATGTCGAGAATTTTTTTCTTTTTTAATAATTCAGAAACCGATAACGTATCAATAGGTTCTGAATTGTCAAAGAGCTCCTGCATGACTGAAAATATTTTTTCGTGTGCTTCTTTATAAAAGTGCTCTGGCTTTAATGACTCTAGTGATTTGCTAACTGCTTCTTTAGAAGATAGCATTGAACCAAGAACTGCCAATTCTGCTTCTTCGGAATGTGGTTGAACATTTAACTTGTTATCATTATCAGTCATAATTAATCAAAAAATTTTTTATCCATTTAAAATCCTCCCACGCATCAGTTTTCAAAGTTGGATCTCTAAGTAAAGCTGAGGGATGGTATGTAACTCTAACTGGTATTTCATTATAATAATAGGTTTTTTCTCTCATTGCTTTCAAAGGTACATCTAATTGGGTTAAAGTTTTACCTGCAACTTTTCCAAGAGCAACAATTAGTCTAGGTTTTATGATATTAACTTGAGCAGAAAGGTAGGGTTCACATTTGCTGATTTCAGACACCAAGGGATTTCTATTATCCGGCGGTCTGCACTTAAGCACATTTGATATAAATACACCGTTTTCACGATTAATATTAATTGCACTCAAAATCTTATCAAGTAGATCACCCGACTTACCAACAAAAGGCTCTCCTTTTTTATCTTCATATTCACCGGGTGCTTCCCCAATAAGCATTAAACTAGCCCTTGGATCTCCGCTTCCAAACACAAAGTTGGTCCGTGATTTTCCCAATTGACATTTTTGGCAAGCACAAATTGAGATCTCATAATCATTTAGAATTTTAATATTTTGATTTTTAGTCTCGATTGGAAAATCTCTTAATCGGGCGGAACTCTTTTTTTGTGCAGTATACAGAACGTTACCATACAATTCTTTAGTCTGTACCAGATATGAGCACGCCTTTTTTTTTGTAAACATCCCCAATCTAGTTAGGTCTTTTCCATTTCACATCGCCGCCCATAAACTTATTTATTGCAACACTTGTTACTTTTTCTTTTTCCTCGTAATTCTCTGGAGATCTAACCTCAATCTCATCAAAAACATCAATATCCTCATCCTCTTCCTCTTGATGCTCAACAATTGCCTTAGCCACAATTCGATCCTGCAGCTCTATTTTAGCTTGCTGAGACATCGCAGAGACTGCCTCATACATATTTTCCGTTTTCTCTTCAATCTCACGAAATGGTATAGTTTTTAATCCCATTTTTAACTCCTTTTATTTTTTCATCTAAAATATTGATTAGTTCAAGCTTTGCTTTTTCTAATTTCTCATTAATTATCACATGGTCAAATTTTTCTTTAAAACCGACTTCTTTTGTGAACCTTTTTAACCTAATTTCAATTCTAGATCTAGAATCCGTTCCTCGGCTCTCTAATCTTTTTCTAAGGTGGTCTATACTTGGTGGCATAATGAATATTGAAAATGTTTTTTTTGGATATAATTCTTTTATTTTCATGGAACCATTAACGTCAACTTCCATAAGCATTTTTTCTTCATTTTGGATTGTATTGATAAGTGTCTCTTTTGAAGTACCATAGTAAAAGCCATGTACGTTCTCCCATTCAACAAAATGGTCATTTTTAATGAGAGAATTAAATTTGTCAGAAGATATAAAATGGTAATCAATTCCATTTTCTTCAATGACTCTTTTGCTTCTTGTTGTGTATGATACGGACCACTTCATTTCTGGTCTTGCCCGTTGAATTGCTTTACACAGTGTCGTTTTACCAGAACCAGAAGGAGCAGAAATTGTAAAAAAATTTATCATTACTGAATATTTTGCACCTGCTCTCGAATTTTTTCTATTTCACTTTTCATCTCAACTATTTTCATTGTTATTGATGGTAATGGACTTTTTGAACCTATGGTATTTATTTCTCTACTTACCTCCTGCAGCAAGAAATTCAATTTCTTGCCTACCTGACCAGATTCCTCAAGAAAGCTTTTTAGTTGATTTAAGTGACTTTTTACTCTAACAATCTCCTCGTTAATTTCAGCACGTTCAACATAATAGGCCACTTCTTGAATTAATCTTCCATCATCAATTTTTAATGGATCAAGCAATTCAGAAATTTTCTTTTTTAAACTAGCTTGCTTTTCTTTTCGATATTTTAAAGAAAGTTGATCCACCTCAGATACTATTTCATTCAAATATTTTATTCTTTCAACTAGATCTAAGTAAATATTTTTTCCTTCAATCTCGGACATAACCTTTAGCTCGTTAAGAGCTTTTTCCAGAGCTTTTTTTATATTTTTATCACTACTATTATTTTCCTCAGTAACGAGAATATCATTTGTCGATATAATATCACTCAGATTCAACCTTTGCCCATAAAGAACGTGAATATTTTTTAATGTATCTTTAATTGTTTCGAACCTCTTTTTATTAAAAACTGTTTTGTTATTCTCAAAATTTTTATTCTCAATAGTTACTTGTACACTACCTCTTTCAAAAGCGGATTCGATAAGATCATTAATTTCAGATTCCATTTTAGGATCTAAATGAATGCCCCTAAAACTAACCTCTAAATACCTGGAATTAAAAGAGCGTACAGTAATTTGGGCTTTATCATTACCGCGTCCTGCGGTACCTGTTCCGTAACCTGTCATACTTTTTATCATGCTTATCTTTTTTTTGAATTAATTAATCATAAAATATAAATCTAAACAATAGATATTGATTAGTATTTTTCACAATCTAACACAATTTATAAACCTAACTTTGATGAAATCCAGTTGCTTGATATATTAATAGTCAATAGATGATGATTACCAATTTCGTGAGCTGCAAAAGAACTCAAAAATGCGTAATCAAATGATATCTTATTCCATATTAATCCAATTCCGCCACTGATTTCATTTACAAAATTTCTCCCAAACCTTACCATTATTTTTTTCTTGTAGGTGATCTCAGAGCCATAAGCACCATCAATTGATATTGGCCCATTTCTATAATCTGAATCTCGGTGTGCATTTGAGGAGGATACATTTAAACTTAACATATTGTTGATATCTATCTTAGAACTAAATATTTTACCATTTGTTTTAGATACACCAGCAAGAACAGATGGAGAGGTTCCCTCTATATTCCCACCCTGCCAAATTAAGCCAGATGCGGGGAAATTTTTTATTATAATCCCGAAATTAGTTTGATTTATTTTTTTATTATAGCCGATGTCCAATCCAGCACCAAGTCCGATCTTTTTGTCTAATGAATAGGATAGTATTTTAAATCCAAGTCCAATTGGAACTCCAAAGATGGTAGATCCAAATGCGCTATGAATTCCCAATTGATATTGGCTAAAAAACTTAATCCTACTATTATCTAGCCTCTCTCCAGGATCAATGACGCCATTGCCCTCACCACTATCGTTTGTGCCAAATTGGCCATCTTCGCCCCAATCAAGCAGCATGTCTCTTGTATCGGGTATCTTAGATATACCTTGATATATAATATTAATATTTATTATATCAGATTTTTCACCAAGTTGGAACCCTATCAATTCTGAATTTATCATATTTGCAAATCGAGATTGATGTGTTAATGATACATTGTTTTGGATTTTAATCAGGTGAGATGGATTAATTATTGAAGCATGAGGCGTGCTAATATTATATGCAGAATTGGCTGTGCCTAAAGAAGCAGAACGTGCATCATTAACATAATCAAAAAGTTCCCACCCGTAATTTACCCAATTTTTTTCACAGAAACCTCCAGTGCTAAGGATCATAAAAAAAAACAACTTATATATCGATGTCGTTTTTAAGAGCATTTAGTGTTTGCAGTGCTTCAATTGGTGTCATATTATTTACATCTATACGGTTTAAGACTTTTCTAATTTTACTTTCTCCGCGTTCAGATGTCAATCGGGTTGACATATTGGTTGGTGTTAGACCCTTAATTTTAGTTTTCGATTCATCAATATGATGGTTTAAAATATCTATTGCCCTTTGTATCACAACTGCGGGGAGGCCTGCCATTTGGGCAACATGTATACCATAACTTTTATTTCCTGATCCTTTTGCTATCGACCTGAGAAAAACAATTTTATCGTCAAATTCCTTTACCTGAACGTAATGATTTTCCACGCGCTCCATCAAGTTTTCTAGACTAGATAGTTCATGGTAATGTGTCGCAAAAAGGGTCCGTGCATTTATGCCATCAGTTTCATGTAGGTATTCAATAATGGACCATGCTAAAGATAATCCATCGAAAGTCGCAGTACCGCGACCAATTTCATCGAGAAGAATTAAACTTCTGTTAGTAGCGTTATTTAAAATATTTGCTGCTTCACTCATTTCCACTAAGAACGTACTTTCCCCTGCAGAGAGATTATCACTTGCACCAACCCGAGTAAATAACCGATCGACAATGCCGATCTTAGCAGATTCCGCAGGAACAAAGCTTCCAATTTGCGCCATCAGTACAATTAATCCAATTTGCCTCAAGTAGGTTGATTTTCCGGACATGTTTGGACCCGTAATAATATGAATTTGATTCTTGCACGAATTTATACACAGGTCGTTTGGAATAAATTTTTCAGTTGATGGAAGTAACATCTCAACAACTGGATGTCTACCTTTTTTGATTGAAATTAATGGCTCAGTATGGAGCGATGGTCGAGCATACTTATAAGTATTCGCCTGAGTAGCGAATGCGCACAATAAATCCATTTTATTGATAAGCTTAGCATTATCCAAAATTGGACCGATACTGTCCAATAATTGATCGCACAAGGTTGAAAATATATTTGTCTCGATTGAAAGAATTTGTTCTTCAGCACCAAGAATTTTTTCCTCATAATTTTTGAGTTCTTCCGTTATGTATCTCTCAGAATTGACTAAAGTCTGCTTTCGTATGAAGTAATCTGGTATTTTAGTCTGGTGAGCTTTCGTCACTTCTATGTAGTAGCCAAAAATCTTATTATGCGCAATTTTTAGTTTAGGGATACCTAATTTATCTCTTAATGACTTTTGACAACTATCAACCCAGCTTTTACTGGAATGGAGCATTGATCGCAGGTCATCCAATTCAATATTAACTCCTTTTTGGATGATATTTCCCATTTTAAAATTGTTTGATGTGTCCCCATTAATTGTTTTCAATATCTTTTCTGAGATTTTTCTTGTATCTAAAAATAAACCTGCATAATTAATCAAGAACATGTCATCTGTTTTTTCAAGTGCATTCAGGATGTCAGGTATATCTTTTAAAGCTAGTGCTATACCAAGAATGTCGCGGGGCATAGATTTACCATGATTTACTTTCCCCATTATTCTTTCCATATCAATCATTTTTGATAAAATTTTCCTGACCATCATAAGGGTATCTTTATTCTTAGTGAATGACTCAACAAGATTTAGTCGGTCTTCAATTTCCCCTTTGTCTAATAGTGGGCTATGTAACCACTGACGCAGTAGCCGCCCTCCACCAGCAGTTTCGGTTTGGTCAATACAGGCAACAAGGGTACCTTGCTCACCTCTTGATGAAAGAGATTGAAAAATTTCTAAATTGCGAATGGTAAACTCATCTAACCCCATCCTGCCCTGCTTAATTATAGGTTTAATTTTCGTGACATGTCCTATTGGTGAGCTCAAATTTTGGCTAATGTGGTACAAGAGCGCACCAGCAGCAGAAATACCATATTCCATTCTATGACAACCAAAGCCCTTAAATGATGACACTCCAAAATGCTCTGAAAGCATACGGTATGCACTTTGATGGTTATAAATCCAATCATCAATTTGTGTAACAAAAGGGTTGAATTTTAAATACCAATCAGATGTCGAATAAGTAACGTTAGAACTTAAAATAACCTCATTTGGTGAAAATTTTATAAAATAACTATTCACCTCTTCAGAAAAACACTCGCCAACATAAAATTCTCCCGTCGATAAATCAAGGAATGCGAGACCAATATTTTTTTTCTGAATATTAATTGAACCAATATAGCGGTTTGATTTTTTACTAAGGGCTTGGTCACTTATCAGTGTTCCTGGGGTTACAACCTCTACAACCTCACGTTTGACAATACCCTTTGCATGTCGAGGATCCTCTACTTGTTCACAAATTGCTACACGATGCCCAGCTCTCACTAATTTTGGCAAATAATTATCAAGCGAGTGATGGGGGAAACCCGCTAAGGCTACATCTGAAGCTTTTCCATTAGCGCGTTTTGTCAGAACTATACCCAAAATTTTCGATGTGATCTGTGCATCCTCCAAAAAAGTCTCATAAAAATCTCCCATCCGAAATAATATCAAAGCATCCTTATGTTTAGATTTAATTTCAAGAAATTGTTTCATCACCGGAGTTTGTGGTACAATGTTTTTATCCATCAATAGGTTCACCTTTTAAACGAACATTCTCATTACGTAAAGTGATTTGAATTCTATCTAAGTATTCTAATAGTGGTATAGCTTTTTTGCGTGTGAGTCCAGCTATTTTTTTAAAATCTCCAACAGTTAGTTCTGAATTAAATTCAAAAAAATCATTAACATTTTTTATAATTGCATCTATGTTATATCTATGCATATATAGATTTTCTCCAACTATTCCCGCTTTGTTTTTTGCTTGTAAATGGTGAATACATTGTCTGACTACGATAGTGCTAAGACCAGAACGCTGAGAAATTTCAGTATCTAAAATAGGGTTGGTTTCTGATTTCAAAATTATAGATTCAATAGTATTTATATTATCAATGTCTTTTTTACTAAACTCACCAGTATGTCCAAAAAGATAATAACCACCTCCTTCGTAAACCAATTTTTGCAGTTCCGTTAACCTTCTCAGTACGAATTTAAGCCAATCCTCCGACAATCTAGTTTTACTCAGAACCTCATCGAAACTAAAAGCACTACGAAATGGTTTTTTTTTATGAGAATTTTTAAAAAATTCTATAATCAGCTGTGTGCTTTTTCTTACACCCGTGCTCGTATATAATAATCCAGTGTGACTTTCCTTTATTCCTAATTCATCAATCCATCCAGATAATTTATTATTAGAAATAAAAAATAGTGATTCCCAGCTGCTTCTTTTTTTGGGTGATTTCCAATCATAGTCAATTAAAAATTTGAACCTGATTTTTGGTTTAGTTGGAACCCTTTCTGCTTTTATTTTCAGCATTGCCCATTTCCCCTCTGGCTCGATATCCAATACTTTTCCACCAGCAACAGTCTGCATAGGGGAGTAAGAACGCAATAAAAATCTATCATCAAAGACCACTGCAACAGCAGATTCCAAAATTAAAATTAGATTACCTGAGGTTCCTTTCTTTAGTCTCTTACCATAACATCTACCTAAAACTTCTGTTGTACCAAAGTGAAAACGCATTCTTTGTTTATTTTTAATTATCCATTTAGTAGATTTTGTCATGGTGACCCGTGCGATAATTTTTTTAGCTAAAATCAAAGATCCAGGGGTAGCTAAAACCGTGCCACGTTTTAAATCGGACGGTAAGACATTTGCAAGATTTATTGCAGCTCGGTCACCCGTTTTTACACCTCTAACTGCACCCCCATGCGTCTGAATACCTCTAATTTTAGCTTTGATTTTATTTGGTAATATCTCTACATCGTTACCTTTTTCTATGACCCCATTGGTTACAGTTCCTGCGGCTATTGTTCCAAATCCTTTTTTTGAAAAAAAACGATCCACATTCAATCGAAATCTTGCTGGACCAGTTTCTTTCTTGATAACGATAGCTAGTGATTCTATGTCTTTTTTCAATGTATCAACTCCATCGCCGTTCAAGTTACTTAGACGATGAATTTCTTTAAGATTAATCTTACACTTTTCCATTAATTCAATTATTTCTAATTCAACCATCTCAACCCATTCATGATCTTGAATAAGATCAATCTTGGTGATTGCAACAATTCCTTGGTTAACACCAAGTAAAGAAAGAATTTCTAGATGTTCTATCGTTTGAGGCATTATACCGTCATCAGCTGCTACAACAATAAGCCCGATGTGGATACTAGCTGCTCCAGCAACCATATTGCGAATGAATTTTTCGTGCCCAGGTACATCAATAATAGTAATGGAACTATTTAAATATGCAAAGCCTAGATCTATCGTCATACCACGTTCTTTTTCATCGTTGAGGCTATCTGTATTTTTACCCGTAAGTGCTTTAACAAGGGACGTTTTTCCATGATCAATATGTCCTGCCATCCCAACAACAAGTTGTGGCATCTCTAGACCTCCTGAATTATTTTTGAAAGGATACCAATTTGTGATGGCAATACAGCTTTCAAGTCTATAAAGAACATATTTCCATTTATATACCCAACTACAGGTGTTGAACCGCATCTAAAAGAATGTGATAATTCTTTTACTGTTCTTTTTCTTGGGGAAAATGCTAGGGCGGCACTTCTTATTTTATTTTCTGGTAAAGAGCCACTTCCTGCTTCGACATATGTATCCACAATTGTTATGCCTAACTCTTTTACCCTTTTATTTGTTTGGTATTTAAAAATTTTTCTTGCCCTATTTTTTAATATTGACCTCGGGGTAGATAGTAGTTGCAAAGATAGATTATCGCTATGATGATAACTTGATTTATATGTTCTCAATGTATGTTCTAAAAAGCATAAATTAATCTTATCAATCCTCAGTGCCCGGTATAGTTGATTTCTTTGAGATAGATCAATGAATATTTTCTTTCCTACAATAATTCCAGCTTGAGGACCTCCAACTAGCTTGTCCCCGGAAAATGTTAATAAGTCAGGTTTAATTTTCATTATAATGCTTATAGGGTTCTCCTGAGCAACACCCATAGCTTTCATATCTAAAAATGATCCACTACCCCAATCAACCATAACTGGAGTGTTATGTTTCTTGCCGAGTTTAACTAGCGATTTTATTGGCACAGATTGCGTGTATCCATTTATGGTATAATTACTTGTATGCACATAGAGAATTAATTTTGTATTATTGTTTATTGCGTTTTCATAGTCATTCAAATTCGTGCGATTAGTTGTCCCAACTTCTCTTATAGTGGCTCCACTTTTTTCAATAATATCTGTTATTCTAAAAGAACCACCAATTTCTACTAATTGCCCTCTTGAAACAATCACTTCTCCGTTTGCTGCAAGTGAATTAATTGATAAAATCACGGCAGCAGCGTTATTATTAACAACTAGTGATGACTCACTTTGACAGATTGAGCTTATGTGCTCCCTAACATGAGACTGCCTATCTCCGCGTTCGCCAGACTCCAAATCGAACTCAAGATTGACATAACCACTAATATGTTTAGCAATTTTTCGAAACTTTTTTGCTTCAAAGGGAGCTCTGCCAAAACCAGTATGTAACACAATACCAGTTCCGTTAATTAAGTTCACCAGATTGGGTGAAGTTCTTATCAAAATTTTCTCAATTAAATGTTCCAAAAGCTGAGCCCTACTTTTTGAGAGATTATTTTTTGTTATTTCAACCCTCAATGATTCCAATTCCGATTGAATTA
>FUFK010045169.1_pt1 | contig 22151 bp, 21 predicted proteins | sample 1021851 | NCBI WGS metagenome assembly FUFK01 (sample SAMEA51879418, study PRJEB19060) | metagenome
TGATTAATCCTGCATTTTCAGCTGAGTACATGTCAAATTGTGTTGAGGGTAATAATAAGTCAGATGTTGCGTCCTTATATAANGGTACNATNTCAGTTAANTCTTTGTCNGCNATTACTACACCTGCAGCATGAGTTGCAACATTTCTATTTAGCCCTTCTAATTTTAATGAAAGATCTGTAAGTTTTTTTACTCTACTATCCTCATTTATCAGTTTTTGAAGTCTTGGTTCTCCAGCAATACATTCTGTAAGATTTTGTGGCCTTGATGGATCGAATGGAATCATTTTTGATATACTGTCAACAAAACCATAAGCCAATCCTAAAACACGTCCAACATCTCTAATAACCATTCTAGCCTTTAATTTTCCAAATGTGATTATATGAGCTACACTATTTTCATATTTTTTTGTTAAATATTTAAAAACTAAATCTCTTTTTTCCTCGCAGAAATCTATATCAAAGTCAGGCATTGAAATTCTATCTGGATTTAAAAATCTCTCAAAAATTAGGTTAAATTTTATTGGATCAACATCAGTTATTGAAAGACACCAAGCGACCAGAGAACCAGCACCAGATCCTCTACCAGGTCCAACTGGTATATCATTTTCTTTTGCCCATTTAATATAGTCAGATACAATCAAAAAATAACTTGCATAATTCATTTTAATTATGATTTCTAACTCATGATCTAATCTATCTTTATATTTCAAATAATTCTTGTTAGATGCAAAATCTTTATTGTCTAANTNAAATATNTTTATAAATTTTTCATTAAGGCCATCTAATGAGTTTTTCTTTAAAGTTTCGTCTGCGCTGATGCCTTTATCAGAACTNATATTAGGTAGTATAGGTTTGGATGATAAAGGTCTAAAATTACATCGAAATGGAAAGTTATAATTATTTTCTAATGCCTCAGGTAAATCAGCAAATAAATCAACCATTTCTGAATTAGTTTTAAGATAATGCTGATCGCTAAATTTAACTCTGTTTTTTTCGTTTACATAAGTTTTGTTTTTTATACATATCAATGCATCGTGTGCTTCATGCATATCTTTATCTATATAAAATACTTCATTAGTAGCGATTAGAGGAATATCTAATTTTTTTGAACTTGTTAAATTAAATTTTTCAAACTCTTTTTCATTTAAATCACCATGACGCTGTATTTCAATATAAAATCTATCACCATAACAATTTTTTAATTTTAAAAAAATTTCTTGAATTTCGGCAAATTTACCTTTGTTAAACAATTGTCCAAAAAAACCATTAACCGTTCCAGAAAATATTGCTACTCCTTCATTTTTATTTAGTAGCTCATCAAAATCTAAATGAGGTTCAGAAAGCTCGTCATTTTTTAAAAAAGACAATGAAGATAACTTTATTATTGTTTTATATCCATCTTCGTTTAATGCGAATAAAGGTATGAGACCTGTTGTATCATCTAATTTAAAATTAATTTGAGTTCCAATTATTGGTTGAGATCCAGATTTAGATAATTTTTCAGCAAACTCTAAGGCGCCACATAGATTGGAGGTATCACACAAACCTATTGCTTTTAGTTTATTATCTTTAGAAATATCTTTTAAATCATCTAACTTGATAGCTCCTTCACAAATAGAAAATTGAGAATGGATTTTTAGATGATTAAAATCTTCAGAATTAGACTCTTGCATTAATGGTCCTTATATTACCATTAACTATTTCCAACTTGCAATCAGCCTTTTTAGCAAAAAATCTATTATGAGTTGCAAAGATTATTAGTCGGTTTGCATTAATTTGTTTTTTTAAAAGATCAAAAACACTTTTTGCAGTTTCTAAATCTAAACTTCCTGTTGGTTCGTCGGCTAAGATAACTTGAGGATCATTAATTAGAGCTCTAGCTATTGATACTCTTTGTTTTTCACCTCCAGAGAGTTCTGCAGGATAATGGTAAATTCGATTCGATAAACCAACTTTTTTTAATAATTTTTTTGATTTTATTTCTGAAATTTCTTTATTTTTTTCAATTGCAAGATTAGCTAAATAGACATTTTCTAAAGCTGTGAAATCTGGAAGTAAATTATCCTGTTGATATATAATTCCAATTTTGTTAGCTCTTAAAACGTCATTATAGTTAGAATTTTTATAATCTATTTGTTTATTTCCATATTTCATTATACCGCTTGATGGTCTATCGATTAATGACAACAAGTTTAGTAATGTTGATTTTCCAGAACCAGAAGGTCCCATTAAAGAATAAATTTTTCCAAGTTTAAAATTATAAGTTAATTTTTTTAAAACTNTTAAATTTTTTTGGTGAGTAAAAGACTTNGAAATATTTGAAAGTTTAATAAAATTATTCATATTTTAATGCTTTAACAGGATCTAGTTTTGCTGCTTTTAANGCAGGGAAAATTGAAACAATAATTGTAATAATTATTGAGCACAGCGAGATTAAAAAAATCGATGTCGGGTTAATCTCTGAGGGCATCGTACTTAAAAAATATATTTCTTCTGGAAACAAACTTATGTTGAACAAAGTGCTTAAAAATTGTCTTAAATTTTCAACATATATTGAAAAAGTTACACCAAGAATAATTCCAAAAATTGTAGCAGATGTTCCTATTATTACTCCAACAAGAAAAAAAATTTTTACAATTGATTTGTTAAGTACACCAATAGATTTTAATATCGCAATATCTTTTGTTTTGTTTTTAACTAATATTGTTAAACCAGAAATTATGTTGAAAGCGGCTACAATAATAATNAAAGACAATATTATAAACATTACATTTCTCTCAACTTTAAGAGCTGAAAAAAGAGCACTATTCATATCTGACCAAGAATACACAAATTCATTTTTAAAAATTTTCTGTACTATTTCTTTTTGGTCTTCAATTTTTTGAGGATTTTTAAGATAAATTTCTAAATTTCTATCATCCTTATTTAGATTAAAGAACTCCTCTAGAGTTGATAAATTTATAAAAGCTATATTGTTGTCGAAATCAACAAGTCCACTTTCAAAAATTGATACAACTGTAAAAGTTTTTTGTTTAGGTATATTACCTATTATTGTCTCAATTCCACTTGAGGACATNATTGTAATATCATCCCCTATATCAAGATTTAGAGTAAAACTGAGCTCTTTTCCAATTGAAATAAAATTTTTACTTAAGTTATTTCTATTGCCTAAAAAATTTTTATTCTTTACTAATTCAAGTTTCGAGAAATCATTATTTTTATAACCTCGCAATACTATTCCTTTGGAGGTCTCGCTTTTAATCATTATGGCCTCACCTGAATTGCTTAAAATCAATTCATCAGAAATAAGTTTTAAATTGTTAAGTTTTAACTTTTCAATTTCGATTACATTTTCATATGGTTTGACAGTTATATGAGCATTAAAACCAACTATCTTATTTATTAGTTCTGTNCGGAAACCATTCATGACTGACATAACAATTATTAAAACAGCTACACCAAGACTGATACCTATAAAGGAAAAAATTGAAATAACATTTAGAAAGCCATCTTTTTTTCTAGCTTTCAAAAACCTGAAGGTAATTTCTTTTTCTAAAGTAGAAATCAATTTTTTTCTTTTTGTTTTTTGATTATTTCTATTATTTCAGCTATTTTTAATTTTTTTGTTTCTTTTCCAACTTCTTTAAATTCTATTAAGTCACCCTCAGTTTGTTTACCTATTATTATTTGATATGGAGCACCTATTAAATTCATCTTTTTTATTTTTGATGAAAAATTTTCATCAGTATCGTCAATTATTGCGTCAATGTTGTTTTTTTCTAATTCAGAATTAAACTTATTTGCTTTTTCTAATGCTGAATTATCATTTTTATTTATCATCGTTATTATTCCAATATCATATGGTGCAACAGATATTGGCCATTTCATGATTTCATTTTTCTCATCGTATTTTGCTTCTATTATTGCGCCTACTAACCTTGAAACTCCTATGCCGTATGAGCCCATTTTAACAAAATCTTTTTTACCACCAGGAAGATCTACTGATGCACCCATTGGTTTTGAATATTTGTCACCAAAATAAAATATATGACCCACCTCAATACCTTTAGTTTTCAATCGATTAGTTTCTGAAACTTTTTTTTCAAACTCATTCTTGTCAAATTTTTCATCAGTAACTGANTAAAATTCTTCATATTTTTTTCTCAGNTCTTCTAACGATTTTTTTTCTAATTTTGTGCCTTCACTTTTCAAATCAAAAATTCTCTTNTCNGTATAAATTTTACTTTCACCAGTTTCAGCTAAAATAATAAACTCATGAGAAAGGTTACCTCCTATAGGTCCAGTATCAGCAGCCATTGGAATGGCAGTAAGATCTAATCTCTTAAAAGTTTTTAAATAAGATAAAAAAAATTTATTATAAGAAAATAAAGCTTCCTCATCAGAAATATCGAATGAGTAAGCATCTTTCATATAAAACTCTCTACATCTCATTATTCCAAATCGTGGTCTAATCTCATCTCTAAATTTCCATTGAATATGATATAAAAGTTGCGGAAGAGATTTATAAGATTTAACTGATGCTCTAAATATATCTGTTACAAGTTCTTCATTGGTTGGGCCGTAAAGCATTTCACGATTTTGACGATCTTTTATTCTTAGCATTTCTTCNCCGTAGTCCTCGTAGCGCCCACTCTCTTTCCATATTTCACTTGATTGTATGGTTGGCATTAAAATTTCTTGAGCTCCAATTTTGTTTTGCTCTTCTCTAACAATATCCTCAATTTTTTTCATGACTTTAAAACCTAATGGTAACCAAGAGTAAATTCCTGCTGATGATTGTTTAATCATTCCCACACGTAACATTAATTGATGTGATTTTATTTTGGCTTCTGAAGGATTGTTTTTTAAAATTGGAATAAATGATTGTGAAATATACATTCTAAGTGATTATATTTCTTAAATTTAAATATTCAAATTTCATAAGTAAGTAAATAATTATAAACAAAACTGTTGTAATTCCAGTACAATAAACAAATTTCTTTAACATTTTTGGATTTTCTGGGGAGCCTGGATCCTCACCCTCAATTTTAATCACTTTATTTCTCTCTACATCTATTGGTAGAATTGCAAAGAAAATTATCCACCAAATAATTATATAGATTATTGCTAATCCTGTGAGGCTCATTAAATCTTAACCAAGTTAATATTAGCGAAAGGTTTTTTTCCAGTTTTTTCTTTAGTAAATTTACGACAAGCAATTTTTAGCGCATCTATTAAATTGTGCTCTTGCTGTTTATTACCAAGTTTAAATGTTCTTGATGTTTTTTCAATTTCATCTTCTAGTCCATATAAAAACTCCTCTTTCTCATAAACAGGCAATCCCCTGAAAGTGATTATGGGACTATTATGGATATTTCCCTTTGGAGTAATTAAAATTGTTATTTCCAAATATCCATTACTACTCAAATTTCTTCTGTCTTTTATTGACTGAGAATCTTCTTCAACACTAACATTTCCATCTAAATATAATCTACCGCTCGGTGCTTTATCATAAACTTCTGGTTTATCTCCAGGTGATAATTTTACAATATCTCCATTTTCAACTTGAACAGGATGAGGAACCTGCATTTCTTTTGCAAAATTGATATGTTCTATCATATGTCTGTGCTCTCCATGAACTGGAATAACACATTGGGGTTTGACCCATTGATACATATCTTTAAGATCTTCTCGATTTGGATGACCTGATACATGAATAAATTCAGTTTCTTCAGAGATCACCTCGATACCATCTTTTACTAATTGATTATGGAGCTTATAAAGTTTTTTTTCATTACCTGGAATAATTTTTGATGAAAAAATNACAGCGTCATCTTTTTCAATAAATACATCTGGATGAANATAATTTGCTATTCGCATCATTGCTCCCATTGGTTCACCTTGACTACCTGTGCATAAATAGAGAATTTTTTCTCTAGAGAAATTTTTTGCATCCCTAGGATCAATAGGTTCAATTGTATTTTTTAAATATCCACATTGTCTTGCAGCCTTATAAATTCTGTGCATTGATCTTCCAACTAAAGATATCTGTCTCCCAGATTTTTCAGCACAGTAAAAAGCTGTTTCCATTCTTGCGACGTTTGACGCAAAAGAAGTAATGATAACTCTTTTTTTTAATCGATTAACTATATTTAACAAATTTTTTCTTACATCTAACTCTGATCCTGATCTTCCGGCACTAAAAACATTTGTTGAGTCACAAATCATTGCTAAGACACCCTCATCACCTATTTCTTTTAACCTTTTAGAATTAATTTCATCACCGATTAGTGGATTTGGATCAACTTTCCANTCTCCAGTATGTAGAATTACACCTGCTGGGGTTTTTATTCTCAAACCATTTGGCTCTAGTATTGAATGTGTTAAAGTGATGTATTCAATCTCAAACTTTTCTAATGAAATATTTCCATTTAATTCAACAATTTGTAGATCTTTAGTAATATCAATATGTTTTTCTTTAAATTTTTCCTTTATCAAAACAGCTGTGAACGGTGTTGCGTATATCTTGCATTGAAGTTTTGGCCATAAATGAGCAATTGCTCCAATGTGATCTTCATGGGCATGGGTAAGAACTATACCTANTAAATTATCTTTCTTTTCAACAATAAATCCTGGATCNGGATAAATTAAATCTATTCCAGGAAGAGTNTCATCTGCAAAAGTAACACCAATATCAACCATGATCCATTTGTGGTCGCCTGGTAAACCATAACCAAACAGATTCATGTTCATCCCAATTTCACCAGATCCACCTAGTGGACAAAATAATAATTCTTCTTTCATCTATTTAATAATTTAGAAATTTTTATAAGACCCTTAACAGTGATATCTTTGTTTTCAATAACTTTTGTTTTAATCGAATTTTTAAATAAATCAGAAAAGCCACCCGTAATAACAACCTTATAAGATTTTCCTGTTTCTTTCTTAATCAAATTAATAATATTGTCAATTAANCCTGCATAGCCCCAAAAGAAACCTGATCTAACAGCTGAATTCGTATCAATTCCAATTACTTTTTTTATTTTTTTAAGATTAATTTTTGGTATCAGAGAAGCCTTATCANTTAAAGTATTTAATGAAATACTTATACCAGGAGCAATAACACCTCCTCGGTAAGTATTATTTGCTAATACATCGAACGTTGTAGCTGTGCCAAAATCTAAAATGATGAAATTTTTCTTAGGACTCATTAAACTTATTGCATTTGNCANTCTATCAGAGCCGACTTGTTTAAAGTTTGCTTTTATATTTAGAATAGATTTTAAATTGAGATCTTTTATTTCATAACACTTAACTTTAGTTTTTTTTGATATAAATCTTTTAATAGAGTTAAAAGTTTTTGGGACAACGCTACAAAATAATATCTTTTCAATATTCTTGAAATCTTTTGTTAAAATTTTAAATTTTTTATTAAGAATTGAGTTTGTTATTGATTTTGATGGTAAACTTATTTTTTTTAAGATCTTATCTTTAGGATTTACTAAAAATAATTTAGTTACTGAATTTCCAATATCTCCTAAAATTAGCATATTTATATTTATACTCTTTTTTTAATTAATCTCTTTAAATTNTTTTCAAAAATCTTTTTTAATTTTAATTCAAATTTTTTTTTTGATATATCTTTNTTTATAAGCTCTCTTAANTGAGTAGTTGGATAATTTCTTATAAANGGACTTTTTATTAAATTTACTCCAATACCAACAATCAAATAAGTATTATTAAATTTATTCACTTTTTCTTGTAATATTCCACATATCTTTTTTTTTTGGATTAAAAGATCATTAGGTTTTTTAAAATGAATCTTTTTTTTATAATATTGTGAAATACATTTTTTAACTATTAAACAATTAATTTTAGTTAATTTATTTNAAGATATCTTAAAGTTTTTAAGATTATAAAAAAAACTTACNAATAAATTTCCTTTATAGGAAACCCATTTTTTTCCATANTGGCCTCTACCATTAACTTGCAAATCAGATAAGATCATACCAAAATCATAATTATAATTTTTGATTATTCTTATTGCNGTATTGTTGGTACTTTTTACTTTATTAAATCTAAATATTTTAANTTTCATTAAATTATATTGATTTTTGAAACTACATCAATCAATTCACTAGGAAAAATAAAGTACATTAAAATTAGTATTGTAGAAACTGTTAAAGATAACTTCAACCAAAGGTTATGATCTTTGTCGTAACTATCTTTTTCCTCATCAAAATACATTATCTTAATAATTCGCAAGTAATAAAACGCTGCTACTACTGTTGATAATAGTCCAACAATAGCTAAAAAATACATTGACTGTTCAATGACAGATTTAAAAATATAAAATTTTGCAAAAAAACCTGCTAAGGGTGGTATTCCAGCTAAAGAAAATAGAATTATCAATAATGAAATTGAAAGCAAGGGATGATTTTTTGATAATCCTGATAAATCATCTATTTGTTCATAATAAATATTGTTTCTTTTCATCATTAACAAACATGAAAAAAAACCNAAGTTCATGATAATATAAATGGTCATATAGATAACTGAGCTTTGTATCCCTTCATTAGACCCAGTTGCTAAACCTGCTAATGCATATCCAATATGACTAATAGAGCTATAAGCTATAAGTCTTTTAAGATTTTTTTGTCCTATTGCTGCTATCGCACCAAAAAGCATGGATGCGATTGATAAAAAAACTAAAATCATTTGCCACTGATCAATAAGATTTAAAAAAGGAACATATAAAAATCTTATAAACACAGTTAACGCTGCTATTTTAGGAACCATTGTAAAAAATAATGTTACTGATGTTGGCGACCCTTCATAAACGTCTGGGGCCCACATATGAAAAGGTACAGCAGAAATTTTAAACGCTAAACCCACCAAAATAAAAACTATTCCAAAAGTAATAGCATATTCATTTGTATTAAATTGGGTTGAAATAACATTAAAATTTGTTGAACCTGTAAAACCATAAATCAAAGAACAACCGTACAATAATAAACCTGAGGATAATGCACTTAAAACAAAATATTTTAATCCTGCTTCAGATGATTTTAATTGATCTCTATTAAATGTTGCCAAAACATACAAGGCTAATGACTGAAGCTCTAAACCCATATAGAAAACAATTAGATCATTAGAGCTGATCATAATCATCATGCCCAATACAGAACTTAGAATTAAAATTGGATATTCAATTTTGAAAATTTTAAAGGTTCTTAAATAATTTGATGAAATTAGCAAAACTACAAAAGCAGCCAATAAAGTTATAATCTTCATTAATGATGACAAATAATCAATGATAATACTCTCATTAAATAGAGTTGTTGGATTAATACTTAAAGTTTCATTAAATGTAATGACTGCTGTAATTAATAAAACTAATAATGAAATATTATGAATTATTTTTGAACTATCTTTTTTAAAAACCCCTAAGATAAGTAAAAACATTATTGATAATGAGATAAAAATTTCTGGAAATATTAATTCAATATTATTCATTTTTTGCTTGCCACACTGAAATTATATGTATCTATTAAATCTCTTATTGAAACTTCAATAGTGTTAATTAATGGTTCTGGATAAAAACCTAAATATAAAGTTGGTATAGCTAAACAGGTGAGCGTGAACGCCTCTGATTTATTTAAATCAATCATTTTTTTTAACTCAGAGTTTATTAGTTTTCCAAAAATAACTCTTTTGTACAACCAAAGCATATATGCTGCTCCAATGATAACTCCTAAACTAGCTAATACTGCTACTAAAAAATTATCTTTAAAAGCAGCCATTAAAATTAAAAATTCACCAACAAACCCACTTGTTCCTGGTAATCCTAAAGCAGCTAAAGTAAATACCATAAATAAAATAGCATATTTGGGTATAACAGTAACAATACCTCCATAGGTTGCGATCAATCTAGAATGCATTCGATCATAAACAACGCCAACACATAAAAATAAAGCTGCTGATACTAGACCGTGACTGATCATTTGAATTATACTTCCTTCAATACCTTGCTGTTGGATTGTAAATATACCNAAAGTAACAAACCCCATATGGGCCACAGAAGAATAAGCTATTAATTTTTTCATATCCTCTTGCATTAAAGCTATTAACGACGTGAAAATGATTGCGATAACACTTAATGTATAAATTAAAGGAGTAAAAACCTCTGAAGCGGAGGGAAATAATCCCAAAGAAAATCTTATAAATCCATAGCCTGCCATTTTAAGTAAAATAGCAGCTAACAACACCGATCCTGCTGTTGGAGCTTCAACGTGTGCATCTGGAAGCCATGTATGAACTGGCCACATTGGAGTTTTTACTGCAAATGAACTAAAAAAAGCTAGCCACAACAAATTTTGATATTTCGTGTCTATACCTAATTCATAAAGCTGAACAACATCTGTGGTACCTGTGATCCAATAAATTGAAATTATTGCCACTAACATTAGAACTGATCCCAAAAGAGTAAATAAAAAAAACTTAAAAGCAGAATAAACTCTTCTAGCTCCACCCCAAATTCCAATAATTAAAAACATTGGGATTAATCCAGCCTCGAAAAATAAGTAAAAAACAACAAGATCTAGAGAACAAAAAACACCTATCATGAAAGTTTCCATAACAAGTATAGCTATTAAAAATTCATTTAATCTTTTCGTGACTGAATTATTAACTGAAATTATACATAGAGGTGTAATNAATGTTGTAAGAATTATAAAAAGTATTGATATTCCATCAACTCCTACTTTGTAATTAATTAAACCTTTGATCCAAATTCTATCTTCAACAAATTGGAAAGCAGAAGTTGTTTGGTCAAATAAAAACCATAAATAAATAGATAAAAAAAAGTTTACTAGAGATGTAAATAAGGCAACATATTTTGCAGTAATCTTATTTTCACTTTTACTTTTTGTAAAAAATAAAAAGAGTGCTCCAATAGAAGGTAAAAGTATTAATGAAGAAAGAATTGGNAAATTCATTATTTAACAATTAAGAAGGTTAAAAAAGCAGAAAAACCAAGTAACATTANAAATGCATATTGATAAATATAACCACTTTGNAATTTATTGGCTTTGATAGAAAATTTTTTAATTANCCCAGAAATACCATCAGGTCCAAAGCCATCGATAACTTTAATATCAAAAAACTTCCACAAAAATAATCCAAATTTTTTCGAAGACTTTACGAATAAAGTGTCATAAACTTCATCAAAATACCATTTATTTAATAAAAATTCATATAATGGCTTGTTAATATTTACTAGTTGAGTTGGAAAATTCTTGTTTTTTACAAACAAATAATAAGCAAGTGGTATAGATAAAATTACTAATGTTGGGGTTAAAATTAAAAACCATAATGGTGGATGATCGGTGCTTAATGGTTCTAAAAAGAAAATTGATTCATTCCAAAAATTATTAATTCCCTCATAACCTATAAATAAATCTTTAAAAATAAATCCAGCAAAAATCGCTCCAATAGATAATATTATTAAAGGTATTAACATAATTAGTGGAGACTCATGTGTTTCCTCAATCTTGAATTCTTTGTTGTTATATTGTCCATGAAAAGTTTTGAACATCAGTCTCCAGGAATAAATTGATGTTAAAAAAGCTGTAAAAATACCTATTCCAGCTGCATAATATCCAGTAGTACTCCCACTTAAATATGCAAATTCTATAATCGCATCTTTAGAATAAAAACCAGATAGTAAAGGAAATCCTGTTAATGCTAAAGTTCCAATTATCATTAAAGCATANGTNTANGGCAATTTTCTCCATACTCCTCCCATATTATTTATNTTTTGCTCATCTTTAAAAGCATGAATAACAGANCCTGATCCTAGAAATAATAATGCCTTAAAAAATGCATGAGTAAATAAATGAAACATTGCAACATTATATGCGCCTACACCAGCAGCAAAAAACATNTAACCTAATTGACTACACGTCGAATAGGCTATGATTTTTTTTATGTCTGTTTGAACTAAAGCTACACTNGCTGCAAAAAAAGCGGTACTCATACCTACTACAGTGACAATGTTTAAAGCTAACTCTGAATATTCNTATATNGGTGAACATCTTACAACTANAAAAACTCCAGCNGTAACCATAGTNGCTGCATGGATCAANGCTGAAACAGGTGTTGGACCTTCCATTGCATCNGGNAACCAGGTATGTAAAAAAATTTGAGCNGATTTACCCATAGCACCNATGAATAATAAGTATNCAAATTAAATCTANNGCATTAATNTGAATACCTAAAAAATTAAGTTTTTCATCTACAACTGTTGGGATTTGATTAAAAACTTCTGTGTAGTTAACTGTACCAAATAAATAAAAAATTAGAAATATACCAAGAGCAAAACCAAAATCTCCAACTCTATTTACAACAAACGCCTTAATAGCTGCTGCATTTGCAGTTTCTTTTTTAAACCAAAAACCAATTAAGAAATAAGAACAAAGACCTACCCCCTCCCAACCAAAAAATAATTGAATAAAATTATCAGCNGTTACCANCATTAACATNGCAAATGTAAATAANGATAAGTANGCCATAAATCTTGGTTTATGNGGATCATGGGACATGTATCCAATTGAATAGATNTGAACNAATGCAGAAACAAAAGTTACAACCACTAACATTACTGATGATAATGCATCAATTTTCATTGACCAGTTTACCTCTAGTGATCCAGAATTAATCCATGTAGCAATAATAATATTTTCCTCGTACTGATTAAAAATGACCTCATAAAATACAATTGCTGAAAGAATAGCTGAAATTGATACTAATAAACTTGTTACTATTTCGGAATTTCTATCACCAATAAATTTACCAAAAAATCCAGATATAATTGAAGCTATCAAAGGTAATGCTAAAATTGAAATTTCCATTTTATCCTTTTAATTTATCTATCTCTTCAACTCTTATAGTTCCCGCATTTCTGTAATAGACTACTATTATAGCAAGACCAATAGCTGCCTCAGCAGCTGCTACAGTTAAAATAAATAATGTAAAAACTTGACCAGTTAAATCACCAAGATAAATAGAAAATGATACTAAATTAATGTTCACAGCTAATAATATCAGCTCAATACTCATCAAAATCACGATAATATTTTTTCTATTAAGAAAGATACCAATTACACCAATACTAAAGATAACCGCTCCTAAAGTAAGATAATGTCCTAAACCTATTTCAGTCATCTATCTTTACTCCTTTATTTGATTGAACTTCTAAAACTTCGATACCTTCAGACCTTTCTCTAGAAATTTGTTTCAAATAACTTTGTGTTTTTAATCCTTCTCTTCGTCTAAAGGTAAGAACGATCGCACCAATCATTGCAATTAATAATATCATTCCACTAATTTGAAAAATATGAATGTAATCAGTATACAAAACCTGGCCTAATGAATGTGTATTACTTATTTCATTAGAANTTTNAGNAGTATTTGGATTAGACAATTCAGGTTTATATTTCCAACCACCTACAACAATAATTAATTCAAAAAAAATAATTGTGCTTATAATTAAACCGACTGGAATGTGGCTAGAAGTAGTTGACTCAGAATTAAACCATTGATTTTTTTGTTGAGCAACATTTAACATCATCACAACGAATAAGAACAAAACAGCTACTGCACCAACATATACAATNAGCATTATCATTCCTAAAAACTCCGCGCCAATCATTATAAAGAGACATGAAATACTAATAAAATCTAATATTAAAAAAAAAACTGAGTGTACGGTATTTTTCGAAACTGTAACCATGATGGCTGAAATAACTGCAATAATCGAAAAGACATAAAAAAATATTGCATGAGCTAACATAAATTTACCTATAAGGATTGTCTGATTTTATATTCGCCGCTAAAATATTTTCCCATCTATCACCATTATCTAGTAGTTTTTCTTTAGTATAATAAAGCTCTTCTCTTGTCTCTGTTGAAAATTCAAAATTTGGACCTTGAACTATTGCATCTACAGGGCATGACTCCTCACATAAACCACAATAAATACATTTCATCATATCAATATCGTAACGCGTAGTTTTTCTGCTTCCATCAGATCTTTCAGCTGACTCGATTGTAATTGCTTGCGCTGGACAGACTGCTTCACACAACTTACATGCTATACATCTCTCTTCACCATTTGGATATCTTCTAAGTGCATGCTCTCCTCTAAATCTTGGGCTAATTTTTCCTTTTTCAAAAGGATAATTTATTGTTTTTTTTGTTTTAAACATTTCTCTTAAAGCGATTAGTAAGCCAGTTGCAAAATCAACCATGAATATTGTTTTTAAAAATCTTGTAATTTTCATTTAGAGTGTAGGTAAAAGGTTAAAATAAAATAAATAACTAGCAGTCAAAACAACATAGGTAAGAGAAAATGGAAGGAATATTTTCCAACCTAATCTCATTAATTGATCATATCTATATCTTGGTACAACTGCTTTAACTAATGCAAATAAAATAAATAAAAGTAATATTTTTAAAATTAACCAAATAGCTCCTGGAATCAAATTAAATGGATATAAATCAATAGGTGATAGCCAGCCTCCCAAAAATAAAATCGATCCTAAAGCACACATTAATAAAATGTTTGCATACTCCCCTAACCAGAACATTGCATACATCATACCAGAATATTCAGTTTGATATCCAGCAACTAATTCTGCTTCAGCTTCTGGTAAATCAAAAGGTGGTCGATTTGTTTCTGCTAAAGCAGAAATAAAAAATATTACAAACATTGGAAATAAAGGAATTATAAACCAGATATTTTGTTGAGCTAAAACTATATCACTTAANTTCAATGATCCTACNCACAAAAGGACATTAATGATAATAATACCAATTGAAACTTCATAAGAAACCATTTGCGCTGCAGATCTTATTGACCCTAAAAAAGGATATTTGGAATTGGACGCCCAACCCCCCATGATAATTCCATAAACTCCAAGAGATGAGACAGCAAAAATATAAAGAATTCCAACATTTATATTAGCTAAAACCTGATCTTCTCCAAAAGGTATAACTGCCCAAGCTATTAAAGCTAAAGTCATGGTAATAATTGGAGCTAAAATAAAAATAATCTTATTAGAGCTAGCTGGTATTATGATTTCTTTAAAAATATATTTTAGTGCATCAGCTAATGACTGTAATAAACCAAAAGGACCAACAACATTAGGACCTTGTCTTTTTTGAACGAAAGCCCAAACTCTTCTATCTAACCAAACAATCATGGCAACAGAAACTAAAACTGGGACAAGAAGAAAGAGGATTTTGTAAACTTCTTCAAAAACTAAATTTATATATTCCATTATTTACCCTTCGGTACCAGTTCGTTTAACCTCTAATTTAGAATTATTACAATTCAACATTGTTTTNGATGATCGTGCAATTACATTTGAAAAATAGTAATCCTTATATGTTATTTTAAGGATTTCATCCTCAAAATTTATTAAATCTACTTTAGTGTTAGAGAGATTTTCTTGTTTTTCTTTTTTTAAATTGAGATAATTAAACATACTGCTCTCTAATTCATCTTTATCATTAAAAAGTTTTCTATTATTCATAAATTCAGCAAGATCATTTATAATTTCCCAATCTTCTTTAGCATCTCCTGGCGGATATGAAGCTTTATAAGCTTTTTGGACTCTACCTTCTAAATTAGTATAATGACCTGATTGTTCTGTATAAGCTGCTCCTGGTAAAATAATATCTGCTAGTTCTGCACCATTATCTCCATGGCTTCCTACATATATTACAAATTCATTTTTTTTATTAAATTTAAGATTATCTTGTCCTATTAAAAAAACTAAATCAAATTCATTTTCATTCAGTTTCTTTATTAATTCATTTGATGGATCAATTATATCAAGATCTAAACTCCCAACTGTAGCTGCATCAGAAGGTAAAAAATTAAAAGGGCTCCAATCATCAGTAAATTTATTATTATTCAATAAAAAGTTTTTAAATGAACTAAACAAAAATTCTGCTGACTTAGATCTTAAAAACGACTCTCCAAATATTATTAATGGTTTTTGAGCATCAATAATATCTTTTGCAAGTGCATTTTTATTCTCAAAAATATCTTTGATTGTTTGAGTTTTTCCATCAAGGCTTTGATAAGGATAAGTTAGATCACCTACATCATTTAAAGAAACAATTTTGACTTTATTTTTAAGATAAGCTTTTCGAATTCTTGCATTTAGCATTGTAGCTTCAAATCTTGGATTAGTTCCAATTAACAGAATAAAATCTGACTCCTCAATACCATTAATCGTTGAATTGAATAAATAGTTTTCTCTTTTAGAGCTATCAATAAACATATCAAATGATCTAGACTCATAATTTTTTGTGTCTATAGTTCTCTCTAAAAATTCCTTAAATATGTAGCTAGCCTCCATATTTGTAAGATCACCCACAAATCCAGCTATTTTATCTTTGTTGGTATTTTGTATTTTTGATTTTATAATTTTAAAAACTTCATCCCATGAAGCTTTTTCAAACTTATTATTATATTTGATATATGGTGTATCTAGTCTTTGATTTAAAAGACCGTCACAAGCATATCTTGTTTTGTCTGATATCCATTCCTCATTTATATCCTCATTGATTACTGGTAGTACTCTTTTTACCTCCCAGTCATATGTGTCTACTCTTATATTTGATCCAACAGCATCCATTACATCAATAGTCTCAGTTTTTTTTAACTCCCAGGGTCTTGCTTCAAACACATAAGGTTTAGACGTAAGGGCTCCTACAGGGCAAAGATCTATTACATTACCTGATAATTCTGATTGTATTGATTTTTCTAAGTATGTTGTGATTTGCATATCTTCACCTCTACCTATTGCACCTAATTCAGGCACACCAGCAATTTCTGTTGCAAATCTAATGCATCTAGTGCAATGAATACATCTGGTCATTTGGGTCTTAATAAGTGGACCCATGTTTTTATCAGGAACTGCTCTTTTATTCTCTTTAAATCTAGATTTATCAATTCCATAAAACATTGACTGATCTTGAAGATCACATTCACCACCCTGGTCACAAACAGGACAGTCCAAAGGATGATTTGCTAATAAAAATTCCATTACACCCTTTCTAGATTTTTCTATTTTGGGAGTATTTGTTTTTATAACCATACCCTCAGCAGCAGGCATTGCACAAGAAGCTATAGGTTTTGGAGATTTTTCCATCTCAACAAGACACATTCTGCAATTTCCAGCAATTGATAATTTTTCATGATAGCAAAATCTTGGAATTTCGACTCCAGCTTTTTCACAAGCTTGTAGAACAGTCAAACCTTCTTCGACTTCAACTTCTATATCGTTTACTTTTAATTTAAGCATTCTTATCTAACAAGTGCTGATCCACCAAATAAGGAATATTCTGAGTTTCTTTTACAATTGGATCAAAATTATTTCTTTTTTTAATTTCATCTTTAAAATGTCTTAACAAACCTTGAACAGGCCAAGATGATCCCTCACCAAATGCACATATTGTATGGCCTTCAATTTGTTTAGTTACATCACCTAGCATTTCAATTTCATCTTTTGAAGCCTCTCCTTTAGCCATTCTCTCAAGCATTCTCCACATCCACCCTGAACCCTCTCTACAAGGTGTACATTGACCACAGCTTTCATGCTTATAGAATCTAGCTATTCTTGCCATACATTTAATTATGTCTTGATCTTTATTTATNACGACTACTCCTGCTGTACCTAGCCCGCTTTTTTCGGCAACTAAAGAGTCAAAATCCATTGTTAGTGTTTCACACTTTTCTTTGGGAATAAGTGGCATTGAAGATCCTCCAGGTATCACAGCTTGTAGATTGTCCCAACCACCTATTACACCTCCTGCATGAACTTCTATTAACTCTTTCAAAGGTATGTTCATTTCCTCCTCAACATTACATGGATTATTTACATTTCCAGAAATACAAAATATTTTAGTACCAGTATTTTTTTCTCTACCCAAGGAAGCAAACCATTTACCACCTCTTCTTAGAATTGTTGGAACTACAGCTATGGTCTCAACATTGTTAATTATTGTTGGACATCCATATAAACCAATTAATGCTGGGAAAGGTGGTTTTAATCTTGGCTGACCTTTGTTACCTTCAATGCTCTCGAGTAATGCTGTCTCTTCTCCACAGATATAAGCTCCTGCACCATAATGTATATAAATATCTAAATCCCATCCAGTTCCAGCCGCATTTTTTCCAATTAATTTTTTTTCATAAGCTTCATCAATTGCGGCTTGAAGTTTTTGTCCATCTACAAAATACTCGCCTCTTATATAAATATAACAAACATGTGCTTGAATTGCATATGAAGCTATTAAACAACCCTCAATGAGTTTATGTGGTTCAAACCTTAGGATATCTCTATCTTTACAGGTACCTGGCTCTGACTCATCACCATTAATAACAAGGTAGTGAGGTCTAGATCCAACTTCTTTTGGTGCAAATGACCACTTAAGACCTGTAGGAAAACCTGCTCCCCCTCTTCCTCTTAATTGNGAGTCTTTCATTTCATTTATNATCCAGTCTCTACCTTTTTCAGTAATTTCTTTTGTATTNACCCAATCACCTCTTTTTTGAGCTGAAGTTAAATCTGAACCNAAATCGTTATATAAATTTTGAAAAATTCTATCTTGATCCTTAAGCATTTTTTAATTCCATTAATGTTTTTCTACCATTTTCTGGTTCATTATTTATGCGTCCTCTGTAAGAACCTGGTTTTGGTATTTCATCATTTAAAATTTTATCTAAAATTTCTAAAGTTTTTTCTTTGTCTAAATCTTCATAATAATCATCATTAATTTGCATCATTGGAGCAGTGACGCAAGCACCTAAGCACTCTACTTCCATCCATGAACAATTTTTATCTGGTAATAATTCAGATTCATTTTCGGAAATTTTTTCTTTGCAGGCCTCAACTAATTTACCAGCTCCCCTTATCATACAAGGTGTTGTAGTACAAACTTGAATGAAATATTTTCCAACTGGTGATAAATTGAACATACTATAAAAAGTCGCTACTTCATAAACTTTTATGTAAGGCATATCTAGAAGTTTCGCTATATATTTCATTGCAACTAAAGGTATCCAATTATCATTTTGTTTTTGAGCTATATATAACAACGCCATGACGGCACTCTGTTGTTTTCCTTTAGGATATTTTGAAATAATTTTATTTGCTGCCTCTAAAGAAGATGAATTAAATTCAAAACTCTCTGGTTGATCTTTGGCTGGTCTCTTTAAACTCATCTATCAACCTCACCAAAAACTATATCTAGAGAACCGAGCACTGCAGGAACATCGGCCAACATATGTCCTTTAATTAAATAATCCATTGATTGTAAATGTGAAAATCCAGGTGCTCGAATTTTACACTTATAAGGTTTGCTTGATCCATCTGAAATTAAATAAACTCCAAATTCTCCTTTAGGTGCTTCAACCGCTGTATAAATTTCATCTTCAGGTACACGATATCCTTCAGTAAATAATTTAAAGTGATGTATCAAAGCTTCCATCGATTGTTTGATATCTTTTTTTGATGGAGGTGTTATTTTTCCATCAAAAGTTTTGATTGGACCTTTTTCCATTTTTGATAAACATTGTTTAATTATTTTGACACTTTCTTTCATTTCTTCAATCCTGCACAAATATCTATCGTAACAATCTCCATTTTTTCCTACAGGAATTTTAAATTCTAGTTGGTTATAACAATCGTATGGTTGTGATTTCCTTAAATCCCATGGAACACCAGATCCTCTAATCATAACACCACTAAAAGAGTAATCTAGGGCGTCTTCTTTTGTAACAACACCAATATCAACATTTCTTTGCTTGAATATTCTATTGTCAGTCAATAAGTTTTCTAAATCATTAATTATTTTTGGAAAAGTTTCGCAGAATTTTGCAATATCTGTCTCTAAACCTGCTGGTAAATCTTGATGCACACCACCTGCTCTAAAATAATTTGCATGTAATCTTGATCCAGATGCTCTTTCATAAAAAGTCATTAAAGTCTCTCTTTCTTCAAAACCCCATAAAGATGGTGTCAAAGCTCCAACATCTAATGCTTGTGTTGTAACATTTAAAATATGACTTAAAATTCTTCCAATTTCACAAAACATCACTCTTATAAATTGGGCTCTAATTGGAACATCAATATCTAAAATTTTTTCAACAGCCAAAGCAAAAGCATGTTCCTGGTTCATCGGAGCTACATAATCTAATCGATCAAAATATGGAACTGCTTGCATATAAGTTTTATTTTCTATTAATTTTTCAGTGCCACGATGTAGTAAGCCAATATGTGGATCTGCTTTTTCAACAACTTCACCATCTAATTCTAATATAAGTCTAAGAACTCCATGAGCTGCTGGATGTTGAGGTCCAAAATTTAAGTTTAGGTTTTTAATTTTTTTTGTCATTACTATCAGTTAATTCTTTTATATATTTTGTGCCTTCCCACGGACTTTCATAATCAAAGTTTCTATAATTTTGTTCTAGTTTTACAGGTTCAATGACTACTTTTTTTTGATCCTCGCTGTATCTAACTTCGGTATGACCAGTTAAAGGAAAATCTTTTCTTAATGGATGACCCTCAAAACCATAATCTGTTAAAATTCTTCTTAAGTCAGGATGATCTTTGAAACTCACTCCATACATGTCAAAAACTTCTCTTTCCATCCAGTTAGCAGATGGAAAAATTGGTGTTAATGATGCAATAACTTCATTTTCACTTATATCGTAACTTAAGATCATTCTCTGATTAAACTCATGACTTAAAAATAAATATACAATTTTAAATCTTTTGGACCTTTCAGGATAATCAACAACTGTAATGTCTATAAGTTGTCTAAATTTTGTATCTTTATTAGTTTTAACAAATAAAACTACATCAATTAAATCTTCACTATCTATCTCAAGATAAATTTGATTATGTTTGATTTCAGAAGTATTTATTTTNGTGCCGAGTTCTGAATTAATCTTTTTTTCTAAATCAATTAAGTTATTCATATTATCTACTNATAGATCCTTTGTTTCTTATTTTTTTTTGTAATTGCATAATTCCATATAATAAAGCCTCTGCAGAAGGAGGACATCCAGGAACATAAATGTCAACTGGAACAATACGATCACAACCTCTCACAACAGAATAAGAGTAGTGATAATATCCACCGCCATTAGCACAACTTCCCATTGATATAACNTATCTTGGTTCAGGCATTTGATCGTAGACTTTTCTAAGAGCTGGTGCCATTTTGTTAGTTAAAGTGCCAGCAACAATCATTACATCAGATTGTCTTGGTGACCCACGAGGTGCAGCACCAAATCTTTCTAAATCATATCTGGGCATTGCAGTTTGCATCATTTCAACTGCACAACAAGCAAGGCCAAAAGTCATCCAGTGTAATGATCCCGACCTTGACCAGTTTATTAAATTGTCTAATGATGTAGTAATAAAACCATTCTTACTAAAATCTTCAGCAAGTTGTTTAAACTCTTCCGGAACTTGATCTATCTTATTATTCATTTAAAAAAAATTTTATTCCCAGTCTAAAGCGCCTTTTTTCCATTCATATATAAATCCAATAGTAAGTATGAATAAAAAAATCATCATTGAGGTAAAACCTAAAATTCCAATATTTCCTAAAGAAATTGCCCACGGAAATAAAAATGCTATTTCAAGGTCAAAAATTATAAAAAGTATAGCAACCAAATAAAAACGAACATCAAATTCCATTCTAGAGTCCTGAAATGGTTCAAATCCACATTCATAAGCTGATAACTTTTCTGGATCTGGATTTTTTGGAGATAGAATAAAATTAATTACTATAAATGCACAGCTCAATCCTAATGCAATAATTAGGAACAATATTATAGGTAAATAATCCTTTAAAAATTCCGCAGTCATGTGGAATATATATCATTTTTTATAGCTAGATGAAGTGGTGTTAGGTCACATTATTCAAAATATACAGCGTATTTGATAGTGATTATCAGTAGTAAACTTGCAAAGTGGCGGGAGTGAAGGGACTCGAACCCTCGACCTATCGCGTGACAGGCGATCGCTCTAACCAACTGAGCTACACCCCCACTTTTGA
>FUFK010039415.1_pt1 | contig 22149 bp, 25 predicted proteins | sample 1021851 | NCBI WGS metagenome assembly FUFK01 (sample SAMEA51879418, study PRJEB19060) | metagenome
CCACTGTGGTGCACGGACGTGGAGCCGTCGGCCCACTCAGCGATGACATCACCGTCGGGCGAGACGGCCACGTCTCGCAACACATCGTCGGCGGGAAAATCAGCGGGATCGAACTTCGACTCGCGACTGCGTTCCTCGATGGTGATATCGCCCATCTGGTTTTCGAAGAGCCAGAGCGCGTAGGCGTCGAGTTCGAGACCATCGGCCCAGCGGATACGGGCGACGGCCCCCGCCAGCTCAGCGGATGCCGGCGGCTGATCGGGATAGACGTAGAAGTCGGGGGTCCGGCCCCCGGATGTCCTACTGAGCGGGACGTCCTGCTGCATGGTAGGGTCAGCGTATGGNGACCANCCCGGCCGAGTCAACGACGTCCGCCATCGAGCGATCATTCCTCCTCCTTCAGCTCGTCGCCGCCGCCGACGAACCGCTCGGCGTGCGCGAACTCGGACGTCGCAGCGGGCTCCCTCGCTCCACCGTCTCGCGGCTTGCCGCCCAGCTCGTCGAGCTTGGCATGCTCACCCGCAGTGGGGTCGGTGGCCTGGTGAGCGGGCCAGCGCTGGGTACCCTGATCCCCGGCGACGAAGCACCACCGGCTGCCCTCGAGGACCGCCTGCGCCCGTTGCTGGTCGAGTGCGTTCAGCGTTTCGGCGAGAGCGCCGCACTCACGGTCGACACCCCCACCGGCGCGCTGTATCTCACCAACGTGCTCGGGCCATCGGCGATCCAGGCGCCCGACCCGACCGGCGAACGCCTCGACTTCCATCTGGTTGCGCCGGGCCTGGCGTTGATGACCTCCTGGGACGACGAACGCCTCGACACCTACNCCGCCGCTCCCCTGCCGGCCGCCACACCACTCACCATCACAGCCACCGGGCCCCTCCGAGACGCCATCCGCATGAGCGCCGACGCGCGGCTACGCCTGGGCCGANCANGCGCTCGACCTCGAGGTCAACGGCGTTGCGGTGCTGGTACCCGGAGCCGATCCCGTGGCATCGATCAGCCTCTACGGCCCGGCCTACCGACTGAATCCGAGCGACCGGCCCGGCTTGGGTGATGCCTTGCGCGATCTCGTACGCGAGCAGGCTCCCGGCCTGCTCGGTGTCTGAGCGGCTCGACCGATCAGGTCGTGCGGGTGCCGGTGTACTCGCCGATCTCGGCAGCGTCGGCTCGCCAGCGCTGCAGGAAGCCGTCGTAATCGAGCAGGCTGCCGATGTAGGTGAGGTTGCGGGCAGCCTTCGGCCCCCGGTTGCCTTCAGAGTTGTAGTAGCTGGGGGTGCAGTTGCCCGAGTAGTCGGGCATGCCGCCAACCGCCATGTAGAGCTCCATCAACCAGCCCTCTTCGGCTTCCGGCGTGGCCTCGATCGTGTTGATGCCTGCACCCTCGCAGTGCTCGATGACCCAGGCGACGTGACGGGCGGAGTTCTGCAGGAAGTGCACGAAATTGGTGCCGAAACCGGCCTGCACGATGCCGAGCATCAGCAGGTTCGGGAACTCCGCCGAGAGGATGCCGTGCAGCGAGTGCGCACCGTCGTGCCAGCGCTCGCTGAGCCGCACACCGTCGCGGCCCGCCGGGTCGAAGCCGAGTCGGCGGTGCTGATCGGTGGTGACCTCGAAGCCGGAGGCGAAAACGATGAGATCGAGTTCATATTCCTCGCCGTCGACGACCGCGCCTGTCGGCGTGATCCGCTCGATGCCCTGACCGTCGGTGTCGACCAGGTGCACATGCGGAAGGTTGAAGGTCGGCAGGTACTCGTCGTGGAAGGTGATGCGTTTGCAGTGCTTGCCGTACCACGGCTTGAGCTTCTCGGCGGTCGCCGGGTCGTCGATGATCTCGTCGACCCGCGCCCGGATCTCCTCCATGATCTCGAAGTCGATGATGTCGAGTTCCTCTCGGTGCTCGGGCGATGAGGCGTCCTGGGTGTTGACCCAGTTGACCTTGGTCCAGCCGTCCTTCACGAGATCGACATCGGGCTGCTCGCCGGTGACACAACGGGTGAAGTTCTCGACCCGTTCGGCGTGCCACCCCGGCTGGAGACTCTGGAACCATTCGACGTCGGTTGGACCGTTGTCGCGCACACCGATCGCCGCTGGCGTGCGCTGGAAGACATAGAGCTCTTCGGCGTACTTGGCCAGCTGGGGCACGGCTTGCACGGCGGTGGCCCCGGTACCGACAATGCCGACCTTCTTGCCGCGTAGGTTGTCCATTGGTTCGGTGGCGGAGCCGCCGGTGTAGCGGTAATCCCATCGGCTCGTGTGAAAGGCGTGGCCTTCGAAGGTGTCGATACCCGGGATGCCGGGAAGCTTGGCCTTGTGGAGGATGCCGCCCGCCGTGACGAAGTACTTGCAGCGGATCTCGTCGCCGCGGCTGGTGGTGACGAGCCAGCGGCTCTCGTCGTCGTGCCAGACCGCGTCGGCGATCTCGGTCTGGAAGAGGGCGTGGGGGTACAGCTCGAACCGTCGCCCGATCAGCTGGCAGTACTCGAAGATCTCGGTGGCACTCGAGTACCGCCTGGTCGGCATGAAGCCGGTCTCTTCGAGAAGCGGCAGGTACGTGTAGGACTCGACGTCGCACTGGCAACCCGGGTAGCGGTTCCAGTACCAGGTGCCACCGAAGTCGCCGCCCTTCTCGATCATGCGGAAGTCATGCATGCCGAGTCGCTTCAGCTCGACAGCACTCAGCATCCCGGCGAAGCCACCACCGACAATCACCGCCGTGGTCTCCTCGACGATCGGGTCTCGGGTAAAACCCGGCTCGACGTAGGGGTCGGTGTCGAAGTCAGCGAACGTGCCGGCGAGCTCGCTGTACTGCTCGTTGCCGTCGACTCGGAGGCGCTTGGTCCGCTCTGCGGCGTAGCGGGCCTGGGCGGCGTCGAGGGCGGTCTTGTCAGCGTCGGCCATGACCTGATGATCCGTCAGATTNCGGCCGACCGCCAATCCCTACAGCAGGTCGGCGAGGTGGAGCTGGTCGACGGCNCGGACAAACCGGGTGTTCATGTTGTCGACGAGTGCGTACTGGCGCTCGTCGGANAAGTCCATGCCTCGGCTGGCCACGATCGGATAGACGAGGCAGAACAGCGCAGCGTCGCGATAGCGATCCCACAGGTTGGTGGTGTCGGCCTCGGGAACACCCGCCGCGATAAGGCCGTCGAGCCAGCGGTTGAACAGCGCCGTTTCGTGCGTGGCGGCCAGATCGGGCGCGAGCGATTGGGTCACGAAGTAGGCGAGGTCGTAGCTCGCCGATCCCCGTCCGGTGAGCTGGAAGTCGAGCAGGACGACGTTGCCCTCATCGTCGAAGAGGATGTTGTCGGCGCGATAGTCGCCGTGGGTGATCGTGTTTGGAGCGCCGGAGAGGCGCTCGAGGGCCGACGGCATCCAGTCGACCCACCCCGGCCCGACCGAGGCGATCACGGGATCGACGTCCATGGCGTTGTTGACCTTCTCCCAGCCCTCGGCGAAGACCATCGGCAGGACGGCCGGGTAGACGGGGTCACTGAGACACACGACGTCGCCCCGGTCGACCGGAGCGTCGGCCTTGCGCCAGAACGTCGCATGCCAGGCGGCGAGTTCGTCGACGGCGCGTTGNGCGTCGTCGANGTTCATGCCCTCGTTCTGGTCGACCATGCGCATCGAGCCCATGTCCTCCATGACCTGCACGAACTGGCTGGTTTCGAGGTCGACCGCCCCGTGGTAGCCGGCCGGCACGCGGATCGGGCTCTGGCCGGCGAGGTTCTCGAAGAACCGGACCTCGCGGATGTACATGCGCAACACGGTGGAGGTGAACACCGCCTCCTCGGCGAGCGCTGGCAGTTTCACGACGACAGAATCGAGATCGCCACCCTCGAGGGTCGACCGGTAGACAGCTGACGAGACGCCGACGCCCTCGCCGATCTGCTCATGGTTCACACCGGTGATCGGCTGCCCCAGCGCGGCAGCCATCCAGCTCGCATCGATGTCGGCGATCGACGACGGAATCGTCGTTTCATCCATGATTGGCCCCTCTCACGGTTGCGCTCACAACCGGCGGGAAGTGTGACACACGACACAGGCCTACCGGTAAATCGCCAAACGGCGGCCCGCCCCCGGACGGCTCACCCCTGACGAAGCAGGTGGATCAACGTGCTGGTGTCCCAGCGGCCGAGCCCGAGTTCCTGGAGCTGCTCGTAATAGCCGTCGACGATCTCGGTCACCGGCAGGGCCGACCCGTTCGACGCGGCTTCCTCGAAACAGATCCGCAGGTCCTTGCGCATCCAATCGAGCGCAAAGCCGTAGTCGAAAACACCGTCAGCCATCGTCTGGGCCCGATTTTCCATTTGCCATGAACCGGCCGCGCCCTTCGAGATCGTGTCGACGACACTGCCAACATCGAGTCCCGCCCGCTGGGCGAAGTTGATGCCCTCGGAGAGGCCCTGCACGAGACCGGCAATGCAGATCTGATTGACCATCTTCGTGAGCTGACCGGAACCAGGGCCGCCGAGGAGGTTGCAGGCACGGCTGTAGGCGTCGATCACCGGGGCGACCCGATCGAAATCAGCCTGGTCGCCGCCACACATCACCGTGAGCACTCCGTTCTCGGCGCCGGCTTGTCCGCCCGAGATCGGGGCATCGACGAAACCGACACCCTGCGCGGCGGCCGCTGCGTGGACATTACGGGCGATGACCGCCGACGCGGTCGTGTGGTCGACAAGCACGGCGCCCTCCCCCATGGTCTCGAGGACGCCGTCGGCGCCTGAGGTCATGGCGAGCACGTCGGGGTCATCACCGACGCACAGGAACACGTACTCGGCTCCCTCGGCCGCAGCAGCTGGAGTCGCCGCCATCGCCCCACCGTGCTCCGCAACCCATCGCTCGGCTTTCGCCGTCGTTCGGTTGTACACGGTGACGCGGTGGCCCGCAGCCACGAGATGTCCGGCCATGGGGTACCCCATGACACCGAGTCCGAGAAATGCGCAGATGGCCATGCCATGACTCTGTCACGCGATGGGAGGAACCACCGTGTCCTCCNGTCNGCATCGGATGGGGATGATCTCCCTCCGGCGCCGGGCTACCGTGCCCGCTGTGGGAGAGCCCGTTCGATTGACCGTCTGGTCTGACTTTCTCTGACCCTGGTGCTACGTCGGCGCAGTTCGCGTCGAACANCTCCGCNAGCGATTCGGCGACCGCATCGATGTCGAGTGGAAGTCATTTCTGCTGCGCCCCGACAACGACGGCGGCGACCCGGCGAAACACGAAAAATTCATCGAGTACACGAAGAGCTGGCTGCGACCGGCATCAGCCGAGCCCAGCCTGACCTTTTCCGTGTGGGCCACCGACCACGCCCAGCCATCGGGCTCGATGCCAGCCCAGATCGCCCAGAAGGCGATGGAGGCCTTTGCTCCTTCGGCGGCCGCTGCGTACCACCGCCGGCTGATGGACGCGTACTTCGCAGAAAACCGCACGATCTCCGACGCCGAGGTACTCGCCGACCTGGCCACCAACGTCGGGGTCGATGCGGGCGGCTTTCTCCGCCACCTCGTCGAGAACGAGCGGGTCTACGCCGCGGCGGTGATCGACGAACACAATGCGGCGATTGAGCAGGGTGTCACCGCCGTGCCGACGATCGTGCTCGACGATGTCCTGCCGGTGCAGGGCGCGCAAGATCTCGAGAGTTATGAGCGTTGGATCGAACGGCTGTTGGATCGACGCGGCGGATGAGACGCCGCAGCCTGGGTTCACACGGTTCGTGACCGCAGGCGCTCAGCCACGACGGGATCGGGCGATGGCGACCGATCGCACCGAGGCGGCGCCAGCGGCGAGCAGGAGGTCNGCGACGTGGCTCGAGGGTNGTGCCGCTCAGNACGACATCNTCGACGAGNACGACGTGGCGACCTNCGANNTCTTCGACNACCTCGTAGTNCGCANCGAGAACCNNCGCTGGGCGTTCCGTCGGATCGAGGTCTCGAAGCCGCTCCGTCACTCGATGCCGAACGACCGCGTCGACCGAGACGGATCCCGTCGCTGTCGCGACCGCTCGGGCAACCGCCGACACGAGCAGATTGGGTCGATCGGGACTGGAGGGGATGCCGATAACGATCGCATCGGGGTCGACCTTGAGTCTGCCGTCCGCCACCCAGGCGTGAACCTCGTCGACGATGCGGGCACGTGCCGTGCTGTCGTCGCGGTCCTTCGCCGCCTCGACGAGGCAGCCGAGCGATGTCCGCTCGTGGCGATCGGTATGCCAGATCGTGCCGAGCACGTCGATGGGTCGCGACTCGGTCATCAGGCACTGCAAACTTTAGATAGCAAAAATGCGCTACCGAGGTTGCATTCCCCTTCGGTGCTAACTATTGTACGCATATCGGCACGCAAGAGCGTGCACCAACCTTTCACAGGAGATCCCCCATGACTGCTGTCCTCGATCAGGTCAAGAACGTCGCCTACACCGGCGTCGGCGTCAACCTTGTCGTCACCGACGCCATCATCGGCCGTGAGGTTCCGGCTCCCAAGGCCGTCACCGAGCATGCTGCCACCGCCCGCGCCAAGGGCACTGAGGCGCTCACCGATCTTCGTGGTCGCACCGAACCTCTGGCCGCCAAGGTCGTCGAGCGCCTTCCGGAGCAGGTCGCCGATGCCGTCGAGACCGGCCGCAAGGCCGCCTGGGGCTTCCTCGGCATCGATGCACCGGAGGCCGCCGCCCCGAAGGCCACCAAGAAGGCAGCGAAGAAGGCCTGACATCTCGCAACGGCCACTCCGCCGTTCCCTGGATCCCCCTCGTCGTAGCCGGGCTGCCATCATGGTGGTCCGGCTGCGATGCTTTTCGTCCGCCATCCCTCCCCTACTGTTGGAGTCCTCGTGCCACCCGATCCTCGACACGCCGTCGCCGACCTCGGTGAGTACATCCGTGAACAGCGCCGCCAGGCCGAACTCTCCGTTCGGAGACTCGCCGACCTCGCCGGCGTCTCGAATCCGTACCTCAGCCAGATCGAACGAGGCCTGAAGCGGCCGAGTGCAGAGATCCTGCAGCAGATCGCGCGAGCGCTTGAAGTCTCGGCGGAATCCCTCTACGTCCGCGCCGGCATCCTCGACGAGGAACCTGAGGCCGATCTTATCGCCGCCATCCGAGCCCAAGACGACCTGACCCACGACCAAAAGCAGGTTCTGATCCAGGTCTACGAGAGCTTCCTCGCCCAGAACGAGATATAGCAACGGGTGGCGCCGGAAACGTGCCGCGATGCCCGGGACTGACGTCAACACCGAGGACGCCATCAACGGTCGTGGNCTNATCGGNGCNNCNGTCGCCGTCTCGGCGTGGGGCGTNTCGAGCGTCATCGCAAAAGAGGTCGACATGGAGGGCCTCGCCNTGGCGGCCTACCGCTTCGGCACGTNCGGACTCGTCGTCGCCGCCCTCATGGCCGCTCNTCGCCATCGCATTGGCTGGAACGTGATGCGGGCCTCGATGGCCGGAGGCATCGCCCTCGGCTTCGACGTCGCACTGTTCTTCTCGGCGGTGAAGCTGACCACCATCGCCAACGCAACCGTGATCGGCGCCCTGCAACCGATCGTNGTCGCCATCGCGGCGAACCGGGTTTTCGGCGAGATCATCCGGCCACGCGATATGGCCCTCGGACTGGTCGCCATCGCCGGCGTCGTGATCGTCGTGCTCAGCGCCGCCTCCGACGCACCGACCGACTGGCGCGGCGACCTCCTCGCCGTCGGGGCGCTGTTCGCCTGGTCGGCCTACTTCGTCTTCGCCAAGCGGGCGAAAGATGTCATCAGCACCAACGACTACACCGTCGGTGCCGCGCTCTGGGTGGCGATCATCAACGCCCCGCTCGCCGTGCTCTTCGGGCAGAGCCTCGCCTGGCCCACACTCGAAAGCTGGGGTTGGCTGCTACTGATGGCGTTCGGTGCCGGCGTGCTGGGCCATGCGGTCATGAACTGGTCGCTCCAACAGATCCCGCTGTGGCTCGGGAGCACCTTCACCCTGCTCGTGCCGGTCGTGTCGACCGCCGTGGCGTGGGCGTTCCTCGACGAGCCGGTCACCGGCGTGCAGGTCGGCGCAATCGTCCTCGTGCTCGTCGCCCTCACCGGCGTGATCACCGGTCAGGCGGGCATCGGCTCGCGGCCCCGTCCGCTACGACGCTGAGTTTTCGAGCACGCCGAGGTCCTCGGTGACGAGCTCGTTGAGTTCGTCCGCATCGAGACCGCCGAAGACGGCTGCCAGGGGAACCGCCTCGCTCACCAGTTCNGCCACGACCACAATCCGCTTTCNNGACGTGAACTCGGGGTGGCAGGCCGTGAGCGTGAGCCGAGCGTCGCCGAAATCCNAGACAACCCAGGTNTCGCNCGGATCGACGATGACGGACCCGGCGGNGACCTTGTCGGGATCGATGGNGTCGAGCCGGTCGCCGAACGCCGCGGCAGGNCTCACGACCTCGATGGTGCCCGGGGTGGGACTCGAACCCACACACCCCCGAAGGGATCGGGGGGTTTAAGCCCCCTGCGTCTACCGATTCCGCCACCCGGGCCCGCCGGAACGATAGCCCCGGCAACGANNTCCTGACCGGCCNGAAGNCGATCGGGTTGTGCCTCACCCGNGGAGCCNNNCGGNATCTCNNGGCCCGAAGGTGGCGGGNTGCNGGNGTCGNGCGACCTCAGGCACTTCGNCGTGTCTCNACCACGCCGTCGTCGACGGGCGANAGTTCGCCCGAATCATCGACCGCAAGCCACAACGCCGCCCGGGCCCGATCGGCCTTCGCCCCCGCCAGCCCATTGGCGGCAACCACACCTTCGATCATGTCGGCGACGACCGCCGACCATGGGCGTCCTTTCAGCTGGACGGCGACCGTGGGCACACCCCCACGGAACCGGAGCGTGCGGTGCACATCCGCCAACCCCGGCGGCGACCGGAACCCGGGCACCACGAGGGAGCGCAGACGAGCCGCTTGCCCGAGAGAACGGGCCGCGGCAGCAAATCGAAGACTCGTCGCTTCCACCGATCCTCACTCTGCCAGTGGGGTGTGACAGTCCACTGGCTGTGGGCGACATCCCAGCCTCCTCACGGCTGTCACGGCGGTGTGCGACGCTCTGGGGGTGGAAGCAAAGCAGGAGCTCAACCCGGCACAGCAGGAGGTGTTGGCCGAGCTCGGCGCGCCCAAGGAGCAGCGGCCCCGTTTCGACGCCGTGCTGCGACACGAGCTTCAACGGGCCTTGGAGGACGGCCTCGAGCCGATGCTGCCGATGCTCGACCTTCGCGAGGGCGAGAAGCCGGGCGACTCNATGTNNGTCTCCAAGTACGCCCTCGGNCAGGTGCTGGGGTGTGANCGCAAGTTCGTCNTCGAGCAGGCCGAACCCTTCGAGTGGAAAGTCCCGATCGCGCGCGGCACGATCGCCCACAAGGCGATCGAACTGTCGGTGCACTGGCGTCGAGAACTCGACCCGATGACCCTTGTCGACGAGGCGATGGCCCGCCGCGGCGAGGGCATCGATCCGCTGGCCGACTGGCTTCAGACCATCTCCGAGACCGAACGAGCCGAACTTCGGGGAACGACCAATGATCTGGTCCTGAAGTTCCTCGAGTGCTTTCCCCCGCTCAAGCCCGCCTGGTACCCGAGCACCGAGACCTCGCTGCGCGTCGAGATCCACGACCGGTTCGTGCTGAGCGGACGCTGCGACCTGTCGATCGGCGTGGCCGACGGCGATCGGGCCGGCAAGGTGCTCGTCGATCTCAAGACCGGCAACACCTCCCTGCATCATCGCGACGACCTGCGTTTCTATGCGCTGCTCGATGCGATCCGCATCGGCACGCCGCCACGGCGACTGGCCACGTACTACCTCGACCAGGGCCGCTTNCAGGTCGAGGACGTCACCGAAGACCTCCTCTTCTCGACCGTCGCTCGGGTTGTCGACGGTGTCGAACGGATGCTGATGCTCTCGTCTGGACAGCGCGACGCCACCACCGCCACCGGACCGGCCTGCCGCTGGTGTCCCGTCCGTCACGACTGTGACGACGGCAAGCGTCATCTCGCCGACGACGAGGACACCACGCTCGGCGCCGGCTGGTGATCAACCCCGACGGGGTGGGGCGGGCATGGTCGGCTGGACCTCTCCCCCATAGGCCTCGGTGATCTCGCCGGCGTCGGCGTCGAGCCCTTCGAGCCGACCACCGACCGCAAGGAAGCCGGCGATCATGAGGAACGCTCCCCCGGCCACCCCGTACGCGAAGCGCGGATCGGTGCGATCGATCAGTTGGCCGAGGAGCAACTGGCCGATCGGGTTCGAGGCCGTCAGCATCGACAGGTAGACCGCCAGGACCTTGGCTCGGGCCGACTCATCGACCTGGAGTTGAATCGCGGTATTGAGCGTGCTCGCCGANGTGAGGTGGGCGGCCCCCATCATGAAGCCACCGGCGAGCGCAACGGCGAAGACCGGTGCCACCGCGATCACGAGCGCCCCCATGGCGTAGAGCATCAGTGCTGTCTGTTGAAGCTGCGATCGGCGAAACCGCTGGGCGGCGCCGGCGATGATCGGCGACATCGACACGGCACCGAGTCCGACGAACGACAGGAGCAAGCCGAACCCTCGCTCGCCCTGGCCGAAGACATCCTCGGCGACGGTGACCGAGAGCGTCTGGAGCGACAGCCCGAAGAACCCGATCATCGAGACAGTGAGGATGGCGGTGCGGATGCCCTCGCTGCGAAACGCATAGCGGGCTGCACCCGCGAACTCGTGAAGCGGCCGCATCCGACCTTCAGGTCGCCGGTGCANGATGTCGAGGCGCATGAGCGCAAGCCCGGTGAGCACGGCGCTGTAGCTGATCGCATTGACGAAGAACGCCCAGCCGGGACCAAACCACGCGATCGCGGCACCGCCCAACGCCGGGCCGATCATGCGGGACGCATTGAACTGTGCCGAGTTGAGGGTGATCCCAGCGAGCAACTGTTCACGAGGGACGATCTCACTGACGATCGCCTGCCAGGCGGGAAGGTTAAGGCCGGCGGTCATGCCAACCAGCACCGAGACGGCCACGTAGGCCCCAGGCGAGCGCACACCGCTGAACCACAGTGTCATCAAGCCGAGTGCGACGAAGGCCTGGAGCGTCTGCGTAACGAGGAGCACCTTGCGGCGNGGGNACCGGTCGGCGATCGCCCCGCCGTAGGGCCCCATCAAGGCCATGGGAAGAATCTGGGCGAAACCGGCGAAACCGACCCAGCCGGCACTGTCGGTGAGGTCGAAGACGACAAGCGGGATGGCGAGCGTCTGGAACCACCGACCGATGTTCGACGTCAAGCCGCCGAACCAGAACAGCCGGTAGTTCCGAAGCCTGAAGACCGAGAAGCTCTCGCGAAGCCCTTCCGTGGCGGTCACGAGGTCGAGCCGATCAACTCCGGGAACCAGTCGAAACGCAGCCGGTCGCCGTCGACCATCCCGTGATCGGGGAACGGCGGAGAGGTGCGACCGGGACGCGAGGCATAGCGGGCATCATCGCCGACAAGCCGCAGTGAGAATGCCCGCCGACGTCCGGCGCCGGGATTCCCGCGGGCGCCGTGCACGACGCCGAAGTGGAACGCGATGGCGTCGCCTGGTTCGAGTGCCCACTCGAGCACGTCGTACCGATCGGGATCGCGGTCGGGGTCGGGCACCGGTAGGTAGTCAGCGGCATCCGGGTAGAAGTCATCTCCCTTGAGCCAGCGCACCGGGAGCACGTCCTTCTCCCACCGGTGGGAGCCGGCGACCAGACGGAGGGTCGTCTCGGTCGTAACCGGATCGAGGGGGATCCAGAAGCTGACCGTCTGTGTGCCGTCGACGAAGTAGTACGGGCGGTCGCTGTGCCACGGCGTGACGGTCGGAGTGCCGGGTTCTTTCACGAGGACGTGATCGTGGAACAACTGCACGGTGTCGGACGCCATCAGCTCGGCGGCGAGGGGAGCAACATCGGACTCGCGAGCGAAGCGTTCGAACTCGGGGATGCGCTCCCAATTGACATAGTCGTCCCAGAAACGGCCCGGCGCTCCGGCGGGCACGTTCTCGGCGAAGTACTCCCCCGGGTCGGCTTCGTTCGTCGCCACCCCGGCAGCGAGGGTCGCGATCCAGTCGGAGAACACACCCCGCAGCACGACGGCGCCGTCCCGGCCGAATGACTCGACCAGGTCCGGTGACAAGAGCGGGAGCATCGGTCTCACCGTACCGATCTGCCGGAGGTCCGCCCGCATCTGTCCTCGCTCCGACGCCGGGCAGGTGCCACACTGCTCGGCATGAGTCTCATCACCACCGAGGTCCACGGCCGCGTCGGCCTGATCACGCTGAACGATCCCGACAAGCGCAACGCGATCACCCTCGCCATGAACGATGAGATCGGTTCGGCGCTCGACGCGTGGGAGGCCGACGAGGGCATCGGCGCGGTCGTGCTGACCGGCGCCGGTCGCGGTTTTTGCGCTGGTGCCGACCTCGACGACCTGATGGCCGGCTCGAACGCGGAAGAGATGAAGGCGATCTACGACGGATTCCTCCGCATCGCCCACACACCGCTGCCCACCATCGCCGCCGTGAACGGCGCAGCCGTCGGTGCTGGCATGAACATGGTGCTGGCGTGCGATCTCGTCCTCGCCGGGCGCGAGTACGCCAAGTTCGATTCTCGTTTCCTGCAGATCGGCATCCATCCGGGTGGCGGACACACCTGGCGCCTGCGCCAGATCGCCGGACGTTCCACGACGATGGCGATGGTGATGTTCAACCAGATCCTCCGCGCCGAGCGGGCGAAAGAGGTCGGCCTCGCGTGGGAGGTCATCGACGATGCCGACCTGGTGGACACCGCCGTCGAGATGGCCGCGGTCGCCGCCGGTCAGGACCGCGAACTCAATGGCCGCACGAAAGCCACGATCCTCACGCTCGACACGATCACCGAGTCGAACCAGGCGGTCGACTACGAAATCCACCCCCAGCTGTGGTCGATGAGCCAGCCACCCTTCATGGNGCTCGTCACGCGACTCCAGAAGGACATCTCCTCGAAAGGCTGATCGTGGACGAACCAGGGATGGTCGACGTCGATGTTGAGGCCGGCGAGACGGTCCTCGACGTCTACGAGCGCAACGGCTGGGGCGACGGCCTACCGCTCGAGGCACCAACCCCTGAACGGGTCGACGCCATGCTTCGGGCGCTCGCTCCTGTCAACGGCAGACCCGTCGACCCCGACGAGGTCATCGCCGTGTTGCCGCCCCGTTCGGGCGAGGCCACGCGTCGCACCATNGCGATCAACGCCGTGCTGGCGGGCTGCCGACCCGANCANCTNCCGGTNCTCATCTCCGCNGTGCGNGCNCTCGCGCACCCCGACCTCAACCTCCGNGGNGTCAACGCCACCACCCACCCGGTCGCGCCGCTCCTGATCGTGCACGGACAAGNCGCAGTCGANGGCGGGTTCAACGCCGGCCTCGGCGCNTTCGGCCCCGGTAACCGAGCCAACGCTGCGGTTGGTCGAGCCCTTCGGCTGATCCTGCTCCACATTGCGGGTGCTCGTCCCGGGTCCGGCGACGCATCGACCCAGGGTGGGCCTGCGAAGTACGGCTACTGCGTTGCCGAGAACCTCGACGAGTCGCCGTGGGGCGGCTACGCACGCAGCGTCGGTGTCGATGCACCGTCGGCCATCACGATCCATTGCGGCGAGGCCCCCCACAACGTCCACGACATGGAGTCCGAGGAGCCCGCTCGCATTCTCGACAAGGTCGCGTCGGCGATGACCTCGACTGGCCAGAACAACGCGCCGATCAGCCAGGGCGAGTACTTCGTCGCCCTGTGCCCCGAGCATGCTGCGGCCTGCGCCGCCGACGGCTGGACCCGCGACGATGTGGCCGCCTATCTCTTCAACCAGGCCCGGATGCGGGTCAGTGAATTGAAGCGGGCGTTCGGACTCCGAGCCTGGGCGCCATGGATGCAGCGACTGAGCGACGACGACCTCGTCCCGATGACCGAGGCCGCCGCCAACATCAAGGTGGTCGTCATCGGTGGCGCCGGGAAGCACAGTTCGGTGATCCCCAGCTGGGGCATGACCCGCAGCGTCACCCTTCCCGTCGAGCCGTAGCCTGCGACCCATGACCAACTCCGGCACGCACCGACCGCGCCAGGCCGACACCGCCGATTTCGGCTTCGGCACCCAGATCCGCAAATCGCCGTATTTCGACGCCACCGTGCGCTGGGGCGCCACCGGCTTCTCCACGTACAACCACATGTACATCCCTCGCGACTTCGGGGATCCGGAGCAGAACTTCTGGAACCTGGTGAACGAGGCGATCCTCTGCGACGTCGCCGTCGAGCGCCAGGTCGAGATCACCGGCCCCGATGCAGCCCGCTTCACCCAGCTGCTCACCTGCCGCGACCTGTCGACGATGAAGGTCGGTCAGTGCAAATACATCCTCATCACCAACGCCGAGGGTGGCCTGCTCAACGATCCCGTGCTGCTGCGACTCGCCGAAGATCACTTCTGGATCTCGCTCGCCGACAGCGACATCCTCCTGTGGGCGCAGGGGGTTGCCACCCACGCCGGCATGGACGTCTCGATCTGTGAGCCCGACGTGTCACCGCTGCAACTCCAGGGCCCGAAATCGGGTGAGATCATGACCGCCCTCTTCGGCGACTGGATCGAAGAACTCGCCTACTACTGGCTGCGCGAGACCGAGCTCGACGGCATCCCACTCGTCGTCAGCCGCACCGGCTGGTCGAGTGAGCTCGGCTACGAGATCTATCTGCGCGACGGCAGCCGGGGCGACGACTTGTGGGAGAAGATCATGGCGGTCGGTGCACCGCTGGGCCTCAANCCAGGTCACACCTCGTCGATTCGTCGCGTCGAGGGCGCCATGCTCAGCTACCACGCCGACGCCACCATCGACACGAATCCCTTCGAGCTCGGCCTCGACCGACTGGTCGCCGTCGACAGTGCCGTCGACTTCATCGGCAAGGACGCCCTGCGTCGTATCCGCGACGAGGGTGTGACTCGAAAGCAGGCCGGCATCGTCATCGAGATGGAGCCGCTCACCGGACCCAACACGACGTTCTGGCCGATCACGGCCGGTGGCGAACGCGTCGGCGAGGTCACGTCGGCCGCCTGGTCGCCCCGCCTCTCACAGAACATCGCTCTCGCTATGGTGCGCGTCGACGCCGCCGACGTGGGCACCGCGCTGACGGTCGAGACAAACCTGGGTCCGAAGGCGGCGACGGTCGTCGAGAAGCCGTTCTTCGACCCGAAGAAGTCACTCGCGACCGACTGAGCAGCCGTCCTCGTTGCCGCGCATCACCGAACTCGCAACGAGGCCAGCGAAGACTTGAAGCCGTGCGCCCCACCTGGGATCGTTGCGCCGTGCTGATCCACACGCCAGAGGGAAGCGTCGGCGAGATGCCGGCTGTCGGAGCTGCATCGATCCCGGTGCTCGCCGGCAAGAAGATCGGTCTTCTCGACAACCGCAAACCCAACGCCGACGTCGTGCTCGAACACGTCGCCGAACGCCTCGCCGCCCGCACGGGCACCGAGGTCGTGCGTCGCGACAACAAGAACGCTGCGATCCCGTGTGAGGACCAAGTGCTCGAGGGCATCGCCAAGGAAGTGGAGATCGTCCTCACCGGCACTGCCGATTGAGGCAGCTGCACGTCGTGGAGTGTCCACGACTCCGTGAAGCTTGAGGCGATGGGTGTCCCGACGGTCGTCGTCACCACCGAACACTTCCGACGGCTCACCGATCAGGTCGCCACGAGCCTCAACCGACCCGATCTCCGCATCGTCGAGACCCGTCATCCGATCGGTGGTGTCGACGAGGACACCGCCCGTGCATGGGCTGACGAGGTCGTCGAAGCGGTCATCGCTGCGCTCACGGAGCCTCGATGATCTCGATCGACCACGGCGGCAAGGTCGCCCTCGTCACCGGATCCGGGGCAGGAATCGGACGCGAGGTCGCCCGCTGGATTGCGGAGGCCGGAGCGCACGTTGTCGTCAACGACATCCGCAGCGACTACGCCGATGCGGTCGTCGCCGAGATCGCCGATGCAGGTGGATCGGCGGAGGCCGTCATTGCCGACCTGCGAGACGACGACGCTGTCGATGCAATGGTCGAGGGCATCGTTGAGCGGCACGGTCGGCTCGATATCGCGGTGAACAATGTCGGCATGTATCCACCGGGTCGGATGCCGAAGCCGTTCACGGCCGGGCGCGGCGACGACTACCGCGAGATCTTCGACCAGAACCTGGTGCTCGCTGCCCTGTGCGGTCGAGCCGAGGCCGAGGCGATGAGCGAGACCGGTGGCGTGATCCTCTTCGTCTCGTCGGGTGAGACCACCCGGCCGGCGCCGTTCACATCGATTTACGCGGCGGCCAAAGCCGGTCTCAACCACCTCGTCACCTCGATGGCGGTCGAGCTCGGCCCGTCGGGCATCCGGGTGCTCGCCATGGCGCCCGGCACCACCCGCACCGAGATGGTCGCGGCCGCGTACACCGAAGAACGCTTCGCGGAGATCGCCCAATCGACCCCGCTGCGGTACGCGGTCGAGCACGATGAACTCGCCCGTCTGACGGTGTTCCTCACCAGCGATCTGGCCCGGGCGATCACCGGTCAGATGATCCTCGCCGACGCCGGCGCGTTCCTCTCTCGGACCCGGCCAGAGAATCAGCGGCCAGGGTCCTGAAATCGGTATCGGTTTTGCGGCATGATCGTGGACGATGTCTGACGATGCGCTGCAATCACTGCTCTATGTGAGCACCGCCGAGGTCCCGTTCACGAGTGTCGATCTCGTGAACCTGACCTCTCGATCCGAGTACTCGAACCAGAAACGGGACATCACGGGCTACCTCTGGTTCGACGGGTCGATGTTCCTGCAGTACCTCGAGGGGCCGGCCGACGCGATCGACACACTCGAGACGAAGATCACCAGCGATCCCCGGCACTCGATCGTCAAACGCTTCACCCGCTCGCTCCCCGCCGATGNACGTCGGTTCACCGGCTGGAGCATGCGGCTGATGAACGACAACGAGCGGTTCGAGATGCACATGGANGGCGTCCTCGTCNCCNTGCTCGAGATCCCTTACGACGACGAAGCTCCCCAGGCCCGGTCGCCGTGGATGCTGACCGATCGCCTGTCGGAACTGCACGCCGCCTAGCGCTAGAAGCCGATCCAGTCGACGGTGAGTTTCTCGCCGCGTTCAGCCCAGTCCTCGGCCGTGATCGCGTAGCGGACATGGTCTTCCCAGACACCGTTGATCTCGAGATAGTTCTGCGCCGTGCCCTCGTCGCGAAGCCCGAGCTTCTCGGCCACTCGACGGCTCGCCGAGTTGCGCGGCACGATCGCCGCCTGCACGCGATGGAGTCGGAGTTCCTCGAAACAGAACCGCAGGACGACCACGAACGCTTCGGGNACATAGCCGTTTCCCGCNTGGGCTTCGTCAATCCAGTAGCCGATGTAGGCGTTCTGGAACGGCCCCCGCTGGATCGAGTTGAGGTTGACCTCACCGGCGAACACGCCCTCGANGAACACGCCGAAGCCGTAGCCGGTGCCGAGCTGACGCTCGCGTTGTCGCGCCGAACACCGCGTGGAGAACGCATGGGCGTCCTCCACCACGTCGGGCTGGCCGGGCAGCCGCTGCGGCTCCCACCTGGTCAACCAGTCACGGTTGCGCCGCCGCACTTCCTGCCACTTGGCGAAATCTCCGGGTTCGAGAGGGCGCAGGAGCACGCGGCGGCCGAACAGGGAGGTCACGGCCCCTCAACGTAGCCCGCCTCAGACCTCCAATTGACGTCCAAGCGATTCGACGGCGTCGATGAACTCCTCGACCATCTCCATCACGACGCGCGCCGCGGGCTTCGATTCGTTCATGGTGCCGACGATCTGGCCCACGAAGTAGTTCGAGAGCGCCTCGGCACCGGAGCCGGCGTTGTGGGCCGCCCGATCGATGCGCATGATCGCCTCGCCGGTGAGCACCATCTGCATCGGCATACCGAGCGGCATGGGGGTCTCGGGGTTCTCCCACTCGTCGGTCCACGCGGACTTGAGCTGACGGGCGTGCTTTCCTGTTCGGCTGCGGGAACGGATCGTGTCCGACGAGGAGGCGGCGAGGAACTTGTCCTTGACGACCGGGTGGGTTTCGGCCTCATCGGTGGTGAGCCACACCGAGCCGCACCACACACCAGAAGCGCCGAGAGCCATGGCAGCAGCCATTTGACGACCATGGCCGATGCCGCCTGCGCCGAGCACGGGTGTGTCGCCAACGGCATCGACGATCTCGGGGATCAGGACCATCGTGCCGATCTCGCCGGTGTGGCCCCCGGCCTCGGAGCCCTGGGCGATGATGAAGTCGACACCGGCGTTGACATGGCGTTCGGCGTGCTGCGCCTTGCCGGCGAGCGCACCCGTCTTCACTCCCAGCTCGTTGCAACGGTCGATCATGTGTTGTGGGGGCGGGCCGAGCGCGTTGACGATCAGCGACGACCCGTGGGCGAGCGCGATCTCGAGATTGGGGTCCTGCGACTCGGCCGACATCGGTGCCGCAGTGTCGCTTCCACCTCGTCCGATGCCCCGACCGCCCTTGTCGTCGGCGAGTGCAGGCACGCCGTAGCGCTCGAGGATGTCGTCGACGTAGGCCTTGTGCTCGGCGGGGATCAGCTCGAGAACCTGGCCGATGTTGAGGCCGCCCTCGTCGGAGCCGGCGTATTTCGCCGGCACGATCAGGTCGACACCGAAGGGGCGGTCACCGATCTCGTTCTTGATCCACTCGAGATCGATCTCGAGCTGCTCCGGCGAATGCGCGACCGCACCGAGCACGCCGAGGCCACCCGCTTTGGTGACGGCGGCAACGACGTCGCGACAGTGGGTGAACGCGAAGATCGGAACGTCGATCCCGAACATGTCGGTCATCGGGGTCTGCATGAGATCACTTCCTCCTGACCTGCACCGGCAGTTGGGTGTAGCCCTTGACGAATGCCGACAGCGTGCGCTCGGGCTCGGCTTGGACTTCGATGCGCTCGAAACGCGGGAGGATCTCCTCCCACAGGATCCGCAACTGCAACTCCGCGATGCGGGCACCCATGCAGTAGTGGATGCCGTGACCGAACGCGAGGTGCCGATCGGCGTTGGGGCGCTCGAGATCGACCACATCGGCGTTGTCGCCGAACACGGCCTCGTCCCGGTTGGCCGAGAGGTACCAGAGCAGGACCTGGTCGTCCTTCTTGATCTGCTTGCCTCGGAATTCGACGTCCTTCGTCGCCGTGCGTCGCATGTAGGCGAGGGGGGTCTGCCAGCGAATGATCTCCGGGACAAGGTTGGAGATCAGACTCGGGTCGGCGATGAGCTTGTCGTACTGCTCTGGCCACTTGTTCAGCGCGTAGACACTGCCCGACATGGAGTTGCGGGTGGTGTCGTTGCCGCCGACGATCAGCAAGATCAGATTGCCGAGGTGCTCAATCGGTGACTTGTCCTTGGTGGATGGACCGTGAGCGAGCATCGAGACCATGTCGAAGCCAGGGTTTTCGCGCCGCTCCTGGAAGAGCCGATCGAAGTAGTTGACGCACTCCATGATCTGGTCGCGGAACCACTGCCGGTTCGTCTCCACGTCGCGTTGGGGGCCGACAGTGGTGACCAGATCCGACCACTTGGTGAGCAGGCGGCGGTCTTCGAGCGGGAAATCGAACAGGGTGGCGAGCATGAGCGTGGTGAGCTCGATCGACACGGTGTCGACCCAGTCGAAGGTCTCGCCTTCCGGCAACGAGTCGAGCACATTGATCGTGCGTTCGCGAATCAGATCTTCGAGATTTCGGAGGCTGCTCGGAGCCGAAATGCCGCGCACGGTCTTGCGCTGATCGGTCTGGTCCGGCGGATCCATTGCGATAAAGGCATCGAAGGGAATCGTGTCGTCGGGCAAGGGCGTGCCGGGCGGGATCGTGAGCGTGATGCCCTGCGCCGAGGAGAAGGACTCCCAGTCGCCCTCGACATCGCGGACGTCCTGCCAGGTCGTGATCGACCAGTACCGACCGGAGGAACCCATCTCGTTGAAGTGCACGGGATCCTCGGCCCGCAGTCGAGCGAAATGCTCCTGCCAGCGGTCCTCGCGGAACAGGTGCGAGTTGAACGGATTGATCTCGTCGATCGCGAGCTGTTCGGCGCTCGGCACGTCGCCACCGAAGCGAGCCTGCTCGAATTCGGGGCTGGCCCCTGGGCGAGCGGCGAGCCACTCCTCGCGGGTGAGTTGCATATCGGTCATCAGGCTCTCGCTTTCTGCGTCTCGGCCCAGGTCATCCCCTGTTGTACGTCAGGTTCCCGCGGAAGTCCCAATGCCATCTCGGCCACGATGTTGCGCTGGATCGCCCAGGTGCCGCCACCGAGCGTCAGCGCCGGGGAGAACAGNAACCCGTAGTGCCACACCGGGTCGACCTCGGCGAAGTGTCCCTTGCGGAAATTGATCTCGGTGGCGCCACTCCGGGAACTCTGGGCGAGTTCGCCTGACGGACCCGAACCAGTGAGCATTCCTTCGGCACCGACGAGATCTTTGGCGAGCTCCATGACTTCTTGGCCATGCTCATCGGCCATGAGCTTCTGGATCGACGCCTCGGTGCCTGGTGTTCGTCCGTTGAGCTTGGCCGACAGGGTCCGGAGGCGGTTGAGCCGAAGCACTTCGGCGTTGGCGAACATCCGAGCGACCTTCTGGCGCATCGTCGGATCGACGACCGGGCCCATGCCCTTGATCTCTTCGAGCAAGTCGTAGGCGGACGGGCCGGCGCCCCAGAGCGAACCGGCCGAGCTGAGCGACACCCGTTCGTTGGCAAGGGTGACCTTGGCGAGACGCCAACCGTCGCCTTCCTCGCCGATTCGGTTCTCGACGGGTAGACGCATGTCGTCGAAGAACACCTGATTAAACGAGTGCGCTGTGGTCATGTCGACGATCGGCGACATCGTCAGGCCCGGGGTGTCCATGGGCACGGCGAAGTAGGAGATGCCGCGATGCTTGGGGGCATCGGGATCGGTGCGGGCGATCAGGATGCCCATGTCGCTGACGTGGGCACCCGACGACCAGATCTTTGCCCCGTTGATCACATACTCGTCGCCGTCACGCACGGCCCGGGTGGCGAGGTTGGCGAGATCCGAACCGGCGTCGGGTTCGGAGAAGAGCTGACACCAGATGTCCTCGTGGGTGAAGATCCGATCGAGATAGCGGGCCCTTTGCTCCTCGGTACCACCGAGCAGGATCGTCGGAGCGGCCCAGCCGACCCCGATGGCGTTCGACGCCATCTCCCGNCCACCGGCACGCTTCACCTTCAGCCCNGCNAGNTCCTGCTGGATGATGATCTGGTGGATCGGGTCGGCGCCGATCCCCCACGGCTCGGGCCAGTGCGGCACGACATAGCCGGCCTCGTGCAGTTCGGCCTGTGTCGGTTCGGGGTTGGCCTCGCGCCACGCCCGAACGGCGAGCCGCCTCGGGTCGTCGTCGCTGGGAAAGTCGAAATCCATCAGCGTTACGCGCTCTCTCGGTCCTGCTCTCATCATTCCGACGCAGGTGGTGTTCCGGGGAACAAACCACCCTTTGCGCAGTCGCAACCTGAACGTACTCGGCGATCGACGGCCAGACGAATTGTCCTCTGCAGCCGAAGGCTCACCGCATCACAAGGCCAACCGGTGCAGAAGACCGGAAGAGGAATGCCTGCCGCACGGTGAGACCACCGACGCCGAGGCCCCACCAGACCCTACGATCACAGCGTGATCCCACTCGTCGATCTCGCCTCCCCCACCGCCGCCGCGGACCTCGCTTCGGGACTCGCCACGCTCGGTTTCGTCGAACTCAAGAACCACGGCCTCGAAGCCGACACGATGGCCGAACTCCGAACTGCAGCCGACGACTTCTTTGCGCTCCCAGCCGCCGAAAAACACCGGTCGGTCCATCCCGAACCGCTCGCCAACCGCGGCTTCCGGGCGAGGGGAAGCGAGGCACTCGCCTATTCCCTCGGCGAGGAAACGCCTCCCGACCTCTTCGAGAGCTTCAACGCCGGAACCGACACCCCCGCCGGCGGCTGGACCGACCTCGTGCAGCCGACACCATGGCCCGACGCGGTGCCCACCTACCGGCCCGCCGCCCAGGCAGCGCTCGCCGAATTCCGCCGTCTCGGCCGCCGACTCGACACGATGCTCGGCGAGGGACTCGGCCTGCCCGAACTC